>Ga0209992_10000989_pt1 | contig 33204 bp, 29 predicted proteins | sample 2SBtaG_2_FD_182564 | JGI IMG/M metagenome (GOLD analysis project Ga0209992, IMG submission 182564) | Deep subsurface microbial communities from Kolumbo volcano to uncover new lineages of life (NeLLi) - 2SBTROV12_ACTIVE470 metaG (SPAdes)... | ecosystem: Environmental > Aquatic > Marine >...
CGGACGACGAGCTGGGACTGGCCTACGCCCTGGCGCAGCTCGACAGCGCCGACCTGATGGGCGTGCATCCCAGCGAGGCTCTCTATCGGGAGGTGTTGTCCCGCCACGGCATGGAGACCGCAGACTACGCCGAAGCCCTCTCGGGCCTCGCTGAGCTGCACCGCACCGCGCCCGTGCTCGAGCTGCTCGAGGCCATCACCGTGGCCGACGCTCGGGCCGACGGTCACGCCGACCACCTGTTGATCGGCCTGTTCGATGTGCTCGCCGGCATGCCGCGAGCTGTCACCCGGTCGCTGCCCGTGCATCTGGGCGAGCTGGCCACGGGGGGACGTCGAGCCTCGACCCGGCGCCTGGCCGTGGCGGCCAAGATGCGCTCCGAAGGCACGGCGGAGCAGGCCTGGAGCGCAGCCAGCCAGTCGCTGGCCGGGCTCACCGCCCTGCTCGACGCGGCGCCCATGGTGCGCGACGAGGCCATCGCCGCCGAGCTGTTCCCCAAGGTGCTCGAGGTGCTGCGGGAGCTGCCCGCGCCCCTCGCCGCTGAAGCCGAAGAGCGGCCCGGCGTGTCGGGCAGCACCGTGCGCATCGAGCTGCCCGGCGCCTCACGCACCCTGACCCTGGCCGAGGTGCAGATCTTCTCCGGCGCCGACAACGTGGCACCCACGGGATACGCCAGCCAGTCGAGCGTCAACTGGGGCGGCTCTCCCGAGCGGGCACTCGACGGCGTCACCAGCGGACGCTGGGGAGACGGCGCCCAGACCCACACCATGGAGGATCAGGCAGACCCCTGGTGGCAGGTCGAGCTGCCCGGCGCGGTGCCCATCGATCGCATCGTGGTCTGGAACCGCACGGACAGCGACGGCCTCATGGCTCGCCTCGACGGGTTCGTGGTCACGATCCTCGATGACGACGGGCGGACCACCTATCGCAGCGCCCCCCAGCCAGCACAGGCTGAACCGCTCACGCTGACCCTCATCGCCCCCGCGTTGGCTCTGCGCCGGGCGGCCGTGACCTGCCTGGGCGCGCTCGGCGTCCGTCAGGGCGAGGCGGTGACCCACTTGTTGGAGGCCGCCAAGTACGGCGGTCTCCGTGGCGCCGCCGTGGCCGCACTCTCGGCGATCCCCGTCGAGCAGTGGCTCGTGGCCGACATCCAGACGGCCGCTCGTCGGTTGTTGACCTTCATGGCCCGAGAGCCCGCCGAGGCGTTCCTGGCACCCGAGGGCCGGCGCATGCTGGCCTTGGCCGATCAGCTGGCGCCCCAACTCAAGAGCGCGTTGGGCGACGATCTGTCCCGCGCCCGCCGCGGCCTCGGCCCACAGATCATCGTGGTGCGCCCGGTGCTGCACAGCCTGACCTACGACGTGGCCGAGTTCACCGTGCAGGCCGGTCGTCCTGTAGAGCTGCTCTTCGAAAACGTGGACATCATGCCCCACAACCTGCTCGTGTCCGCGCCGGGCTCACTGGCCAAGGTGGGCCAGGCGGGGGAGGCCATGGCCCGAGACGCCGACGCCTGGGAGCGGGCCTTCGTGCCCGACCTGCCCGAGGTGCTGGTGTCGTCCGGCCTGCTGCAGCCCGGGCAAGAAGAGTGGCTGCAGTTCGACGCGCCGGACGCGGCTGACGACTACCCCTTCTTGTGCACGTTCCCCGGTCACTGGGTGCGCATGAACGGCGTCATGCATGTGGTGGACGAGTTGCCTGATGGGCCGCTGATCGTGCGCCGTGAGGCTGGAGCTGATCAGCCGTCGTCGGATGGAGTTGCGGGCGAGGCCACAGCGGGCGCAGCGGCCGCAGAGCGGCGTACGTTCGTGAAGATGTGGACCGTCGACGACTTGGCCGATCAGCTGGCCGCCGCCGACAGCGCCGACGTCACCCTGGGCCAGGCCATCCTCGAAGAGGCCAGCTGCCTCAAGTGTCACAGCCTGGACGGCGAGGCCGACGGCGCCATCACCGGCCCGCCCTTCGCCGACGTGCTCACCCGCCACGACCGGGCCAGCCTGCTGACGCAGATCCTCGATCCGAGCAACACCATTCTTGAGGGCTACGAGGCGGAGCAGCTGTTCCTGAAGAACGGTGGCGTCACCGCCGGTCGGCTCATGGCCGAGGATGAGAGTGGTGTGACGATCCTGGCCGACCCGTACAACGACGTGCGCACGGTGGTGCCCCACGGGGACATCGACGAGCGCCGGGTGAGTTCGCTTTCGACCATGCCTGAAGGTCTGCTGATGACGTTTGAGCAGGACGAGATTCTGGCGCTGATCGCGTACCTTGAGAGTCTGCGGGGCGAGCCTTGAGCGCGGGGTGGGCGAAGGTCGCGTGGGCCGAGCGCCGGGTGCGCTGAGGACAGCCACGGTGCTGCTGTTGCTTGCTGCGTCAAAACTCCTCCAGTAGCGGCATCAACTCCAGCCCCTGCGCAGTCGCCCCGTACCTGGTCGCCGGCGGCGAGCCATCGAGCACCTCTCGCGCCACCAGCGTCGCACCCCGCAGATCACGCAGCGCCAGCGCCAACGCCCGATCACTGAGCCGGGCCAAACGGCGGGGGATCTGCGCGAACCGCGTCGGCCCCTCACCGATGGCGTGCAGCACAGGCAATGTCCACTTCTTGAGCGCGACGACTCGCAGGTGAGGTTCGCGCAGGGCGCTGTCGAGGCGCGCGCAGGATTCGCCCAGTCGGTGGCCGTCGCCGTGCAGGATGAACTCCGGGCGCAGGGGGTGGCCCGTGCCTGGGTTGCGACGGACCCAGCCCAGGTCGATGAGGTGCTCCAAGGCCGGGCGCAGGGAGCCGTGCTGAGTCTCCAGGCGGTTCACCAGGGTGACCAGCTTGGCGCCGCTGTCTCTGTGCAGCTCGGCCAGGACGGGCACGGCCCAGCGTCGGTGGAAGAGCAGCGGCAGGAGCTGGGGGCCAGGCACGGCGGGTGGGATCCTCGATGGCGTTGACGAATATGTATAGCAACTATACTCTCTATCCTCGCTTCATGCGACGGAGCGCTCTCGGCCGTGTTGCGTCCCCACGCCTTCTTCATCCCACAGGAGTCTCCATGTCCTCTCCCCTTCAATACGACGGCGGTCTCACCCTGGCTCTCCAGGTGGCCGACATGGCCGCAGCCCAGGCCTGGTATCGGGACGTGCTCGGCTTCTCCCCGCTCTTCGAGGTGAAGGAGATGGGCTGGTGTGAGCTGGCCACGGAGACGAAGGGCGTGTCGGTGGGCCTGTCCCAGGTCGAAGCGCCCAAGGTGGGGGCCGGGCCTGTGCCCACCTTCGGAGTGAAGGACATCGACGCCGCACGGGCCCGGCTCGAAGGCCAAGGGGTGCGCTTCGACGGCGAGACCCAGGTGTTCCCCGAGATGGTCAAGCTGGCCGGCTTCTTCGACCCGGACGGCAACGTGTTGATGCTCTTCCAGGATCTGAGCGGGAACTCCTGATGAGTTGCCCGCGCACGACGAACGCCGCGACGAACGCCCTGCTGATGATGCTCGCCCTGGTCTGCGCTGGCACGGCCATCGGTGCCGCGGTCATGCAAGAGGCGCCCGCTGCACCCGAGCCGCCGCAGGGCATTGCGGCCACGGTCGATCAGCTGGCCTTCATCAGCGGCGACTGGCAGCTGACCATGGGCGACGATCTGCTCGACGAGCAGTGGAGCGAGCCTTCCGGCGACTGCCTCATGGGCAGCTTCCGCTGGATGAAGAAGGACGGCCTGGTCTGGATGTACGAGTTCCTGACCATGCGCAACGAGAACGACGGTGTGACCATGCGCTTTCGCCACTTCGACGGCGAACTCACCGCCTGGGAAGAGAAGACCGAGCCTCTGGCCCTGCGACTGGTCGAGCTCAGCGAACGGCGGGCCGCGTTCCAGCACTACAGCGGCGACGGCGACCCCTGGACCATGGTCTTTCATCGTGTGGACGACGAGGGGCTGACGATCTCGCTGGTGGGCAGCGGCGAGGACGAGTCAGCGGGGCAGGCCTTCGCCTACCGCCGCCGCAGCGATTCGTAAAGCGTCAGTCAGTGTTGACGCTCATATTGAGGATGAGGGTGAGGTGGTTGTTCTCCCACTCGTAGTCGACACGCCCCGGTGACGGGCGAGGGCCGCAGGCTCCGTTCTCCCGGGCCACTTCTGTTGGGCCGAGAGGCTCGCGTCACGCCGCTGACTTGAGGTTCTCACGGATGATTCTTGGGTGCCGTGCCGCGATCCGAAGCAGTGCGATCGCGGGTCCCTCGGGCTGCCGTCGGTCTTGTTCCCAGTTGCGCAGTGTGTGCACGCTGATGCCCATGGCTTCTGCGAATCGCGCCTGCGTCAACCCAACGAACCGGCGCAGCGCCGCGATGTCCTTGCCGCTCTCGAACTTGCCAGCCATCAGGCGCTTTCGGACTCGCGCTGGGATGGCCCCGGCAAGCTGCTTGGGTGTGAGTTCGGGAATGTCGGTCATTCTAGCTGCTCCAATGTCGAGAGAAAGTGCGCCTGCTCGCGCTTGGTTGCCCACCGGGCACTGACGATTCTGACGATTCTGACGATTTCTTCCTCGGGCTCGGTCCACACGATGAGCACGAGGCCACGGCGAATCGGTCCGATCGCGATGAACCGATCTTCCTCGGCGGAGTGCGTGTCGTCGAAGATCTCCAGGTAGCCCACGCCAGAGGAGAACAGCACGGAAGCCTCCTCGAAGGAGACTCCATGCTTGGCTTGGTTGGCGCGGTTCTTGGTCTCATCCCAAGCAATCTTCATTGCTCAATACTACGCCATTGGCGGAGTCAGTCAATGGCGTAGTCGCTCGTTGGGCAATGCGGGGCCGTGTGCGCGCTCGATATGGTCTGTGCTGCCCACATCTCGGTGCGATCTCCAAGCCTGCCGCCCAACCGTGAAGGGAGAGCCGTCCCAGGCGCCCCCCTCTCACACCCCCCGGCTGCGGCGCCGCAGCCGGGCTCACGCTACCTTGACGTGGGTCTTATGGAGCCGTGCAGTGTCCCTTGTCAGTCGTCCGTGAGCCCGTGGTCACTGGGCCGCACACCCGTGACAAAGCTGCCGAAGCCGAACATGGTCGGCGCGTAGTCGCCCACGAGATCGACGTTGCTATCCGGCGTGATCTGCTCCTCCAACCCTTGCAGCCAGTAGCAGGCGTTGACCAGCGCTCGGCGTAGCTCGCCGTTGGCCAGGTCGACCGAAGCGCCGATGGTCGAGGTGACCACCCGCTGGGTCAGGCCGTCGCCCTGCCTTTCGCCTAGCCGTTGGCCGACATCGCGCTCTCGCGTCCAGATGATGGGCATCATGGGGCGGTTGCGGCCGTCGTCCACCGCCTGCCCGTCTGGCTCCATGGAGTCGAGCACCGCGCCCCGCACGAGCACGGTGGCGTCGGCGGGCAGCTCGCGCACGGCGTAGACGTCGGTGGGTCCCCAGATCGTGCCCACGCCGCGCAGGATCGGGTGATCGGCCACGTCTGCAGGGATCACGCCTCGGGTGCTTTCCTTGCCGTGGTGTCCGTGGTGCGCGACCCAGGTCTCGCCCAAGACCTGGCGCCCGAAGCCGCCGGGCCACTCGCCGTCGTTCCAGTTCCAGCGAGCGTACTGGCTGGTGGAGTCCTTCTCGTAGGCGAAGGCGTGGGTCGCCGTGCGGATGCCGAGCAACGGCCGCCCCGCCTCGATGTAGTCGACCAGGTGGGCCATGTCCTCGTCGGGTAGGCGCCGGAAGCGTGTGAATAACACCAGCAGGTCGGCGTCGTCGACGATCTGCAGCCCGGGGATGTTGCCGCTGGCGTTGGGGTCGATGAACGCGTCGGCCTCGTCGAGGGCGAAGAGCACGGTGGTGGTGAAGCCGTGGTGGGTCGACAAGATCTTGGCCAGGGCCGGGAGCGCCTCTTCGGAGCGGTACTCCTCGTCGCCCGCCACGAGCACGATGTGGCGCCCCGCGCCGGGTCCGCTGCCGCCGTCGTAGCGCACGCCGGGCCCGTCGTAGGGCGGCAGTGTGGGCGTGATGGTGCAACCAGCCAGGCCGAGGCAAAGGCAGAGCAAGACGATCGAGTGGGACATGGACGGCGCTCCGGTGCGGTGAGCAGGCGACCATACTCCCTGGACTTTCAAATCGGGCCTCTCGGATCGGGCACCGCAGATCGCGCTCGTTGTGGGCCGCCGAGCCTGGCAGTAGGGTGGCCGTGCCCCGTCCCCCTGAGAGGTGTCTGCCCGTGATCGTGCCCCGCACCACCCGCGCCGAAATCCTGGCCAAGCTGCAGGCCAAGATCGATCGCCGCCAACCGCTCTTCATCGCCAGCGCCGGCAGCGGTCTGGTGGCCAAGCTGCTCGAACAGGCTGGCGTCGACTGCGTCAACACCTTCTCCGGCGCCCGGCTGCGGGCCAACGGCATGGGCACCATGTCGATGATGTGGCCGATTCTCGACAGCAACAAGCAGACCCTCGACTACACCGAGCAGGACATCCTGCCGGCCATGAGCGGCGACGCGTTCGTGTGCGCCTGCCTCAACGCCAACGACCCCCTGCGGGACATGCGCAACGTGCTGCGCCGCTGCCTCGAGAACGGCATCCCCTCGGTGTCGAACATCGGCCCGTCGATCAGCTACGTCGACAAGGACAGCAACTTCTTCAAGGTGCTCACCTCGTGCGGCATCACCCTCGACCACGAGATCGAGATGCTGGCCCTGGCCAAAGAGATGGGCCTGCTCACCGTGGGCCTGGCCTTCGACGAGGAGGACAGCATGGCCATGATCGAGCGGGCCCGTCCCGACATCTTCTGTTTTCACGCGGGGACGACGAAGGGCGGCCAGACGGGCTACGACAGCGGCGAGACCATCGAGGAGACGGCGCAGCGCACCGAAGAGGCCTACGGCAAGATTCGCGCCATCGCGCCGGAGACGATCCTGGTGGCTCACGGCGCCGCGCTCGAGAACCCGGTCGACGGTCAGTACATGCTCGACCACACCAGCGGCCACGGCTTCTGGACCGGGTCGTCCACCGAACGCCTGCCCATCGAGCGCGCCGTGCTGGAGACCGCCCGTGAGTTCGCGGCGCTGAGCTTCTCAAACAAGGGAGCCTCTTCATGAGCGGCGCACTTCGCCCAACCTGTCGTCACGCCTACCCGGGAGCCCGACCATGACCGCCAAGACCATCGCCGTGATCGCGACCCTCGACACGAAGGGTGCCGAGGCGGCGTACCTGCGCGAGCGCATCGAAGCGTTGGGCGGCCGAGCACTGCTGGCCGACATGGGTGTGATGGGCGAGCCGACCACCACCGCCGACATCGATCGTGCAGCGGTGGCCGCGGCGGGGGGCAGTTCACTGAGCGAGCTGCTCGACGAACCCACGCGGCAGAAGGCCTCGCCCGTGTTGATCGCCGGGCTGTCGAAGCTGCTGGGCGAGAAGGTGGCCGCCGGTGAAGTGCACGGCGTCATCGCACTCGGCGGCACGCAAGGCACGTCCAACGGATGCGCCGTGCTGCGCAGCCTGCCCTTCGGCCTGCCCAAGATCATGGTCTCGACCATCGCGTCCGGCGACACCTCTCCCTACGTGGACATCATGGACATCACCATGATGAACGCGGTGGGGGACATCCTGGGGCTCAACCCCCTGACCCGCACCATCCTGGCCAACGCGGCGGGAGCGGCCTGGGGCATGGCCAGCCAACCCGTCGCCCTGCAGACAGCGGGCGGCGACAAGCCCCTCATCGCCATGACCAACCTGGGTGTGCTCACCGAGGGTGCCCAGCTGGCCATCGAGCTGTTGCACGAGCGGGGCTACGAAGTGCTCACCTTTCACGCCGTCGGCTCCGGCGGCCGAGCCATGGAACGCATGATGAAGGACGGCCTCATCGGCGCGGTCTTCGACTACGCCCTGGGCGAGATTACCGACGAGCTCTTCTCCGGCCTGCGCGCCGCGACCCCCGAACGCCTCACGGTGGCTGGCAAGCTGGGCCTGCCCCAGGTCGTCTGCCCCGGCGGCGCCGAACACGTGGGCATCATGGTCGACGAGCCCGACGTGGTCCCCGACTGCTGGGCGGACAACCTCACGGTGTTTCACAACCCGATCATCCTCGCCCCGCGGCTCAATGCCGAGCAGTTCGTCACCGTGGCCAACGAGGTGGGCCAGCGACTGGCGCACACCAAGGGACAGTGCGCCATGCTCATGCCCATGGCCGGCACCAGCCGCTACTCGGTAGAGGGCGGGCCGCTGCATGACCCCGCAGGCGATCGCACGTTCGCAGATGCGCTGCGCCAGGCCCTGCCCGCGACGGTCGAGTACGTCGAGCTCGACTACGGCGCCGAAGACCCGGCCTTTGTCCACGAGGCGGTGGGGCGGCTGGTGGAGATGCTCGAAGGGTCGGGCACTTCGCCGCGATCAACCACGACGCCCTGATGACGGCATCGAGGCCGCCCTCAACCGACCTCTCGCTCTGCCCGATGGTTGTGGAGTCCTTCGACGAGACCCTTGGCGAGGCGTTCCTTGACCTGGGCGACGGTGCCCCGCTTGTGCTTGAGGACGGTCCATCCCTTGATAGATTGATAGGGACCAGCTCGTCGCTACGTTCATCCAGCTTCGGGACTTCCTTGGGGATGTGACAACGGAAAGAGACCCACATGATCGATCCCAATCGGCAGCGAGGGATGCTCCCCGGACTGACGGTAGGCGATGCTCTCGGAGCCTCCATCGAGTTCTCATTGCCCGGGACCTTCGTTCCCGTGACCGACTATCGAGCGGGCGGGACTGGAAGAGCTGCGGCGCGTCATGCCGCTCCACCCATTGATTGACGAGGTCGCGAGGGGCAGCTTTCGTCACCGGTCTCCCCCGGAGATCAAAGGGTCCACCCACGTGGTGCGCTCCCTGGAGGCTTCTCTGTGGGCCTTTCACGACACGCGCGTCTCGATGGCTGATCTGATTGTGCTGGCCGGCGGAGCGGTGGTCGAATCTGCCGCCAGACAAGGTGGTGTAGAGATCGAAGTTCCCTTCACTCCGGGCCGCACCGACGCCACCGCCGAGATGACCGACGCAGCCTCCGTCGACGCTCTTGAGTTGACCGCCGACGGCTTCCGCGACGGCTACGGCTGGAACGCAGCGGAGATGCTGGTGGACAAGGCCGATCAGCTCAGCTTGACCGCGCCGGAGATGACGGTCTTGGTCGGCGGCATGCGCTCCCTTGGCGCGAACGAGGGTGGCTCCAAGCTCGGGATCTTGACCGACCACGTCGGCACTCTGAGCAACGAGTGGTTCGTCAACCTGCTCGACATGGGCACAGCCTGGGAGTCTCGTGGCGACAGTTACGTGGGCCGCGACCGAACCACGGTCAAGGAGCGCTGGACCGCGAGTTCCGTCGATCTGATCTTCGGTTCCAACTCCCAACTGCGCGCCCTGTCCGAGGTCTACGCCAGCGACGACGCCAGGGAGAAGTTCGTGTCCGACTTCGTGGCGGCCTGGAACAAGGTCATGATGCTCGACCGCTTCGACCTTCTGTAGGTCTCCAAAGAAGCGAGGCGGCACGCGGCTCGATGCCGCGCGCCGCCTCGTGTGTCACGTCACTGATCTACCATGAGAGCCCATGCAAGGTGCTGGCCGTCTGCGTCGACGAGCCCGCCCTGCGCCATGTGGTCATCGGCCGCACGAACTGGCTGGTCTTCGGCAGCCAGCGCGGCGGCGAGGCCGGCGCCAGGCCTGTCCGATCGTTCGTGAGCGCGCTGGCTCAAGTTCGCCCGCAAGACGCCCCGCACCCCGCCTGCGACCTGACGCCGGTCAGCCGATGGTGATGAACCAGAAGAAGGTGTACTCGCTGTCCATGCTCCCCGAGTTGGTGTCGTAGCGGCCCGACCGGTACTCGAACATGCCGAAAGGCAGCATGGAGAAGTAGGTCGAGTGGGCGGGTTGGCGGGAATCGCTCTGACGTCCGTAGGTGCCGCGGTAGTTCGCCCCGAACTGAAAGATGAAGTCGAGGAAGGACCAGTCGGTGCCGCGCACATCCGATTCCCAGTCAAGAATGATCGGGATGTAGACCTCGCTGTCGTCGTCCAGGTCCTCGGTGATGGTCAGCGGAGCGACGTGTGCTCCCAGGGGACCGCTGACCTCTACGACCACGTCGGCTGGATGGGGCTCGAGACCGTCGCCGATCCAGTTGCCGTGGGATCCACGGGCCACCAGGCTCGGTTCAATGCCCAGGGACAGGGCCTTGGCGGCCACGGCCCGTTCCAGGTCTGCCAGCGATGTTGGACCAGACCCGTCGATGGACACGATGCGATCCCCGGTGCGAAAACCCGCGTGGTATGCGGGCGAGCCGGTGATCACGCCGGTCACGGCCAACTCCCCGGCAGAGGACCCCCAGACCTCATTGGCCAGATCGGCGGGGATCTGGGCCACTCCCAACCCGGTGAGCTTCTGGACACCTGCGGCCAGCTCCAGGGGGAACGACTCCTTGATCGTCTGCTTCACGTCGCGGCTGCCTGCTGTGGCGTTCAGGCGATGTCCGGCCAACATCAGGTCGTCGCCGTTCGCTTCCCACCTCTGCACCAGGATCTCGAACTCGTCACCCGGACTGAGCCGACCCTCGATGAACTCCTGGACTTCGTCCTTCGAGCCGATCTCCTCGTCGGCGATGGAGCGCAAGATGTCTCCTGCGACGAGGCCGGCGTCATCTGCCGGGGAGCCGGCGACGACTGACTCGATGTAGACGCCGTTCCAGGCCACCACGCCGAGAGCCCTGGCGAGCTCGCCGTCGACGTTGGCGGTGACCAATCCCAGGTAGGCCACCTTGCGAGTCGAGTCCACCGAACGATGGAGCGTGGCCTGGTCGTTGCTTCGCTGCACCAGGGAGTAGCTCGACTGACCGTCGGATTGATCGTGTTGGGCGATCAGCTGCTTGTTGGGCGCATCGTAGGTGGAGTGGTAGTTGACGCAGCCAGTGGTCGTCAGCAACAAGAGGGCGCTGGCAACGGTGCGAAGGACCATGACGAGACTCCTGGGTTTCGTGGTGGTGTGTCGGGAGAACTGACCTGGGATACGCGGTCGTGGCAGGACGGGTTCCCGGCTGAACTGATTCTTTCCGTGGAGCGAGGGGCAAAGACATGTTTGCACTCGGCTAGAGAGCGGCGACGGCCAGATGTGGCGCGGCTGCGGCCCACCACTGATCCCATGTGTTGGCCGGGTCGTCTGAGTCGGCTGGGTCTTCTTGGCGCCGTTCCGGTGAACCGAACACGCGAGCCAGGAGGGGCTGTTCTGGCCGGGTGTCCAGCGCCGCCCGGACGGCTGCGTCGAGAACGGGATCCGACTCGATGTCGGCGCGGATGCGCTCGAGTTCGGAGAGCGCAAGATCCACCGCGCGAGGGTCAGCGTCACCGAGCAGATCAAGGAGCGAGGGGATGATCTCTGCAGGAGAGCCGCGCACCGTGAGCACCAATCGCTGGCCATCTTGCAGCACGCTCACAGGCGCGCTGGAAGCACGGCGGGGAAGTTCGGCAACCTGGAGCGGCTGGCTGGGAGGCGCGTTGGCCGCCAGCATGGCCTGCCGTTCAGCCAGAGCCTGATCAGCGAGAGCTTGGGCCGAGGCCCGTCGCTCGGCCGCACGGTCCATCCAATCGCCAACGTGCTGATCCAACTGGCGCAGCGCGAGGGCCAGCGGCGCCGTGTCAATGTGGATGTCAAACCGCAACGGCACCTTCTCTGGGCTGGGCGTGTCGGCCTCTGCTGTGAGGTCGGCAGCCGATGCGCTGGGCGTGTCGGCCGCTGCCATGAGGTCTGGCCCCGATGCGCTGGGCGTGTCGGCCTCTGCTGTGAGGTCGGCAGCCGATGCGCTGACCGGGTCGGTGGGGCGGTCGAGGATCCCGCTGCCTTCTCTGAGCTGTTCGGTCCCCTTGCGGACAGCAGGGACATCGACCGGTTGGTCGATGTCGGGTTCGAGTTCGGCAGCTGCTGCGGCCCGGGCGCTCTCGCCGGTGACGGCTGCGCTGGGCATCTCCAGGACAGTCGCCGGGCTGGCCCGGTCGCTCCGCCAGTCATCGGGCCCGCTCGCCGTTTGGGCGCTGGGACCGTTGGGTGCGGCATCGTCTTGGGGCAGGATCCAGCCACCCTGCACCCAGAGCAGCAGCGCCGCCGCGGCGCTGAAGAGCGCCACCGCGACATGGCTGGCGACCAGACGCCAGACAGACCTCTTGCCCGCAGACGCGACGCCCACCATGGCCTGGCGGAACACCTCGTCTTCGGAGGGTTCGCTCCCCGCTCCAGCAAGCTCACCGACCTGTTCGGCTGCCGCCGCATCGACGGCGGCCATGATGCCAGCCACCAGAGCTGGGTGGCTCCGAGCGTCCACTGACCCGCGGAGGAGGGCGACGGCAGGGCCGAGGGATCGCTCCACCGCGCTGCACTCATCGCAGCCAGCCAGGTGATTCTCCAGGGCGGCGCACTGCTCGTCGTCCAAGGCCTCATCGATGCGTCGGGACATCAGCGTCTGAATCTCTTGGCAATTCATGGTGCAACTCCAGGCGATCGGGTCGTGCGCTGCGTGTCCTGCTCTGATTCTGTGGCGGCCCAGCTGCGGCGAAAGGCATCGCGGCCCCTGAACACTCGGGACTTCACCGTGCCTACGGAGCAGCCCATGCAAGCGGCGGCCTCCGCATAGGTCAGGCCACCCAGGTCGACCAGGGCCACGGCCTCGCGGAAGGGTTGGTCGATGGTGGCCAGGGCTGCCGCCACCCGCGCCTTGCGCTCGGACACGCTGTGGTCCGGCAACTCGACACCAGCCTGGCCCTCGACGGTGCGGTAGTCGTCGATGTAGACCAACCGTCCCCTTCGACCCCGGCGCAGCTCGTCACGGAGGTGGTTCAAGGCGATGCTGAAGAGCCAGGGTCTGAAGCGGCCATCTGCTCGAAAACGAGGCAGAGCGCCGAAGACCTTGACCCAGACTTCCTGCACCAGATCGTCGACCCTATGGGAGTCCTTCAGCGCCTGGGCCAGCACCGCCCGGACACCCGGCGCGTGTCGTCCAACCAGTGTCTCGAAGGCCGCACGCTCTCCGGAGGCGGCAGCGGCCGCCAGGCTCTCGTCAGTCGCTGGGGAAGTCTCGGACATGGGCAGTGACTGCCCCTGTGGGTGTCGGCGTCAGCATGACGGTCTCAAGGAGCCTGCGGACGTTGCAAGTGCCGCCATCAGGTCACCCTCCCGTCCGGGGCTGCAGAGCCCCATCTCCAGGGGGATACGTTCCCCGAGCCCATGGGGTTCCCGGGCGTTTTGCAGCTGCGGCAAGGCAGCCTTGGGAGCCGAGGTGCAGAGGCACAAGATGCCCATCATGGGTTGCGCGCATCTACTGATCCTCGTTGCCGAAGCTGAGGCTGGTTTGGCTCAGTGCCCTCAAAGTCAGGAGGAATGCCTCTGCTAGAATCCGCGCCATGACCACTCTGCGCATTCTGATCCCGCTTGTCTTTCTCGCCACCCTGCCGGCTGCGGCGCTTGCCAGGAGCGTCCCCTTGGAACGCCACACCGTGATGGCCGACGGGCACCCCGTCGTCGTCTGGGAGAAGAGCGCCCCCGACGCGCGGGAGGCCATCCTGCTCGTCCACGGCAGGACCTGGAGCGCCTTGCCCGACTTCGATCTGCAAGTCGAGGGCGAGGATCTCTCCTTGATGGATGGCCTTGTCTCTGCGGGCTACGCGGTCTTCGCCGTCGATCTCCGGGGCTACGGTGAGACCGAGCGCGACGCCAGCGGATGGTTGACACCCAATCGAGCGGCCGACGATGTCGCAGCTGTCGTGCGCTGGATGACGGAGACGAGAGACTGGGATTCCATGCCCCACTTGTTTGGCTGGTCCATGGGTTCGACGGTGTCGCAACTCATGGTGCAGCGGCACCCTGGGAACGTCTCGTCGCTGACCCTGTTCGGCTACTGGCGTGACGATGACGAAGAGTTCGAACCCAGCGACCCCGAGGCGCTGCCGCTGAGTGAACCGAACACGCTGGAGAACGCCACCAGCGACTTCATCACTCCCGGCGCGATCAGCCAGCAGGCGATGGGCGCCTATGCTGCGGCTGCCTTGAAGTCTGACCCGGTCCGTGTCGATGTGCGCGACCTCGAGCAGTACAACGAGCTCGACGCCAGCACGCTGCGGTTGCCGGTCTTGGTCATCGTGGGCGAGCATGACCCCGTTGCGCCGGCCCCTTTGCAGGCCAAGCTCTACGCCCGGATTGCCAGCGGCCACAAGCAGTCCGTCACCGTCCCAGGCGGCGACCACGCTGCGTTCATGGAGGCACCGCGGGCCTACTTCCTCCATGCCCTGGTGTCCTTTCTTCAAGGAGTGCGCCTCGCGGATTAGTCCTCCTCAGTGAGCTTGACCTCATCTGCTGGCGCGATCAGGGCGTCCAGCGTCCCGCAGGATGCACGCGGCCCACTCGCCGCCGCTCGCACTCCGTTCGTCGACGATGGCCACGGCGTCGCTTGACGCCTGCCTGGACCAGCTGCGCTTGGTGCAGCAAGTCGTGCTCACCTGGCGGCAGAGACATGCCAGACAGGGGACGCAAGAGCCACGAGACTGGCGGTGATGAGCTTGAAGATGGCGCCCATCAAGCGCCGGACGCTGAGCCGTCCCCGCCATCCCAATAGGCACCGGGGCGGTAGTTGCTGAAGTTCCAGTGATGGCCTTCTGGGTCCTTGACCATGTAGCTCCGGGCGCCGAAGTGCTCGTCCTGGAGCGGCTCGAGGAGGGTCGCCCCGGCGGCAAGGGCTCGGGCACAGTGGGCGTCGGGATCGTCGACCTGGACGGACAGGGCCTGGGTCACTCCACCTAGCTCTTGTGGGCTCAGGCGGCCCTGAGCCGGGCGCCTCGTGCTGACCATGATCATCCCTGGGCCGAGAGTCAGCTCTGAGTGCATCACGCCTCCATCAGGCAAGGGCACGACGAGCCGCTTCTCGAAACCAAACGCCGCGCAGAGCCACTCGATGGCCGCTGGCGCATCGTCATAGGTCAGGCTGGGAAAGATCGTCGCAGTGGTGCCCTTGGTGTTGCTTGTCTCTGTGCTCACGTCGTTTCAAAGCTCCGTGATCTGGATCAGGTTGCCGCAGGTGTCATCAAAGATTGCCGAAGTGACACCGCCCGCTTCGGCCGGTTCACTGCGAAAATCGACGCCGAGGCCGACCAGGCGTGCGTGCTCGGCGGCAATGTCGTCCACGAAGAAGATCATGGCCGGGATGCCGTCTGCGTGGATCGCCTGCTGAAAGGTCGACGAAGCCGGATGGGCATCGGGTTCGAGAATCAGCTCGACTCCCTCCGCACCCGCGGGCGCCGTCACCGTCAGCCAACGATAGGGGCCCAGGGGGATGTCGAGCTTCTTCTCGAAGCCCACGATGTCGGTGTAGAACTCGAGCGCAGCCGCCTGATCCTTGACGATGAGGCTGACCAGGTTGATCTTCAGACCGCCCCGCGCGTCTCCGGCCTCAGCTGCTGAAGTCCCCTCGCTGTGGGCTGCGCTGTCTGAGGTTCGCTGGTAGATCGTCTCTACGGCCTTGGCTTCCTCCCCGTCGGGAAGAATGTTGTAGGCGGTGATGGTCAGTGTGCCGTCGTCGGCCAGGGCGTAGTCGGTGCGCCACCCCCAGGTGGGCTCACCCGGCGCCACGTCGTACTCACCCCTGACGCTGAACCCACCGCCAGGCTGAGCGGGGCCCTCCGAGAACAGGAAGCCATAGTTCATGTGAAAGTCGTCGAACCAGCTGACCTGATAGGCCTGCTTGGCCCCGTTGTAGGCCAGTGTCTCTTCGCCGCTACGAGGCTTGCCCATCATCTCAGAGGTGTAGCTGTGTCGCACGCCGGCAACACCAGGCAGCGCCACGATGACTCCCTGGACGGCTGACTCGTCGGCCAGCTCTCCTGGACGAAACCATGTCCTGCAAGTGCCCTTCCACTCACCGATGAGAGAAGCCAGGAACTCTCTGGGTCCAGCTGAAGCCGTCGTGGGTCTCAACGGCTCCAGTGCTGTGACATGCGTTGCCAGGAGAGTGAACATGAAAGCCAGGCGGCAGGCTGCCCCCGTCCATCGATTCATGCGCTTCATGGTCGGGCCTCTGAGTCAGATGGGGTCTGTCGACAGCGCACAGCGTCTCCCGAAGTCGTCGACTGGTCAACTGCCATGGCGGCACTGGCGCCAGACCAGCCTGAGGGAGCCTTGGCAACACGCCTCGGGCGCTGAAGTGCAGCTCAAACCCCAGAAACCGTTCGTCGAAATCGTAGGACTCGCCGTGCCGCAGATCGTCGAAGAGCTCGACGAGACCCGTCTTCAGAGAGTCTTCAGCAGCCAGACCTGGCAGGAAGGCCTCGACCGATGGCCTGATCGCTTCGACCAAGACACGGGCCCTGCACGCCTGGCCGACGGTGGCGCGGTGTTGAACTGGGTGGCCTCCATGGGCCGGTCGGGCACCACTCCCTGATGGCGAGCGCAGCCTCGGCGGCGACCTGCTCATGCAAGGGCTGTCGGGGCAACGACTGACGCAGCGCGATGTCTTCGCTCCCCAGGCGAAGTGTGCTACGTCTGGGGGCATGGAGCCGAAGCCTGACGCCCCCCGCATGACCTCCTCCGACCGTGAGAGCGTCGGGCCTCCCGTCGAGCTCTCGCAGACGATGCGCTTGCTGCTGGTGGGGGCCGGCGCCCTGTCGCTCTTTCTTGGTGCAGCGGGGGCCATCTTGCCGCTGTTGCCGACCACGCCCTTCGTGCTCGTGGCTGCGGCATGCTTCGCCCGCAGTTCGCCGAGCTTTCACCGAGCGTTGCGGGACAGCAGGTTGTTCGGCGCCTTGCTGCGCGAGTGGGAAGACCACCACAGCATCCCGCGCCGCGCGAAGACCAGGGCCGTGATCATCATCGTGTTGGTGTTCGCAGCGAGCATGACCTGGGCGCTGGACTCCACCGGTCCGCGAGTGGCCATGGGTGCTGGAGGGCTGGTGCTGGTGGTGTTCCTGGCCCGTCTGCCGGTCACGCGAGGGCAGTGAGAGCTTCGGTTGCTCGGTCTGCCTGGCCTGCTCTGGTGCTTTGCTGAGCTGGGCTCCCGCGAGCGATTCTTGTTTCGGCTTCAGGCGTTGCCCAGCACGGCCTCGACTCTCTGACCCAAGCTCAGCAACGCCCCGTCCCCCATGTACTCGCCCATGAGCGTGAGCCCCACCGGCCCGTCGCCCGGGCGGCCGCAGGGCAGGGTCAGGGCGCAGCGGTCGAGCAGGTTGGCGATGATGTTCCAGAGCACGAAGCGGGTGTTCACCGCGATCCAACCGGCGTCGTCGGCGACCTGGCTCAGCGGCGGGGCCACCGTGGGGCAGGTGGGCATGAGCAGGGTGTCGTAGGGCGCGGTGAGCGGCGCCACTTCTGCGATCAGTCGCGCCCGTGCGGCGAGCAATTCTTCGTAGCGCTCAGGTGTGATGGCCGCAGCGAGGGACAGCCGTTTCGCCACCAACGGATCGAAGCCATCGCTGTGAAGTCGCAGCCGCTCGGCGTGAACTTGCCGAGCTTCGAAGAGAGTCAGGCCTCCGTGTTGGCCCAGATCGGGCAGCTGCTCCAAGGGGGGCAAGGCCAGCTCGGTCACTTCAGCGCCTGCGTCCGCCAGTGCAGAGACGGCGGCGCGGTGGTCCCGTTGCACGACCTCGTCGAGATCGTCTTGCACCAGGGTCGTGAGCAGGGCCAGTCTTCGACCACGGAGGCTGGGCGTGTCCGCATCCAGGGCCGCACCCGTGCTCGAACCATCAATCGTGGCAGGCTCGCGCGTGGTCATCGCCGAATCTGGCATCTCGCCAGGCTGCGCGCCGTCGCTTTGGCCAGAGGAGGCACTGTCACCGTCGCCGGACAACACACCGTCGAGCGCGGCGACACAGTTCACCGAGTGACCCATGCCGCCTACCGAGTCGAGCGACGACGAGAGGGGGAAGACTCCGTCCCGGGAGACTCGCGACGCGGTGGGCTTGAAGCCCACGAGGCCGCACAGGGCTGCGGGAACACGAATCGATCCCGCGGTGTCCGTGCCCACGGCGGCGGCCACCATCTCGTCGGCCACGGCCACGGCGCAGCCTGACGATGAACCTCCGGGGCAGCGGCCTGTGGGCCGGTCCCACGGATTGGTGGGTGTGCCCCAGTGGGGGTTGGTGCCTGTGGTTCCCAGGGCGAACTCGTTCATGTTGGTGGTGCCCACGACGATGGCCCCGGCGGCTCGCAGACGGGACACGGCGAGCGCATCGTGCTCTGCGGCGGGATCGTTCTCGCGCAGCACCGAACCGGCCAGGGTGGTGTAGCCCGCCACATCGAAGAGGTCTTTGACCGCCACGGTGAGACCATCGACGGCCGAGAGCGTCCGCCCCGCGGCACGCCGCCTGTCGCTGGCGTCTGCGGCCGACAGGGCCGCCTCGTCGAAGCGGCGTATGAAAGTGGCCGAGCCCTGGCCAGCGGGGTCGCTGATCGCCGCCAGGCTGGCTTCGGTGAGCTGTCGGCTGGTGAACTCGCCGGACGCGAGCTGGGCCTGCAACTGGGCGAGGGTGAGTGGCACGGCGGCTTCTCTCGACTGGTGAGCGATGGTGGGTGTCACGGGAGTTTGCCTTCCGAGAAGGCGCGCTGGGATGGGGCTGGGCGGGCCCCGGTCAGCCAGCTTGCTCACCTGTGAGGCGAGGTCGAGGGCAAAGCCAAAGTTTCCCGGTGACATTGGTCGGTCAGTGGCGACCTCTCCACTGCCCGCCGGTTCAACGCGGGCACGGGCAGCTGAATCGAGAGCACGACACACACCTTGGAGGAGCACCATGGAACCGGTCTGTCCCACGAGAACTGACGATGGGTCTCGCTGTGAATCGACGCGCTGGGCGTTGTGCGGTCTGGCGGTGGGGCAGACCTTGGGCAGCGCGGGCATGGAGGTCGCTCGCCACGTGGCCGGGTGTCCCGCCTGCGATGAGTTCGTGGACGACCTGGCCGAGATCAGGCGCTCTCTGGGTGTTGACGGAGGCTCGCCGGTCAACAGCGATCTCGAACCCGAACGCCTGCGCGAGCGGGCCCGGGCCGCCCTGAGCCGAGAGCTGGAGGCCCGGCTCGCCCGGGACCTGCTGGCCCAGGCCAGCGGCGAGGGCTTGCGCCCTCTGGGCAGCCGTCGCCGGGACGTGCGTCGGCTGGCTGCCCTGCGCCCGGTGTCGCGTCTGCCGACAGACTCCTGGGCCGAGGTGCGCCACGCCGTGCTGGACGACGGCAACGTTCACCGCGGCCAGAACCTGCGCCTGGCTTCAGAACTCGATGGCTCCGGGCTCGACGTGGCCCTGGCCTGGCTGAGCTTTCTGGTGCGCTCCGGGCAGGACGACCGGGCCCACGTGGTCACCGAGCGGCTGCTGGCCGAGGTCGTTTGATGGGCTGGGTCATTCTCGCAGCCGTGGGTCGCACAGTAGAGTGCGCCCATGTCCGAGCCCGTCGACGACTACGACTACGAGTATCCCGCCGAGGCCGCGGCCCAGGTGCCTGCCGCCGAGCGGGTGGCTGCCCGCCTGCTCTCGGTGCAGCGCTTCGCCGCCGAAGAGGGGCGCGACCCGGTGACCGGCGAGGGCACGATCCCCGATCTGCTGGGCTCGCTGAACAGCGGCGACCTGCTGGTGCTGAACGCCGCGCGGGTGGCGCCGGCCCGGCTCTCTGCGGTGCGGGCGGACACGGGCGGGCGGGTCTCGGTGCTGGTGGTCGACCCCCAAGAGACCACGGCCACGGTGCTGCTGGGCACTCGCGGGCGGCTGCAGCCGGGCGAGGGCCTGCTGCTGGACGGCGATCGCTGGACCGTGGAGAAGGTGCTGGGCGAGGGCAGCTTCGAGATCTCCGTGGCCTCCGGGCGGACGATCCCCGAGCTGATCGAAGCCGTGGGGCGCATGCCCTTGCCTCCCTACATTCGCCGCGACGCCGTGGCAGACGAGCGGGACACCCTCGATCGCCAGCGCTACCAGACCCTCTTCGCTCAGGGCGAGGGCGCGCCCCGACCGGCGGTGGCGGCGCCCACCGCGGGGCTGCACCTGACGCCGAACCTGCTCGACCAGATCAGGGCCAAGGGCGTCACGGTGGAGACCCTGCGCCTCGATGTGGGGCTGGGCACCTTTCGTCCCCTGCGGGGCGAGACCCTCGACGACCATGTGATGCACAGCGAGACCTTCGAGGTCAGCGACGAGCTGGCCCAGGCCTACGCGGCGACCCGGCGGGCGGGGGGCAGGGTGGTGGCCGTGGGCACGACCGTGGTGCGCACCCTCGAATCGACGGTGAGCGCCGACGGGGCCAGCCTCACCGTGGGCCCTGGCGAGACCCGGCTGTTTCTCCAGCCCGGCTGCCGCTTCTCGGCCGTCGATGCCTTGCTGACCAACTTTCACCAGCCGCGCTCGACCTTGCTGGTGCTGGTCTCGGCTTTCGCTGGCAAGGAAACCATCGCCCAGGTCTACCGTCAGGCTATCGACCGGGGCTACCGGCTGTTCTCCTACGGCGACGCCATGCTGTTGAGCTGAGGCTGGGCGGACGCGGGGTCGCGCCTGGCGGTGGATCGGCCAGGCATCCGGCGCCTTCGGTGGCCTGTCCCACGGCTTCTGGGGTCGTCTCTTCTTTGCTCAACGCTCTGCAGACCCTGCTCATCGTTATGGTGGCGGCCATGCCTGCCCAGTCCACACAAGACCAGCTGTTCGGTATGCCCGACGACGAGGCCCCTGCGGCCGTCCATGCTCGCCTGGTGGCCGAGATCCGTCACCACGACGTGCTCTATTACCAGAGCGACGAGCCCGAGATCAGCGACGCCGAGTACGACGCCCTCTTTCGACAGCTGCAAGATCTGGAGGACAGCCACCCAGGGCTGGTGACCGCCGACTCGCCGACCCAGCGGGTGGGCGGGGCGCCTGTGTCCGAGCTGCACTCCGTGGCCCACACCCGGCCCATGCTGTCCCTGGCCAACACCTACAGCCGGGAGGAGATCGCCGACTGGTTCGATTCGGTGAACGACTTCTTCGCGGGCAAGGTCGAGGGTCTGTGTTTCAGCATCGAGCCCAAGCTCGACGGCGTGGCGGTCGAGCTGGTCTACGAGCGGGGCCAGCTGGTGCGGGCCATCACCCGGGGCGACGGCAAGCGCGGCGACGATGTCTCCCATACGGTGGCCACCATTCGCACCCTGCCGCTGACCCTGGTCTGCGACGATCCCCCCGAGCTGCTCGAAGTGCGCGGCGAGGTGGTCATGACCCACGCCAGCTTCGCCGCGGTCAACCGGGCTCGCGATGCAGCCGACGAGCCGCGCTTCGTCAATCCGCGCAACCTGGCCAGCGGCACGTTGAAGCTGCTCGACCCGCAGATGGCGGCCAGGCGCCCGCTCTCGTTCTTGGCCTACGGTCTGGGTGAAGTGAGCGTGCCCGTGGCCACCTCGCACTCCGGCGCACTGCGTCAGCTGGCCGAATGGGGGCTGCCCACCGCGCTCGATCTTGCAGCCCAGGGTGAGCTGACCCATGTCATGGATCACCACGACGCCCTGCTCGCACGCCGGGGCGATCTGCCCTTCGACGTGGACGGCTCGGTGATCAAGGTCGACGACTTCGCCCTGCAGGAGCGCCTGGGCGAGCGGTCGCGCTCGCCGCGCTGGGCCATCGCCTACAAGTTTCCCGCTGCACAGGGCCGGTCGGTGGTGGCCGAGATCTTGGTGCAGGTGGGGCGCACGGGAGCGATCACTCCCAAGGCGATCATCGAGCCCCTCTACGTGGGCGGCGTGACCATCGAGCACGTGACCCTGCACAACAAAGATGAGATCGAGCGGCTCGGTGTGAAGGTCGGTGACACGGTGCTGGTCGAGCGGGCGGGCGATGTGATCCCCAAGATCGTGGCGGTGGTGAAGGATGGGGGCGGACCGGGCTGGTCCATGCCCGAGCGCTGCCCGGTGTGCGACAGCCCCATTCTCGACGATCCCGACGAGGTGGTGGTGCGCTGCAGCAACGCTGCCTGCCCGGCGGTGCTCCGGCGGCGCATTCAACACTTCGTGGCTCGCCGTGCCCTCGACATCGATGGTCTGGGGGAGAAGCTCGTCGATCTGCTGGTGGCCGAGGGGCTGGTGACGGGCCTGTCCGACCTCTTCGCCCTCGACGAGCAGGCGCTCATCGCCCTGCCCCGCATGGGCGAGGTGTCGGCGGCCAACCTGCTCGCAGGGGTGGCCCAGGCCAAGACCCGCACCTTCGATCGCTTTCTCTTCGGGCTGGGCATTCGCCACGTGGGTGAGCATGTCTCCGAGGTGCTGGCCCAGCGCTGGCCGAACATCGAGGCCCTGCGGGGCGCCACGGCGCAGCAGCTCGAGGACGTGGCCGAGATCGGTCCCACGGTGGCGGCCAGTCTGGTGGCCTGGCTCGAAGACGAAACCGAGCAGGCTCAGGTCGACCGCATGATCTCCCTGGGGCTGAACACCCAGGCCCCTGAGAAGGTAGCCACCGGCGGGGTGCTCAGCGGACGCACGTACCTCTTTACTGGCAGTCTCGCCGAGCTGAGCCGCAAGGAGGCCACCGAGCTGGTCAAGGGCCAGGGCGGCAAGCTGCTCTCCGGGGTGAGCAAGAACCTTGATGTCCTGGTGGTGGGGGAGAAGCCGGGCTCGAAGCTCAAGAAGGCCGAGGCCCTGGGTATAGAGGTGCTCACCGAGGCAGAGTTTCTGGCTCTGGTGCGGGGCAGCTCTGATGACCCCTGAGGTGGCTGATCTGGCCGCTTTTCTGGCCGCCAGCCGCCCTCGCCGTTGTCTGCTAGACTCCCAGTTCATGCCCTTCCCCCTGCAGGAGCCTGTCGTTGAAGCTCGAGATCACCTACTGCGCTGTCTGAAACTATGAGCCCAGAGCCGCCGGTCTGGCGGAGGAGCTCATCAAGCAGCACAAGCGCGCCATCACCTCGCTGACCCTGATTCCGTCCGACGGGGGAGCTTTCGAGGTGAAGAAGAACGACATCTTGGTGTTCTCGAAGCTGAAGGCAGGGCGCTTTCCTGACGATGGAGAGGTACAGGAGATCTTGATCGGCGACCGAGACCCGGTCGTCGCCTGAAGATCCGCCTCTCCGCACAGACACCCACCTAGCAAGCAGCCACCTGTGACCAAGCCCAAAGTCGTCCTGTTCTTGCCCTCTCGCGTCGATCCTGAGATCGGCGATCTGCCCTCCGCAGATCTGCTGCCGCTCGAGCTCGTGCACATCGCGCCCACCGCCGAGGCGGCCGGGTGGGAAGTGGTCCTCATCGACGCCATGACCGAGCCCAACTACGTCGAGCTGGTGCTGGCGGCCTGCGAAGGAGCCACGGCGTTCGGCAGCTCGTGCATCCTGGGTTATCAGGTCTGGGACGGGGCGCAGGTCGCCCAGGCGGTGCGGGAGAAGTTCCCCGATCTGCCCATCATGTGGGGCGGCTGGTTTCCGTCGGCGATCCCCGAGCTGTACTTGGCCAGCGACATCTGTGATGCGGTGGTCTTTGGTCAGGGCGAGCTGACCTTCGTCGAGGTGCTTGAAGCCTGGCGCAGCGAGGGCCGCGGCGCAGACCTGGCTGAGGTTCCCGGGCTGGTGATCAAGCGGGACGGGCAGGTCTACCACACGCCCAAGCGCAGCGTGGTGCACCTGAACGATCTCCCCGCGCCGTCGTTCCATCTCATCGAGCTGCAGAAGTACTACGAGCTGCAGAAGCGGGCGGCGAAGTTCGGCAACCGGGTGCGCAACCGCCTGCCGCCGCCGCACCACCTGGCCGATCGCCCGCACCGGGGCATCAGCTACTTCTCGTCGTTCGGCTGCCCTGAGCCCTGCGCCTTCTGCTGCTCGCCAGAGATCGCCGGCCGGCGCTGGATGGCCCTCGACGCCGACGTGTTGGTCGACCGCCTGGCCGAGCTGCACAAGCACGATCCCTACGACGTGCTGCGCTTTCAGGACGCCAACTTCGGCGTGGCCAAGAAGCGCATGGTGCAGTTCTGCGAGGGCCTGCTGGAGAAAGACCTCAACATCAGCTGGAACGGCACGATCGAGATCAAGCAGATCTGCCAGTACGACGACGAGACCCTCGAGCTGATGAAGCGCTCGGGCAACCACCTGATGTGGTTCGGCGCCGAGGCCAGCACCGAAGAGACCCAGACCCTGATTCGCAAGGCGATCAAGGAGGGGCAGACCGACCGGGCCATGCGCAAGATGCACGAGCTCGACATCAAGTCGGGGCTGACCTACATCATTGGCTACCCCGGTGAGACGGTCGAGTCGATGTACGCCACCATTCACGAAGCGGCGGACATGAAGACCCGCTACCCGTCGTGCTCGGTCGAGGTCTTCCCCTACCGACCGATCCCGGGCAGCACCTTCTGGGAGCCTTCTGTCACCGAGAATGGCTACCCCGTCCCCGAGAACTTCGAGGAGTGGGGGCGTTGCTTTGACTACAAGTTCAACTCGTGGTGGGGCGTGATCCCCGACGACGTGCAGAACGTGTGGGCGCGGTTCTCGCAGATGGCGCCCTGGTTTGACGGCCTGGCCGGCGGCAAGGGACCCTTCTCGAAGCTGTTGCGCAAGTCAGCGGGTGTGCGCATGCGCCGCCGCCTGTGGAAGGCGCCGGTCGAGTTTCAGATCTTCGACGTGATCCGCCGCACGATGGGGCCGGTGAGCCGGTACATCTGAGCAGGGCTGGGGTCTGCGCCACAGGTCGCAGTCTGCTTTTCCTTGGGTGCTGCGTGTGTCCCTGTTTCTCACCAGGGGGGCCGTTTCGCTCGGACAGGGTCGGCTGCGCCTCCATACTCGCTTCAGACCCCCCTGGTGAGAAACAGGGACACCCTCGTCGGTGGAAGGCCTGGCGACTGTGGCCTTCCGGGGGTTCTTTTGGGTCGTTCTGAGGCGGTGCTCTTGCTGCTTGAGATTCATGTCCAGCCAGAGCCTGGCCTACCCCTTGCGGTGGGTTTCCCCCTTGAGAAGAGCGGGGTGCTGGCCGATGTACCAATAGATGCTATTGTGTGGTATCTGTCCAGGCGAGGAGTCCACCATGGCCAAGAACACCAGCATTACCCTCGGGGATCACCTTGAGGGCTTCATCAACGCCCAGATCGACACCGGCCGTTACGGCAACGTGAGCGAGGTTGTTCGTGCGTCCTTGAGGCTGCTCGAAGAGCACGAGCAGAAGGTCGAGGCGCTGCGCCAGGCTCTGACCGAAGGAGCGGCCAGCGGTGACGCTGGAGCGCTCGACTTCGACGCGATCAAACGTGAGGCTCGCCGGCAAGCAGGGCTAGAGCCTGAGAATGACTAGGAAGCTCGTCAAAGACCAGGCGGCCGCGACCGACCTCATCGGCATCTGGGTCTACTCGTTCGAGACCTGGAGCGAGGCCCAGGCGGACCGTTACGTCGATGCGCTGGAGCACGGCATCGGGAAGCTTGTAGATGACCCCACGAACGGCGCCCCGCGGGACGAGCTGCGCGAAGGCTACTGGTCGAGGAGGCTCGAGCACCACGTCGTCTTCTATACCTTCAGCGATGCGGAGCTTCGTATCCGGCGGGTGCTGCACGAGGTCATGGACGTGGATCGTCACTTATGAAAGAGAGTGACCCGGGCCACGGGCGTAGGGACTGAGAAACAGGGACACCCTCATCGGTGGAAGGCCTGGCGACTGTGGCCTTCCTCATATTCTCGGTGTCTCGGTGTCTCGGTGTCTCGGCTCGCAGGCCGGTGCTGATGGAGAAGAGGTTGCTCGTGCCGCGAGCAGCAGCCATGCTCTGCTGCACATGGAGGCGCTGCTGACAATCCGAGGGCTGCACTTCGCCTACGATGGGCAGATTGCCGTGGACGATCTCACCCTCGAGGTGCGTCGAGGTGAGATCCTGGGTTTGCTGGGGCCCAACGGCGCGGGCAAGACCACGGCCATCTCATGCCTCTGTGGACTGCTCCTGCCGTCTGCGGGCGAGCTGCAGTTCGACGGGCGGCCGTTTGATCCGCGGAGACGCGCTGCCGATCGGGCGCACCTGGGTGTGGTCCCGCAAGAGCTGGCGCTCTACGAGAACTTGACCGCTCATGAAAACCTGACCTTCTTCGCGCGCTTGCATGGAGTGAGCGATGTGGCAGCCGCGGTGCAGGCTGGTCTGTCCCTGGCCGGTCTTGAGCAGCGGGCCAGCGATCGGGTGGGGACCTTCTCAGGGGGCATGAAGCGTCGCCTCAACATGGCGGTGGCCCTGCTGGGCGACCCGGCCCTGGCCATGCTCGATGAACCCATGGTCGGCGTGGACCCCCAGTCGCGGCACCACATCTTCGCCTCTATCGAACAGTTGCGCCGTGACGACCGGGCGGTGATCTACACGTCCCATTCGATGGACGAGGTCGAGCGGCTCTGCGATCGGGTGGCCATCCTCGACCGTGGCAAGCTGGTCGACTGTGGCACGTCGGCAGAGCTGGCCGAGCGTGCGGGCGTGCCTGATCAGAACCTCGAGACCACGTTCTTGAAGCTCACCGGTCACTCGTTGCGAGACGACTCTCAATGATCCGCGCCGCGCTGCTCATGCTGGCCAAGGACATGCGTCTGTTCGTGCGTGATCGGGTGGCCTTGCTCCTGGCCGTGGCCCTGCCCATCGTGTTGGTGTCGGTCTTCGGCATGATCATGAGCAACATGGGGGGCGGGGGTGGCGGCGGCATGCCTACCGTCGAAGCCTCGGTGCTCGACCTCGATCACAGCGAGGCGTCGGAACGCTTTGTCGAAGCCTTGGCGAAGGCTGAAGCCGTAGACCTCGAAGGCTGGGACGAAGACACTCCCTCGACCCGAGAGGGCATGCGCCAGCGGGTCAGCGACGGGGGCGTGGCCTTCGTGGTCGTCTTGCCCGAGGGCTTCGGCGAGGGCGCCGAGATGGAGTTGATCCGCGATCCTGGCCGCAAGCTGGCCCAGCAGCTGTTCACCTTCTCGCTCTTGCAGGCATTGCACGCAGCCCGGGGGCAAGAGCTGTTCTATGAGGTGCAGCGGCGAGCGTTACGCCAGGCAGGCATCCCCGAAGAATGGATGGGCCGGGTCGAGGCGTTCACCTTGCCGTTTCGTCTGGGCATGAACGCGCTCATCGGCGACGCGGATGAAGCTGGCCTGCTGACCGATGGCAGCGGCGACGGCAGCGGCGACGGCAGCGGCGACGAAGGCGAGGCAGACTCCTTCGACATGGCCTCGACCATGACCGCGATGGTGCCCATGACCGTCGAGGACGTCTTGCCAGAGGGGCGGCAGCAGCGCATCAGCTATCACGTGGCCGTGGCCGTCTCGGGCATGACCGTGATGATGCTCATGTTCAGCCTGGTGGGCTACGCCCGCTCGCTGCTCGAAGAGCGTGACCAGGGCACACTCAACCGCCTGTTCTTGGCCCCGGTCGATCAGCGCGCCGTGCTGGCCTCGAAGTTCCTGGGCACCTTTGTCGTGGGCTTGGCGCTCACGGGAGTCCTCTTCGCCTGGGCCGCGTTTCTGTTCGACCTCGATGTGCTGGACCGCTGGGACACGCTGCTCGTCGTCTCCATGGCCACGTCAGCTGCTGTCACCGGGTTCGCGCTGCTGATCGCCTGCCTGGCCAAGACCGACAAGCAGGCCGACGGCATGTCCACGATCGTGATCTTGGTCATGAGCGCTGTGGGGGGCGCCTGGGTGCCACTCAACCTGATGCCGGAGATCGTGCGTCAGTTCGCCCGGGGCACGATCACGTTCTGGTCCATGGAGGGTTACCAGGCCAGCTTCTACAACAACAAGCACTGGACCAGCGCCGCCATTCGCACGGACCTCATCGTGCTGGCTGGGGTGTGCATCGTCTGCTCGCTGCTGGCCTCCCGCATCTTCCGTAGGCGCTATCTGCGCGACTGAACGGCGGCAGGTTGTGCGGCCAGCCGAGCGTGACCCGTTCGGCCGAGCGTGTGGGGCACGTACGGCGCGGTGCCCGGCGCCCTTGTCAGCCCGCCGTCGCCCGGGCCTGCACGAACGAGTAGAAGAACACGGCGTTGGGGTCGCGGGACACGGCCTCCAGCTCGACCTTCATGCCTTCGATCACCTCTGCGGTGACCTTGCCCGCCGAGAGCAGCTGCTCGCATCCGCTCAGCAACAGCTCGGCCCAGAAGGCGATGAACTCCCGGCGCTCTTCGGCCCGCCGGTTGTCGAGATGAAACGTGCGCACCTTGGTGGTGATGTCGCGATAGCCCGTTGACTGCAGCAGGTTGCCCAGCTTGGCGCCCACGAAGGGGTCGCCGCCCATCTCCAGCTGGTGGTCGTTGAAGGCCATCCAGTAGGTCAACGTGTTGGGGCTGTAAGGGTCGAGGAAGAACGTGGCGTTCTGCACTTCGGTGACCACGATGGAGGCGCCGGGGCGCAGCAGCCGTCGCACCTCGCTCAGCACTCGCGCCGGGTCACCCACATGTTCAAGGATCCAGCACAGAAAGGCGCCATCGAACGCGCTGGCTTCCAGGTCGAGGCTGCGGCCGTCGCCCTGGTGCATCTCGTAGCGCCCCTCGGCCCAGCCCTGTCTGGCGAGAAACTCCTGCGCTGAGCTGAGGTTGTGGGGCGACGAATCGACGCCGGTGACATGCATCTCGGGAAACCGGCGTAGCAGGATCTCTGTCTGCGCGCCCACGCCGCAGCCCACTTCGAGCAGCTTGCGGCAGCGACGAAAGGGCAGGTTTTCGTGCACCTTGTATTCAAGAAAACGCGCCTGGCGATAGAGACGGTCACGCTCCACGGGCGTGAAGCCGTGCAGATAACCGGAGGACGAGCTGTCGGCGGGTTGTGGATCTGCGGGCTGGGTGGGGTTGGTCATGCCACCGGTCTAGCGTTTCTCGGGCCGCGGGGCCACCGTGAGGCAGGGGGGCATGGGTTGACGGAGAGATCCTGGTCACGAGATGGGTCTGGGCTCAATCTGCAGCGGCGCTCCATCCTCCAGGGCTTCGCCGGTCTGCACGCGCCACAGGGTCGAGTAGATTCCGCCAGCAGTCACCAGCTCGTCGTGTGTGCCCACCTCGGCCACGCGGCCTGTGTCCATCACGTAGATGCGCTGGGCGTGGCGCACGGTCGAGAGGCGGTGGGCGATGACGATGGTGGTGCGTCCCACGGCCAGCCGAGCCAGTGAGCGTTGGATCGCCGCTTCGGTCTCGTTGTCCACCGAAGACGTGGCCTCGTCGAGCACGAGCACGGGCGGGTTCTTGAGCACGGCACGGGCCAGGGACACCCGCTGCCTCTGCCCGCCGGAGAGCTTCTGTCCTCGTTCGCCCACCACGGTGTCGTAACCGTCGGGCAGGGCCTGGATGAACTCGTGGGCCTCTGACAGCTGGGCCGCGCGGACGATGTCCTCGCGAGAGGCATCTCTTCGGCCGTAGGCGATGTTCTCGGCCACCGTGCCGTGAAAGAGGAACACGTCCTGGCTCACCAGCCCCACGGCGGCTCGCAGGTCGGCCAGGGTCAGCTCGCGCAGGTCGACGCCGTCGAGAGTGATGGCACCACCGGTCACGTCGTAGAGGCGCAGCAGCAGCTTGATCACCGTGGTCTTGCCCGCGCCCGTGGCACCCACGATGGCCGTGGTCTCGCCCGCAGGCATGAACAGTTCGAGCCCCCGCAGGGTGTCGGGCAGCTGGCGGCCGCGGGAGTGCAACGGAGTGCGTGCCGAGTCTTCGTGGTCGTCTCTCCCGTGCACGTGTTCGTCGCGTTGGTTGCCTTCGAGACCGGCGAGCGCTTCTTCGCCGTCGAGCAGCGTGGCGCCTGTGCGGTAGGCGAAGTGCACGTCGCGGAAGGCCACCTCACCACGCACTTGCTCCCGAGGCATGCCCTGGGGGCCGTCGGACACGGTGGCGGCCGTGCCCAGCAGGTCGAGGATGCGCGTGGTCGAGGCCATGGCTCGTTGAAAGAGGTCGAACGTCTCGCCCAGACGAGTGAGCGGCCAGAGCAGACGCTGCACCAAGAAGACCATCACGCTGTAGGCGCCCACGTCGAGCTCGCCATCGAGGGCGAGCCGTCCACCGAAGACGAGCATGGCCGTGAAGCCGACCACGATGACCATGCGAATCAGGGGCGAGAAGGCCGAGCTGAGGCGGATGGCGGCGCGGTTGGCGTTGCGGTAGTCGTCGCTGGTGCGGCGCAGGCGCTCGACCTCGTGGGCTTCGGCGGTGAAGCTCTTGATCGTGGCGATGCCGCCCAGGTTGTTGGCCAGCTGGTGGTTGAGTTGACCGACCTCTCGACGCACGGCGGCATAGCGCGGCGCGAGCAGGCGTTGATAGCGCAGCGAGCCCCAGAGCACGAAGGGCATGGGCGCCACGCCCATCCAGGCCACGGACGGCGCGAGGAAGAAGAACAGCCCGCCGATGACGATCACCGTGGTGGTGACCTGCAACAGCTCGTTGGCGCCTCCGTCCAGAAAGCGCTCGAGCTGGTTCACGTCGTCGTTGAGCACGGCCATCAAGCCGCCGGTGGAGCGATCTTCGAACCAGGCCAGCTCGAGGTCTTGCACGTGGGACCAGGTCTCCAGGCGCAGCTCGTGTTGCACGGTCTGGGCCAGATTGCGCCAGAGGACCTTGTGCAGGTATTCGAAGACCGACTCAAGGGTCCAGATGAGCAGGGTCAGGCCGGCCAGGACCAGCAGCTGATCGTGGACATCGGGGACGCCGAGGGCGCCGATCCACGATTGCTCGCGCTCGACGACGATGTCCACCGCCGCGCCGATGAGCAGGGGCGGGGCCAGATCGAAGACCTTGTTGGTGACCGAGCAGGCGCTGGCCAGACGCAGGGCCCTGCGGTGGGGCGCGGCGTAGGCGAGCAGTCGGCGGAGCGGGTGGGCTGAGCGGGGAGAGGCCATGGGAGGGCAGGATAGCGACTGAGCGCGGCCCGAGCTGCCGGGCTCGTGCCCACAGCCTGTTACCCCGATCGCCCGGGGCCCTAGAGTCTGCTGCCCGTGAGGGGGTTCACGAGCGCAGACAGAACGGACGAGTCAAACATGCCCCTCCTGCTGTTGAGAGCCAGCGGGAGGGGCATCGTCGTTTGTCAGGCCTTGGGGGCCACTGCCGGGGCTCGCGAGGCCCGCCGGGCGCGCCATTCGTGCAACATGGCGTAGTAGACCGGGATCAAGACCAGGGTGTGCAGCGTCGAGGTGACCAGCCCGCCAATCATGGGGGCGGCCATGCGTTTCATCGGCCCGGAACCAGCGCCCACCGACCACATGATGGGCACCAGGGCCAGGATCGTGGTGACCACCGTCATCATCTTGGGGCGCACGCGCAGCACGGCTCCCTCGACGACCACGTCATGGAGGGCCGCGCCGCTGAGGGTCTCGCCCTTGGCGGCCCGCCGCTTGTAGGCCAGGTCGAGGTAGATGTGCATCAAGATCGCGGTCTCGGCGGCCAGCCCGGCCAGGGCGATGAAGCCCACGGTCACTGCCACAGAGAGGTCGTAGTCGAGCCAGGAGAGCAACCACACGCCGCCGATGAGGGCGAAGGGCAGGGTGATCATGGTGATCAACGTCTCGGCCACGTCCTTCGTGTTGAAGTAGATCAACATCAAGATCAGGCCCAAGGTGACGGGTACGATGGCCCAGAGACGCCCTTCGACTTCTTCCATGAGCTGGTACTGGCCGCTCCAGGAAAAGTACGCGCCGGTGGGGACGTCTACACGACCCTCGGCGATGGCTTGATCGATGACCTTCTGGGCCCGGGCCACATAGGTCCCTACGTCGACGCCAGCCTCCAGGTCGATGGGCACGTTCGTGAGCAGCAGCCCGTTCTCGCTCTTGATCACGGGAGGGCCATCCTGGATCGAGATCTCCGCCAGATCGCTCAAGGGGATCGACGCCCCGCTCGGCGTGGGGACGAGGGTGCGTCCCAGGCGTACCGGGTCGTCTCTCAGCTCGCGGGGGTAGCGCACGTTGACAGGAATCCGCTCGCGACCGTTGAGCGCCACGGTGACCGGCATGCCGCCGATGGCCGTCTCGATCACGTCCTGGACACTGCCAACGGTCAGGCCGAAGCGGCCGCACAGCTCACGGTCGACGTCGATGTCGAGGTAGTAGGCGCCCATGGCTCGCTCGGCGATCACCGAAGACGTACCGGGGACTTCGTGCAGCACGGCTTCCAGCTCTTCTGCCAGTCGCTCGAGCCCCACCAGGTCGTCGCCATAGAGCTTGATGCCGACCTTTCCGCGCATGCCCGTGGTGAGCATGCCGATGCGGGTCTCGATGGGCATGAGCCACCAGTTGGGCATGCCAGGGATGGTGATCTGCTCGTGCATCTCCTTCTTGGTGAGCTCGTCGAAGGTCGTGCGCCGCAGGGGAATGGGTGAGTTGCTGAACTGCCCGGCGAAGGTGTCTCGCAGTCGAGCGGCGGTCTCTGCTCCAAGGGCTTCGCCCAGCGCGCCCTGCGAGCTGACGTAGTCCACCGTGCGGTCAGCCAGCTGAGCAGCGAGCCAGGTAGAGAGGTCTTGTCGGATGGCCTTGAGCTGAACGCCGCTGTGCAGCTCCTCGCGAATCCAGCGGGTGGAGTCAGTCTGGGCCATCAAGGCCACTTGCCTGGCCGCGTCGTCCAGGCTCACTCCCAGATCGCTTTGCGTTGCGGCGGGGAGCGAGCCGAGCAGGGCTTGCGCCGCTCCCGCCAGCCAATCCAGCTCGACGATGCGCTCGGGCCAGCGCTCCTCGGGCAGCAGGGTGATGTGGGTCTCGACCATGGAGAGCGGCGCCGGATCGAGGGCCGTGTCGGCCCGGCCGATCTTGCCCAGCACCACCTCGACCTCGGGGAATCCCGCCAGCAGCCGATCCTGGATCTGCAGGGTGCGCCGAGCCTCGGTGCTGGAGATGCCCGGGAGGGTCGTGGGCATGGCCAGGGCGTCGCCTTCATTGATCGAGGGCATGAACTCGCTGCCCAGGCGCACGAAGGGGATGACGGTGCAGGCCAGCAGGATCAATGCGGCCGCAATGGACAGGGCCCGATGACCGAGGGCGAAGCGCAGCACGGGCAGGTAGCAGCGGATCATCAGTCGGCTGACCGGGTTGGCCGACTCCCGGTGCAGCTTGCCGCGCACGAAGAAACCCATCAGCACGGGCATGAGCACGAGGGTCAGCACGGCGGCGGAGCCCATGGCCAGGGTCTTGGTGAACGCGAGAGGCCTGAACAACCGGCCGGCTTGATCTTCGAGGGCGAAGACGGGCAGGAAGGAGATGGTGATGACCAGCAAGGAGAAGAACAGCGCCGGCCCGACCTCTTGTGCTGCAGCTCGTACGACTTGCCAGTGATCGGCGTCGTCCCCCGCGGTCTCGCGGTGCTTGTGGAAGTTCTCGACCATCACCACCGAG
>Ga0209992_10000991_pt1 | contig 33192 bp, 19 predicted proteins | sample 2SBtaG_2_FD_182564 | JGI IMG/M metagenome (GOLD analysis project Ga0209992, IMG submission 182564) | Deep subsurface microbial communities from Kolumbo volcano to uncover new lineages of life (NeLLi) - 2SBTROV12_ACTIVE470 metaG (SPAdes)... | ecosystem: Environmental > Aquatic > Marine >...
GGCCACGGGGCCGGCGGCGAGATGCGGGGGATTGGAAATCCCCCTCGTCGGGAAAAGCGTCGTTTTCCCTCCTCACCCCAAACTTTCTTTCGGCTCACAGCTGCTGATCAGCGTCAGCGGCCACGGGGCCGGCGGCGAGATGCGGGGGATTGGAAATCCCCCTCGTCGGGAAAAGCGTCGTTTTCCCTCCTCACCCCAAACTTTCTTTCGGCTCACAGCTGCTGATCAGCGTCAGCGGCCACGGGCCCGGCGGGAAGCCCTAAGCCTTCCCTTCATGCAAGAAAGCCCCCGTCGCGACCGACGAGGGCTTTCACGGCGGACGGTTGCCAGCTGAATGCCAGCGTATGTTGGTCTCGTCGCGTCTTTCGACGTCTCGAAACCTGGTAGCCCCCGGGGGACTCGAACCCCCAACCTGCGGATTAAGAGTCCGTTGCTCTGCCAGTTGAGCTAGGGGGCTGTCTCCGCTCGCGCCGTCAGCTTCCGGTGGGACCGTCGGCCGTTGCGCAGTTTATTTTGGCTGCCCTGGTCGGCAGCGCGATCTGTTCGTGGAACCGAAAGCTCCACTTGTGGCACGCCCGGCAGGATTCGAACCTGCGACCTACGGATTCGAAGTCCGTTGCTCTATCCAGCTGAGCTACGGGCGCAGCGCCGGTCGTTGCCAGCTGGTCGGCGTGAATCTTGCTCGTCTGTCGCCGCGCAGGCAACCCGAAGCAGTCTCACTTTGGGGTGGATGACGGGGCTTGAACCCGCGACCTCAGGTACCACAAACCCGTGCTCTACCAACTGAGCTACATCCACCGTCTTCCAGCCCGTGTCAGAGCATTAGGGCCGGCGGATACTAGCCAAGGCGCAAGGGCTGTCAAGCGGCATTTGCGCGATCATTCGCCGCCCCAAACCGCTCCATCTCAGCGTCCCGCGGATCGTTGATGGAGCGCGGTGCGCGGAGACTGCGCCCAACAGCCAAACCGAGCGTCGCAACGGGCAATTCGGCGCAGTCGTGACCGATCTGGTGCGCTGATCCACCCGGCACAGCGGCTGCAGGAATGTCCGCTCAAAAATTCGCTCGTGTTAGCCGGCGCCCTCACCACCCGTAACCAGAGTGGAAGGGGCTGCCACGGCCCCAAACAGGAGGGACCATGGGCAAGCACAACGACCACAACAAGAGCAACACCGGCTGGCACAACAAGAGCGGCACCGGCTGGCGGTACGGCGTTCTTAGCGTTGACCCGTTCGATGAGGGGCGTTCACCGGAGCGCAAGGAGGGGCCCGCCGTCATCGGCCGGTTCCCCGACTGGGGTTCGGCGATCCGCGTCTTCAACCGGTGCGCCGCAGAGCCGCACTACGACACGAGCCCCGAGCTGGCCACGAGGATCGAGATGATCGATGATCAGGGAGCGCTGATCGTGCATCGCACCTGCCCTGTCAGTCTGCGGCTCAAGGTCGGCAAGGATCTCTGGGTCGGCTCCCACCACGCCGATCCGAACGACGGTCGCTTCGTAGCCATCGCGGAGCTTTCCAATTCCGGCGCGCCTCTGACCGATTCTCGACGAGCTGCAGCGCCTGCGCCCCGACGACGGCGCCGCCTTGCGAACGCGATGGCTGCATTGGTACCGCAGCTCCCTGCGAGACCGACGCGCCTTGCCTTCCGGCTGCAGTCGAGGCGTAAGAACGTGTGCGCGACAACCAGCTCCAGGAGCCAGCGATGTGGGAAGAGAAACTGACGGCTGAAGCCATCTCGCAGACAAACGCGGCCCTCGCAGAGAAGATCTGCCTCGCAGAAAAAAGATCCCGCTCCGCGGAATACCCCCCTTACCCCATGGTTTGGAAGCTTGGGAACACCGCATTAAGCTGGTGTCAGAGGAGAGAAAAATGTTGCGCCTGTTTAGCAGGAACAAAGAGAAAGACGCCTTCGAACGCGAAGCCATGCCACACATGGACGCGCTCCACGGGTACGCGATGCACCTGGCTCGTAATGCCAGCGACGCCGAAGACCTTGTTCAAGAGACCTACATCAAGGCGCTCAAGAACTGGCATCGGTATCAGCAGGGAACCAACTGCCGCGCGTGGTTGTTCCGCATCATGACCAACACGTTCTACAACGTGCAGCGCAGCCGGAAGCGGCGGCGTGGGGTCAGCAACGATGCGCTGCCCGAGATCGAGATGCAGGTCGCCGAAATGCACGACGATCGCGGCATCTACCGGCCGCTCGAAGCGCAGGTGCTCGACCGGATGGTCAGCAAGGACGTGCTCGAAGCGATCGATTCGCTGCCGGACGACTTCCGCACGGTGCTGCTGCTCGCCGACCTACAGGACTTCTCCTACAAGGAGATCGCCGAGGTCTGTGACTGCCCCGTCGGCACGGTGATGAGCCGCCTGTACCGCGCTCGCCGCGCGATGCAACGAAAGCTGCTCGACCACGCGATCCGCGAAGGCATCGTCAAAGAGCCCGAGCGCAACAGCGACGGCGTCATCGACATGGACCAGTTCCGGCTGCGCGGAAAACGCAAAGCCGCCAACGAGGGTTGATCGGGGTCACCCCCGCCCCGTCAGCCCAACCTACTCACAACCACGGAAACAGGATCGCTTGATGAACTGTGAAGACGTGATGAAGTTTTCATTCGCCTACCTCGATGGCGAATTCGATGCCCGCGACCGGGTCGAGCTCGAAGCTCACCTGGCGATGTGCGGCCACTGTCGGGACGCTGTGCAACACGACGCAACGTTCCGTTCGACCGTACGCAAACACCTCGTGGCGACGCCCTGCGATCCGGAGATGAAGCTCCGCGTGCAGCAGCGGCTTGCATCGGCGCGGCGCAAAGCGCGGCTGTCGGCGACGTTGACCGTGCCCATGGCGCTCGCCGCGTCGGCCGCGATCGCGTTTGTTGGCTACAACGGGCTCGTCGCGAGCGGGCAGACCAATGGCCTCAACGAGCAACCGGCGGTCGCCGTCGCAGCTGCCCCCGCCGCTGTTCGCCCGGTCGAAGCCATCGCCGCCCCGCGCGCCGACAACCAAGCCGCGCGCGTCGCCGGCAACCAGCCTTCCGCAGTCGCCGCAGCACCCGCGCAACCAGCAGCCGCGCCTGCCGCCCAACAAGGTAGCGCGGTCCGTCTCGTGGCCGCCGAGCAACCTGTCGCCGGCTACGTCGGTGGCCAGGAAGAAGCCAACACCGCGCCCGACGCGTGGCCGATTCCGCAAGCGCGCACCGCCGGTGCGATCAAGTCGATGGTCACCACGCACGCCAACCCGCTCCCCGACGAGGTCCGCGGCGGCATCGCGACGGTGCAGCAGTATCTCAACGGCCGGATGCAAGGCATCGGCGCGCCACCGATCAGCGAAGGAACCGGCGTCCACCTGCGCGGCGCCCGCTTCTCGCAGATCGCCGGACACGCGGTCGTCGTCTACCGCTACGACGCGCTCGGCAAGCCGCTGACCGCGATTCGATTCCTGCAGCCCAACGGCAAGGCCCCCTTCCAGGAGCCGCAGGCCGCCGCTACCCCCGGCGCGCCCGGCAGCCAGGCGTACGGCACGATGAGCAACCACCTCGCCGGCTACACGGTGCTGCACGTACTGCAACGCGGCGAACGCTTCGCACTCGTCAGCGAGCACGAAAGCGACACGATGACGGCGCTGCTTGAGCCTGACGTGAAATAGACCAATCTCCTCCCCCAAGGCGGCCGCCGTCGTGTGCATTCACGGCGGCGGTCGCTTTTTTGGCGCCGCCCAACCACCATCGCGGCATGAGCACACGCGACCCCAAGCCGACCCCATCCAATCAGCCTCAGTCGGGGGCCCTGGTGCGCCGGCGGGCGATCGACGCGCTGCTCGCGGTCGAGGGCTACGAGACTGGCAGCCAGGAGGCGATCCGCAACGCCCTGAGGCGTAAGCCCCTGCTCGCCAGCGTCGACCACGGGCTGCTGACCGAGATGGTGTACGGGTGCCTGCGCCGGCAACGAAGCCTCGACGGATGGATCGCCAAGGTCGCCAAGCGCGGGCTCCACGGCATGGACGTGCGGTCACTCGTGACGCTACGGCTCGCGGCCTACCAACTCGCGGCGATGGATCGCGTGCCCGACTACGCGGCGATCGACGCCACGACCAACGCCGCACGCAAGGTGATCGGGCGCGGCCAGGTCGGGTTTGTCCACGGCGCGATGCGCTCCCTGGCCAGGACCACCCCGTGGAATGACGACGCCGGCGACGACCTCCCGGCCTGGATCCGCCGCCACATCGATGAGCTCGCCGAAGACGCTGGTGTGCCCGGCGCAGAGCTCCAGGCCGCCTTCGAAGCGCCGGCGCCGCTGCACATCCACGCCATCGACGACGACGCGGCGCGCGACTTGCGGGCAGAGGGCGTCGAACTCGAACGGATCGGCGACCTGCAGCGAGTCTTCGCCGCCAACGGGCCCGCGTTTTTCGCATCCGAGACGTTCCAGCGGCGTCGCGCCATCGCTCAAGACGCGGGCAGCGCGGCGGTGGTCAAGCTCGTCGCCCCCCAACCCGGCGAACGGATCGCCGATGTCTGCGCGGGCCGCGGCGCCAAGACCCTCTTCCTGGTCGGCGCTGGGGCCGAGGTCACCGCGTTCGACACCCGAAAAGACGCGCTCGCCGCTGCCAAACGCCTGTGCGAATCCGCCGGTGTGTCGATGCCGGAGACACGCGTGCTCGACCTGACCAAGGGCGACCCGGAATTCGACGCACAATTCGACGCCGTCCTGGTCGATGCGCCGTGCACAGGGCTCGGAACAGTGCGACGCCGACCCGAGATCCGCCACCGCCGCCGCGCAGCCGACATCGCCATCAACGCCCAACTGCAACGCCGCATCCTTGCGAACGCAGCGGAGATGGTGAAGCCCGGCGGCCGCCTCATCTACGCGGTCTGCTCGATGACCCGCGCCGAAGGCAGCCGTGTGGTGGACCATTTTCTCGCGGCGCGGGACGACTTCAGCCGCGTCGGCGAGGACCTGAGGACCCATCCCCTTGATTTCGGGATGGACGCTTTCTACGCCGCTTGCCTCACTCGCAAGTAGTGGTCCGTTTCAGGAGTTTTGATGAGTTGCCGTCCGCTCGTCGGACCACCTAGAACGCCGATCAAGACGGAAGGCATCTGTGCAGATGCGCCGTTTTCCCTTCGCCGACAGCCTTTCAGTCGTGCGATTCGAAAGATTTTTGGTCAATCTCCCGATCACTTGAGTACCGGTCGCTGAAAAGCGGCGAACCGTTTTGGGAGGTGCTCAATGGGCGTGGAAGTCGCGGGGAAGCAATTCGTCACCGTCGACCTGGAATCGATCGCACGGCGGGGGTGTGGGGGTCAGGTCACCAGTTTTGGCGCCATTCCGGAGGGGCCGCGGGTTGGGGTTGTGGGGTCGCGCGATCCGATGCCGGAACAGCTCGCTGCGACGCGCGACATCGTGGCTGGGTTGGTGCAGGCCGGGGCCATCGTCGTCAGCGGCGGCGCGCGCGGGATCGACGAACAGGCCCATCGCCACACTGTAGAGCTTGGAGGAAGGACGGCCGTCGTGTTGCCGGCGGGGTTGCTTGGGGTCGACAAGCGCCAGGCCGTTTTGTGTCGCTTCGTGAGGACGGGCGGCGGCATTGTGATGAGCCGCGAGAAGCCGCTGTCGGGCCACATGAACGGCAGCTATCGGCGGCGCAATGCGGTGTTGGTGCGGCTGATCGACGCGCTCGTCGTGGTGTGTGCCGACCTGCGCAGCGGCACGTTGATGACCGCCAACATGGCGAGACAGCAACAGATCCCCGTCTTCGTCGTGCCATGGCGAGGCACGGATTTTCCATCGGCGGGCAGCAACGAGCTGTTGCGGCTCGGATGCCGCTTGGTGAGCGACCGAACCGGTGCGCGGACCCTCGTCGCCGACCTCGGTCACAACGCCACCATTGACGGCGCCGCACAGGGCTGGCAACGATACGCGACCCCGAAGCCCCGGGGCCGACTGCCGCTGGTGGTCCCCCAGGGCGGCGATTCGCGGCTCGTTTCCGCCATCGACCAAGCGCTCGCAACGACACTGGACACCGGCCTCTCTTTGGAGGAACTGGTCTCGTGCACCGGCGGAACGCGGTCTGAATTGGCGGCTCTGTTGCTGCGGCTGTGCATGGACGGCCAGCTGCAGCGCGCGAGCTTCGGACGCTATCGCCGGGCCTGAGAGGCGCAACACGTCGCTCAGCAGCTCGCCAGCGATATCGAGCACACAGTTAATATATGAGGCCCCGATGCCAGCCGCACGATCCAGCAAATCCAAGTCTGCCAAAGCCAGCTCGAAGAGCGCCAAGGCGGGCAAAGAGACCGGCATGAAGCTGGTGATCGTCGAGTCGCCGACCAAGGCCAACACGATCCGCAAATACCTCGGGCCGGGCTACATGGTGGAAGCCAGCGTCGGCCACGTACGCGACCTGGTGACCCGCAAGACCGACTTATCCGCCAAGGACAAGCGGCGCCAGGAGTCTTGGATCAAGTACGGCGTCAACATCGAAAACGGGTTTGAGCCGCTCGAAGAGATCTACCGTGTTCCGCCCAACAAGAAGGCGCAGATCGACGCGCTGAAGCGGTCGCTGAAGGACGCCGACGCCCTCTATCTCGCGACCGATGATGATCGCGAAGGGGAGGCGATTTCGTGGCACCTCGTCGAGGAGCTCAAACCGAAAGTTCCCGTTCACCGGCTCGTTTTTCGTGAGATCACCGAACGCGCGATCCAGTCGGCGCTGTCGATGCCCCGTGACCTCGACATGCGCCTCGTCAACGCGCAGCGCACCCGTCGCGTGCTCGATCGACTCTACGGATGGGATGTCAGCCAGGTCCTGTGGCGCAAGATCAAGCCGGGTCTGAGCGCCGGTCGTGTCCAGTCGGTCGCGCTGCGCTTGCTGGTCGCCCGTGAACGCGAGCGCATCGCGTTTGTGCAGTCCGAGTATTGGGATCTGCTAGCGAAGCTGCGCAAGGAAGGCGCCGAACACCCGTTTGATGCGACCCTGGTGCGCGTCAATAACGTGCGCATCGCCAACGGGCGCGATTTTGACCAGACGACCGGCAAGCTCACCAACGCCAAGGCGATGGTGCTCGATGGTGACGCCGCCCGGGCGCTCGTTGCCCGGCTCGCCGACAAGCCGGTGGTGGTCAAGTCCCGCGAGGTCAAGCCGGTCACGCAAAAGCCGCACGCGCCGTACACGACGTCGACCTTGCAGCAGGACGCCAACCGGCGCCTTCGGTTCCCCGCCGCGCGCACGATGCGGGTCGCCCAGTCGCTGTACGAGAAGGGTTTCATCACCTACATGCGTACCGATTCGACGACGTTGTCGCAGCAGGCGCTCGGTGCCGCGCGGTCCTGGATCGAAGAGGCTTGCGGTGCCAACTACGTGCCCGAGCAGGCGCGCCTCTATGCGACCCGCGACAAGAATGCCCAGGAGGCCCACGAGGCGATCCGACCTGCCGGCGATCGGTTCACCACGCCCGAGGACGCCAAGGACCGCCTGAGCCCGGACGAGACCCGCCTTTACGAGATGATCTGGCGCCGCACGATCGCGAGCCAGATGAAGAACGCGCAGCTCGAGCAGACGGTGATCGAGATCGGCGTCGACAACGCGACGTTCCGCACCAGTGGCCGCGCCGTTGTGTTCGACGGCTTCCTCCGCGTGCAGCCCCGCAGCGATTCGGGCGCGCCGCAGCTGCCGCTCCTGTCCGAAGGCGAAGTGCTCGAGCGCGATGGTGAAGAAGCGCTGGTGCCGCGCGGTCACCACACCCGTCCGCCTGCGCGCCTCAACGACGCGACGCTGGTCCGGGCGCTCGAAGACAAGGGCATCGGACGACCCAGCACCTACGCCACGATCATTCAGCACTTGCTCGACCGCGGGTACTGTTTCCGGCGCGCGAACACCCTGGTTCCGACCTTCATGGGCATGATCGTGGTGCGCATGCTCGAAGAGCACATGCCGCACCTCGTGGACTACAACTTCACGGCCACGATGGAGGCGCGGTTGGACGAGATCGCGACCGGAAGCGCGGGGTATTCGTCCTATCTGCAGCGATTTTACACCGACGGCTTCCCGCAGCTCGACGGCGACGTGAAGGGGCTGACGAGTCTGCTCGACGAGGTCCGCGACAGCATCGATCCAGCCGACGCTAGCGGCATGAGCATCGGCAGCCACGACGACGTCGACGTGATGGTTCGCATCGGCCGCTACGGCACGTTCCTTCGCTTCGGTGAGTCGACCGCGAGCGTCCCCGAAGACCAGGCACCCGACGAGCTGTCGATCGAGGCGGCGCTCAAGCTCATCGAAGAGCGCCGGCGGGCGGAGATGCCGATCGCCCAGACCGAAGACGGCACCGATGTCTTCCTCAAGACTGGCCGTTTCGGACCGTACCTGCAGCTGGGCACCGGCAAGGACGACGAGAAGCCGAAGATGGTGTCGGTGAGCAAGGGCATGGCGCCGGATTCGTTGACGCGCGACCGGGCGATCGCCCAGCTGTCGTTGCCGCGCGAGCTTGGCAAGCACCCCGACAGCGACCTGATGATCACGGCGCACGTTGGCCGCTACGGCGACTACGTGAAGACGGATTCGCAGACGGCGACGCTGCCGACTGGGACGTTCGCGATCGACGTGGACCTCGAAGGTGCTATCGCCGCGCTCGCCAAGAAGAAGACCCGCGGCCGCGAGAAGCTGCGGGTGATCGGCAACCGCGAAAAGGATGGCGTCGAGATCGCGCTGTGGAACGGCCGCTGGGGCCACTACGTCAGCGATGGGGAGACCAACAAGACGCTCGGTGACCTCGATCCGGAGACGGTGACGCTCGAAAAGGCTGTGGAGCTCATCAAGCTGGCGCGCGAGGCCAAGATCGGCCGCATTCTCGGCAAGGATCCGTCCTGCGACGAGGATGTGCGGCTGCTCGACGGGCGGTTTGGACCGTACCTGACCAACGGCAAGATGAACGCGTCGCTGCCGCGGGGCATGGGCAAGGACGAGGTCGACCTGCGCATGGCGCTCGAGCGGCTCGCGAGTCACGGCAAGCCAGTGAAAAAGCGCGCTGGCCGTGGGCGTACGACGGCAAAGTCCCGCACGACAGCCAAGAAGAAGACGACAGCCAAGAAGAAGACGACAGCCAAGAAGACGACCGCCAAGAAGAAGACGGCCAAGAAGAAGACGGCCAAGAAGACGACGGCCAAGAAGACGACTGCCAAGAAGACGACCGCCAAGAAAACGACGGCCAAGAAGGCTGGCACGAAGGCGGCGGCCAAGAAGACGACCACTATGAAGGCGACGGCGGCCAAGAAGACCACGACGCGGCGCAAGAGTCCCGGTACGGGGTCGTCCGCGGCTACTTGATTTCGGGCGGCGCTATTTCTTGCGAGGCGGCTCGAGCAGCGCGATCGGGCTGAGGTTTTCGAGGCGCTTGAAGATCTTCTTCTTCAGGTTGACCTCGATCTGCCTGACGCGTTCGCGGGACACGCCGAACTGGTCGCCAACGGCCTGGAGCGTCCGCGGGTCGTCCGAGAGCAGGCGGTCGGTGAGGATCACCTGCTCCTTTTCGTTGAGATCGGCGTGCAGCTCCGCGAGGCGGTCGGCCACCTCGGCGGTGATCTGGGCGCTTGCGAGGCGGTCCTCGGCGCTGGGCTCGTGGCGGGAGAGCGTCTCACCCAGCGTCATCTTGCTGTCGGCGCGCACCGGCCCGTCGATGCTCAAGTCGTAGCGCGCGGCCATCGCGGCTTTGCGCCAACCTTCGACCTCTTCGGCGGTGGGCTTGCGGGCTTTGCGGCGCGGCGCGGGGCTGGACGTTGACTCGGCGGCGATGAGGAAGGTCGCGGCGTCGGACGTCTTCTTGTCGCCGGCGATGGCTTCGGTGACGTCGTCGGCGTTCTTGGCCTTACGCTTGGGAGCTTTGCCGGCCTTGGTCTGCTTGGCAGACGCGGGCTTGGCCGTCGCCGTGGAGCCTTCGGGTGCCGGGAGCTCGCGCTTGCCGAACAGGACCTTGCGCTGCTGCGACACCGGACCGACGCGCACCAGCGACCAGTTGTTGATGATGAAGTTCTGGATGTAGGCCTTGATCCACCAAACCGCGTACGAAATCAGGCGGTAGCCGCGATCGGGCTTGAACTTCTGCACAGCCTTCATCAGGCCGATGTTGCCCTCTTGGATGAGGTCGGTGAGCTTGATGTCGTAGTTATGGAATTGATACGCGACCTTGACCACGAAGCGCAGGTTCGCTGTCACGAGCGCGCGCGCAGCTTCGGGATCGCCGGTTTCCGCGTACTTGACCGCCAAGTCGTATTCCTGCTCGCGGGTGAGCAGTTGGTAGCGGTTGACCTCGCGCAAGTACTGCTCGAGCGGATTGTTCAGAATCGGCTCTTTGGTCATGGCGCTGTGGTTTCCGCGGCGTAGTCGAGCGAGCTTTTCGGGTCGCGTCAGCCGGTTGGCGGCCAGCTTGGCGCCCTTGGTGAAGGGTCGCGCGGCGGCGTTGGTTCGGTGGCTGGTCATTGTTGTCCCCCGGCTGGTGGCAGCAACATCGACGTGGTGTTCGATGGTGGAGCCGTGGCCTGCTGAAACAACGCTCGGGGTCATCATGACATTCCTTCCGGGAAAGGGAAGCTTGACCGTGCTGGCCAGCTTCATTGTCTGCGGGAAGCTTGTCGGCGTCCCTGTTCGCGGCCTGCGCTTGCGGCTATAGTGACCGTGCGGCGCCCGCTTCCTCACGTAAGGACGCATTCGCCGCCGTGCAAGCCACCGTCAGCGCCGATGAGCCAATCGATGAGCGAACCCTCCTCCACAGTCGATTTTTCGACCTTTGTCCTGTCGCTGGCGTCGTCGGCGATGTTGCACTTGGGTCGCGTGCCGGATCCCACCGGTCAGAACGTCAGTCCAAACCTTGGCCTCGCGCGCCAGAGCATCGACATGTTGGCGATGTTGCAGGAGAAGACGCGCGGCAACCTCACCGGCGAGGAGGATCAGCTGCTGTCGCGCGTGCTGCACGATCTCCGCGTCGCCTTCGTCGAAGAGAGCCGTAATCGGGTGTCGTAAACGCGGCCGGACGGTCGCGATTTCGGCGCGTGCTTGGGGGGCACCGTGACCGCGTCCATCCTGGTGGCTGACGATGAAGCTGCGTTCGCGCGGCTGATCAGCAAGCAGTTGACGCGTGCAGGCCACGTGACGTCCGTGGCGTCCGACGGCAACGACGCCCTGCGCAAAATCGAGTTGCTGCAGCCCGACCTCGTGCTCATCGACGTGCACATGCCGGGCCTGACCGGGCTGGAATTGGTCGAGCGCTTGTCGGCCGCGGGCAAACTTCCCCCGACGATCGTGATGAGCGCGTACGGCAACCTGGAGACGGCGCTGCGAGCGGTGCGCGCTGGGGCGATGGATTTTCTGTCCAAGCCGTTCCGCCTGCCCGAGGTCGAGCTGAAGGTCGAAGTCGCCCTTGAGAAGGCCCGCCAGACGCGCGGCACACGACGGGAATCGGGTACACGACGCGGGATCGCACCGCAACCCGACGACGGCGCCGAACCGGCGATGTTCCACAACATGGTGGGTCGCAGCGACGTGATGCGGACGCTTTTCACCAAGCTGCAGCGGGTCGCGCGGTTCGATTCAACTGTGCTCATCAGCGGCGAATCCGGCACCGGCAAGGAGCTCGTCGCCAAGGCGATCCATGCGGCGTCACCGCGCGCCACGGAGAAGTTCGTCGCCGTCAACTGCGGGGCGATTCCCGCCAACCTGTTGGAGAGCGAGCTGTTCGGCCACGTTCGCGGGGCGTTCACCGATGCCACCAGCGATCGCAAGGGGCTGTTTGAGCAAGCGCACGGCGGCACGCTCTTTCTCGACGAGATCGTCGACTTGCCGTTGCAGCTACAGGTCAAGCTCTTGCGTGTGTTGCAAGAGGGCGAGATCCGGCGGGTCGGCGGCAACAAGGACACCGCTGTCGATGTGCGGGTGCTTGCGGCGAGCGCAGTTCCGGCTCGCGATCGGGTGCGCGACGGGCGGTTTCGCGAAGACCTGTTTTATCGCCTGAGCGTGATCGACCTGCATGTCGCGGCGTTGCGGGACCGGCTTGAAGACATCCCGCTGCTGGTTCAGTACACCGTCGAGGGCGCGAACCGGCGGCTCGGCACCGATATCACCGGCGTCCATCCGCACGCGATGGCCCAGCTGATGGCGCATTCGTGGCCGGGCAATGTGCGCGAGCTGCAAAACGTTATCGAGCAAGCGTGTGTGATGAGCGAGACGCGCGAGATCGGCGTGGACGCGCTGCCCGCCTCGGTTGTGCATCGGCCTGAGCCGCGCGACGACGGGGACAATGGGCTGCGGCTACCGGTGGATTCGCTCAGTATTCCGCATGCGATCGAGGCGACGGAGCGGGCGTTGATCGAGGTCGCATTGCAGCGCACAGACGGCAATCGAACGCATGCGGCGCGGCTGTTGGAGATCTCGCAGCGCAGCCTCCTCAACAAGATCCAGCGCTACGGAATCGACATCCCCGGCACGGTCGGCCGGCCGCCCAAGCACTAGCACCCAAGCACTAGCACCCAAGCACTGGCAGAATTGCGGGAAGCGACAATCATGACCGCGCGACGTTCAGACCCCATCAACGAGCGTTTGGCGGCGCGCTATCCGCTGCTCTATCTCGTCACCGGCGACGTCGAAGATGCGACGCGCCTGCTCGGCCAATCCGCTCGCGCCAATCGGATGCACCTGGTCGTGCAGCGGGCTGGGATGGGCGACGCCGTGGCGGCGATGTGTGACGCGATCGAGACGGCGTTGCAGTCCGCGGAGCGAACGGTTGTGGCGATCGACCACGGACATCGGCTCTTGCGGCAACCGAAATTCGTGCGGGCGTTGACCGAGCGCTTGCGGGACGTCGAGCGGGCTGGCCATTGCGTGGCGTTGCTGGCGCCGGTGTCCGAGGCGTGCCCCGAGTTGGAGGGTGAACGGGTCGTGCTCAGCGTCGCGTTGCCCGGTGCTGCAGAGCTCCGCCCGCCGATCATTGCGGCGTTTACGGGCAGCGACGGCGCGGTTGACCAGGGGTTGGTGGAAGATGCGCTCAACGCCGCCCGGGGGATGACCCTTGCCCAGCTGCGACGGGCGTTGCGGCGGGTGCGTCTGCGGGGACCGGTGGCCGATCGGTCGTGGATCGCGGCGATGCAGGCGGAAAAGCGTGACCTGGTTGGCCATAGCGGCGTGCTCGAGATCGTCGAAGACGTGCCTGGTGTGCGCGAAGTGGGTGGCCTCGACACGCTCAAGGAGTGGCTGGCGCGACGGCGACTGGCGTTGCGGGACGACGCGCGGACTTTTGGGCTGCCTGCGCCGCGAGGTGTCTTGCTGATCGGGGTGCAGGGGTGTGGCAAGTCGCTGTTCGCCAAGGCGTCTGCCGCGGAGCTTGGGCTGCCGTTGCTGCGGTTTGATCTGGGCCGTCTGTTCACGCGCGATGCGGCCCCTGACGAGCGCCTGCGTCATGCGTTGTCGGTGACCGAGGCGATGGCGCCGGTCGTGTTGTGGGTCGACGAGATCGATAAGAGTTTCGCGGCGGCGATGGGCGGCTCGGACACCACCTCGCGGATCTTCGGGACGTTCATCACGTGGCTGGCCGAACACAAGGGCGGCGTCTTCGTGGCTGCAACGGCCAACCGCGTCGACCACTTGCCCGCGGAGCTGATGCGCAAGGGCCGTTTTGACGACACGTTCTTCGTCGACCTGCCCGATGTCGATGTGCGCGCGGAGATTCTCGCCATCCACGTGCGGCGATCCGGTCGCGATCCGACGGGATTCGACCTCGCGCGTCACGCGGCGACCGCCGACCGCTTGACCGGGGCGGAGCTTCAGCAGGCCATCATCGAGGCGCTGGGCATCGCGTTTACGGCGGGTCGGGAGCTGACCGATGCCGACATCCACCGCGCGCTTCGGGACACCGTGCCTTTTGTCGACACCTATGCCGAACAGGTCAAAGAGCTGCGCGAGTGGGCCCGCAAGAGGGCGAGGTCAGCGGCGCGGGATCGCAGCCTTCGCGAGCTTTTTACCGATGCAAAGAGCACCGGCGACGAAGGCTGGCGAAGCTGAGCCAGACGGGCGATAAACCCAGTCTTTCGAGCGTCGGCCGAGCGGCCATGGCAACGACAAACCAACCGCGACGCTGAGCGGTCGCATATCCAAACCACGGAAAACGGCATGGCAGAGAAGGTCAAAGTCGGCGTTATCGGCGCTGGCGCATGGGGCACCGCGCTGGCGATTCAGGCCGCGCGCAAGGGCTACGAGACGGTCATTTGGGCGCGCGAGCCCGAGGTGGTCCGCGACATCAACGACGCGCGCGAAAACAAGATCTTCCTGCCCGGGTTCAAGGTGCCGGACACGATGACGGCGAGCGGTGACATCGAGCTTGTGTGCCGCCACGCCGACCCGTTGTTGTTATCGGTTGTGCCGACCCCGCATGTCGGCCGCGTGCTCGGCGGGATCCAGGAATACCTCGACGATCGGCACATCATCTGCAGCTGCTCCAAGGGCATCGAAAACGAGAGCCTCGAGACGGTCGACGAGATCCTTCAGCGCGTGCTGCCACGCCGGTTTCACAGCGCATTGTGTTTTCTGTCCGGGCCGTCATTCGCCAAGGAGGTCGCCGCCGAAGTGCCAACCGTGGTGACGATCGCCTCCCACATCGCGTCGGTCGCTATCGAGACGATGCACATGATGGCGTCGCCCAAACACCGCTTCCGCTGCTACGCGAGCCGCGATGTTGTGGGTGTGGAGATGGGCGGCGCGCTCAAAAACGTGATGGCGATCTCGACGGGCGCTGCGGATGGACTGGGCTTTGGCCACAACGCGCGCGCCGCGATCATCACCCGAGGGCTGGCGGAGATCACCAAGCTCGCGGTCCGAAAGGGCGCCAACCCGCTGACCCTGCAGGGCCTGGCCGGGATGGGCGACCTCGTGCTGACGTGCACCGGCGACCTGTCGCGAAATCGGCAAGTCGGCCTGCGCCTTGGTCGCGGCGAGAAGCTCGAAGACATCCTGAGCGGGCGCGTGACCGTGGCCGAGGGGGTGCTGACGTCGAAGTCGGCGTGGATGCTCGCGCAGAAGCTCGAGGTGGACGTGCCGATCATCGAAAACTGCTACCGCGTGTTGTACGAGGGCCTGCCGCTGCTCGATGCGCTCGAAAACCTCATGCACCGCCCGCTGGGCATGGAACTGCAGCTCAACTAGCGGCGGTCCATCTCGTAGTTATAACGGGGTCTGACCCCCTGCTTTGGGGGCCTTGTGTCCGGCGAAAAGTGGATTGAAATTGCGGTGGTAGGCCGGGCTCACGGGATCCGTGGCGAGGTCAATGTCGCCCCGCACAACGAGGCTTCCGAGCAGTTTGAGCCCGGGGTGATCGTGCGGTGGTCCAAGGGCAAGGCCATGCGCGACCTGGAGATCGAACAGGTTCGGCAGGGCAAAGCGCTCCTCGTGGGGTTTGTCGATGTGTATGACCGCGACGGAGCGATCGCGCTGACGGGCGGGACGTTGCGGGTGCGGCGGTCGAGTTTGCCCGACCCGGACGATGGCGAGTTCTACCTGAGCGATGTGCTTGGCGCTGTTGTCTTCGACCACGACTCTGGCGATCGATTGGGCGTCGTCGCGCGGCTCGGCGAGACCAGCGTGGACGTGCTCGAGATCAAGCTTGACGGCGGCGGCGAGGTGTTGGTGCCGATCTTGGAGCGCTACATCACGTCGATCGGCCAGCGCGATGGCGAGGTCGTGGTGCGTGACATCCACCACTGGATCGCCGAATAAGGACGACGCACGGCCCCCGTCGCCCCGCCTGACATGACCGATATTTCCCCCAAACCCTACACGTTCGATGTACTGACCCTGTTTCCGGGGCTGTTTTCCGGGTTTTTAGCGGAGTCGCTCATCGGAAAGGCCGTCGATTCGGGGGTGCTCGCGGTCGACCTGCACGATTTCCGCGAGTTTGCGACCGATAAGCACCACACCGTCGATGACGCGCCGTTTGGTGGCGGGGCCGGGATGGTGCTCAAGCCCGAGCCGATCGCGCGTTGCCTGGACGTTGTCAGGCAGGCACGTCCCGATGTGCCTGTGCTCGCCCTTTCGCCCGCAGGTGAGAGGTTTGACCAGGCGATGGCGCGGGAGCTTGCCGAAGGGCCCGGCGCGATCTTGATGTGCGGGCGTTACGAAGGGTTCGATGCCCGGATCGAGGCGCGGGCCGATCGGCTGATCTCGCTGGGTGATTACGTGCTCAATGGCGGCGAGGTCGGAGCCATGGCGATCATCGAGGCGATCGCGCGCCTGTTGCCCGGAGTCATCGGCAACGCGGCGTCGCTCGACAATGAATCGCACGCGACGGGATTGCTCGAGGCGCCTCACTACACGCGGCCCCGGGTCTTTGAGGGCGAAGCGGTCCCCGATGTGTTGCTATCGGGCAACCACGGCGCGATCGCCACGTGGCGTCGCGAACAAGCTTTGGCGCGCACCAAGGCGATCCGACCCGACCTGCTGAACGCGGGTCCGGTGGGCACGGAGAACGCGCGATCGAACAGCCAAGAGGGCATCGTGGAAGCCGAAAAATCAGTGCTTGACGCGGGCTTGCGCATGGGTATCTTCGCCGCCCTCGTTCACCACCCTGTCCTGAATCGGCGGGGCGAGGTGGGAACGACGGCGCTCACCAACGTCGACATCCACGACATTGCACGTTCGGCTCGTACCTACGGACTCGAACACCTTTTCGTGGTGACGCCGGTGACGCTCCAGCAGCGGATGGTCGGGGAGATCCTCGGTCATTGGACGGCTGGTGAAGGCTCGACGTTTAATCCTCGTCGAGCCGAGGCCTTGCGCCGCGTCACTGCTAGCGAGTCGTTGGACGCCGCGTGCGCCGCGGTCGAGAAGCGCTGTGGCCGCCCGCCGCTGATCGTCGTGACCAGCGCCCGGGAAGACCGGCCCAGCATCTCGTACGCGGACTTGCGGGCGCGCTTTTCCGAGCTCGATCGGCCCGTGCTGATCGTGTTTGGAACCGGCTGGGGCTTGGCTGAAGAGGCCATGAACCAGGCGGACCTGCGACTGCCCGCGATCGTCAGGGACCCGTCCCTCGGCGCGCACGATGGGTACAACCACCTGTCGGTACGAGCCGCTGCGGCGATCGTGTTCGACAGGCTGCTCGGCTGATCGGTCGCCAGGACCGCGCTCATCGAGCAGCCAACCGCGCGCCCTATGCCCGCCAAGGCGCCGAGGCCCCAGTCGTCGAAGAACGGCGTCATGGGACCTCACCTGCGGGCCGCTATGGCCGGGAGCAAAGAATGAACCACATCGACTTCATCCAGTCCGAGCACCTCCGCTTCGACCTGCCCTCCATCCGCACGGGTCAGACCGTCCGCGTGCACTGCCGCATCATCGAAGGCACCAAAGAGCGCGTCCAGGTGTTTGAAGGCACGGTGCTGCGCGTCAACGGCGGCGGCCTCGACCAGACCTTCACGGTGCGCAAGATCAGCAACGGTGTCGGCGTCGAGCGTATCTTCCCGACGCACAGCCCGCGCCTGCTCAAGGTCGATATCCTCCAGCAGGGCTACGTTCGCCAGTCGCGCATCTACTTTCTGCGCGACCGTATCGGCAAAAAGACGAAACTCCGTCGCGTCGACTAAATCGGCGAGCTTCGCTCGGGATTTAGTCTGCTCCTCGCTTCGCCGCGGTCCGCCAGCGAGTCGCCGGCGGGGTGGCGGGACGCCAATATGCAAGGGGGCTGAACGCAGCCCCCTCGCCGGAAAAAGCGTCGTTTTCCCGGCTCACCCCGACTTTCTGAAGGGGGGCATGGCTCGGCTGACGCCTTCGCGCATGCTGCTGCAGCTGACGTACGGTTGGCGGCTGCGCCGCACAGCGCTACGCCAAGGCGTGGATTTCGGCTGCGTCTCAACAAGCCGCTGCGGCTGCGCCGTACAAAGGGTTGACTCCGTTGATGCGTGACGTCCACCATGGACGTATCAACTCGTTCCGGATCTATCGCTCATGCTGGCCCGCGGCCTTAGATTTCGTCGTGCGTTTTTGATTCCGATGGTCGGCGTTGCGCTGTCCGGCTGGAACGTGGGTTGCTCCGATGATGCGTCCGGTGGATCTGGCAAGTCCGTCCAGTTCAACGACGCCGGTATTGGCGACGTTGTCGTCGACGAATCCGACACATCTGGTGGTGACGCCGCTCAACTTGCCGCTTGGACTGCGCTTTGTTCGCCGTGCGCCACCGACGCGGACTGTGCGGCGGGGGCGGCTGCGGCTCGTTGCATCGATTACGGAGCGCGCGGGCGGTTCTGTGGTGCGATTTGTGTGGGCGACAGCGACTGTCCCCAGGGCCATTCCTGCAGCGACGCGATAGACGGGACCGGCGCGGCGACCAAGCAGTGCAAGCTCACGGACAAAGACGCCGAATGCACCTGCAGCGCGTGGGCGGTCACGGCGGGGGTGAAGACGGCGTGCACGGCAACCAAGGGCGCTGTCAGCTGTCCGGGGACTCGAAGCTGTTCGGCGGCTGGATTGGGCGGCTGCGAGAGCGACTCCAATGCCAAGGAGTTGTGCGACGGCCTGGACAACAATTGCGACGGCGCGACCGACAACTACGCATGTGACGACGGCAACCCGTGCACCGATGACACGTGCGACGCCGCCAAGAGCGCGTGCACGACCACGCCCCGGACAGGCAGCTGCGACGACGGCGATCCGTGCACTGTTGGCGATATTTGCGAGCTCAAGGGCACCTCGGCGACCTGCGCGCCCGGAACAGCGGCCAAAGATTGCGACGACAACAACGTTTGCACCAAGGACGCGTGCGACTCGAAAAAGGGCTGTACCGCTCTGCCGATCGAAGCCACCGCGGCGTGCTACGACGGGCCTGCTGGCACCAAAGGTGTGGGCACGTGCGTTGGCGGTTTCCAGTCTTGCAAAGACGGGGCGCTCCAGCCCGGTTGCGAAGGTGCCGTGACACCGGCCGCCAGCGAGTCCTGCGACTACAAGGACGACGACTGCGACGGCAAGACCGATGAAGGCTGCAAAGTCATCGCAGCCCAGGTCACAACCGGCTGCGGATTTGGCCACCTGGGCGCGACCGGCAAGGGCGCAACATCGGTTTTTATCGACCTGGGCGGCGCCGTGGGCGGTCGTCGTGACGGCAAGACCACCCTCGAAGTGGGGTGGATGCGCTGGCTGATCGCGTGGTGGCCCTGACCGACCGCGCCAAACATGCGCACACCGGGAAACACGACGGACACCGGAAACACGACGGACACCGGAAACACGACGGACACCCGGAAATATATCGGAAACGGGAGACCCACAATGCGACGCAAAACCATGCGCACCCTGCTGGCCACCGTGTTCTTGGCCACGCTTGCCCCGGTCGCCAGCCATGCCCAGCCCGGCTCGATCCTACTCCAGGGGCGACTGCTGACCAGCGGCGGACCGGCACCGGATGGCGACTACAAGGTCACGCTGAAGTTCTACGCCAACAAGGCTGACGCCAAGGCCGTCTTCGAGAAAGCGAAGGTGCCGGTCAAGGTGGCTCACAGCGGTTTCAGCGTGGCCGTCAACGTCGACATGAGTGCCCAGGGACCATGGGTGAGCGGCGGTGTCCGATGGCTTGGTATCGGGGTCGGCACGGAGCCTGAGCTGCCTCGTCTCGCCCTGCATAGCGCGCCGTTTGCCGTTCGTGCGGCGGTCGCTGGCGACGTGCAATGCACCGGCTGTATCGGCGCTGGACAGCTCGACGCCAAGAGCGTGCAGCGACGTGTGACCGGCGGCTGCAAAGCCAACGAGGCGATCGCAGGTATCGGTGAAGACGGAACGGTTCAATGCACGGCCGCCCACGGTATCAACAGCCTCGACACGCGCTACCAGAAGCGGGTCACCGGCACGTGTGGGGCCAAGCAGGCGATCGCCAATATCTCCTCAGAAGGCACGGTGACATGCGCCGAGGCCAACCCGATTGCCGACCTCGACACGCGCTACGTCAACCACGGCGAGGCAAAGGCTGTTGACGCCAAGATGATCGACACCTCTTCGGTCCAGGCGCGCGTGACCGGAACCTGCAAGCACGGCGAAGCGATCGCGGGCATCGACGAAGACGGCAAGGTCAAATGCGCCGATCTCGACAAGCAGTACGTGCGTCACGGCGAGGCGGCGAGCGTCGACAGCGCCATGGTCAAAGACGGCTCGTTGACCGCCAAGGACATCGACCCGACGTCGATCCAGCAACGCGTCTCTGCGTTCTGCGCGGTCGGTGAGGCGATCGTTGCGATCCACGACGACGGCAAGGTCAAGTGTGGTGCCGCCCACCAGTTCAAGACGCTCGATCCGCGCTACGTCAACAGCGGCGAGGTCGACAGCGTCGACAGCAAGATGCTCAAGGATGGGTCGGTCACGGCCAAGGACGTCGACAGCTCATCGGTGCAGCGACGGGTCGCCGGGGCGTGCAAGTCAGGTACGGCGATCGCCTCGATCGGCGACGACGGCAAGGTGGTTTGCGTCGACGCCGGCCATGGCCAGCCGTTCACGGGGACGGTCCAGAAGGGGAAATGGTACGTCGCGGCAGCCACCACAAAGCTGGGCGGCACGGCGATCCTGACATTGACCCAACCCTTTGGCGGCCCACGAATTCGTGTCGCGGTAGGCGTGGTGGGCCAGGCCAGCGCGGGCGCGACGGCGACGTTGATCGAGAGCACCTACGGAAGCAGCGCGCTCTTCGACCGGCTGCGCGCCTTGAAGACGGGCACCGGCATGTTGGTTGTCGTCCGGGCCGCGGCGTCGGGAAAGGCGAGGGTCTCGGTCGACTCGGACCACGGCGCCAACAGCTGGACGGCGGGTCCCTGGTCCGTTTTCGACCCGAAATCGCTCGGCGATGGCAAAGGCGAGATCGATCTGCGCTCAACGGCGGCCTGGCGAGCACAAGGGAGAGGTTTTTCGCTGCCTCGACACGGCGCAACCGCCCACGCGCGCGCCGAAACATCCACCGCTGCCAGCGACGTCTGGCTTGCGGGAGACGCTGCCTTGGAGGTTCGCTCGGCCGTCGCCAAGGGCAAGGGGCTCGACACCAAGACCGACGCGATGCGCGTGTTTGCAGGCAACCTCGACGGAAGCGGCACCAAGCCGTTGTTCGTTGTCAGACACGACGGAGCGAGCGCGATCGGCGCGCTCCCGACGGACAAATACGCGCTCACGGTTGGCGGCGACGTCACGCTCAAGGGCCACGATGTGCGCGACACCAAGGCGGTGAGCTGGCAGGGCGGCGACCGCATCCGGGCCAACCCGACGAGCGGTTTCGTGTCCTATATCGGCGCGTCGGGCGGCAACGGGGGCGTGCGCTTTTTCGACAACGACGCCACCGCGCAGGGCGGCATCGCCTATGACGGACAGAGCAAGAACCAATCGTTTGGACTCGTCGACGCCAACAACGACTGGGCGGTTCGGATTCGCCACAAGGACTACATCTCGCTTTCGGTCGGTGGGCAAACCAAGGTGATCGTGCGCGCGAAGGGAGTCGGCATCCTGACCGAGCCCCGTGACGACGACGCGCTGACCGTCAAAGGCACAACCACGGTGACGGGCGAGCTGCGATTGGGCGATGCGCAGGTGCCGAGCGGGTACATCACGGCGACCGGATTCGCGACGAAAGACAAGGTCGTGACAGTGCGCAACGTGCTCAAAGCCCGCGGGCTCGCGATCGCGTGGAAGGACACCCGCATCTACGCCAATGACAAACAGCGGCTCGTGGCGGACGACGATGGCGTCAGCGTCGACGCGACCCTACGCACCAACAGCAATCGTGTGCATCGAGACTTCGGACACTTCGCGACGTCCAAGAGCGCCGACAAGGGCATCAACTACCTGCATATGTGCACGAATATCCCGATGAACGGCACGATGTTCGTCATCGAGGCGCGCGGCTTCTCGTACGAAGACTCCGAGGCCATACACACGACGTGGGCCGGGTACGCGCACGCGCCCAGCAAGTCGATCAAGCGCATTCACACCCACAGCTACACCAAGGCGATGGGCAACCAGGTCGTCTACAAGAGCAAGGACGGGTTCGTGTGCGTCGTCGGCGCCGCGAGGACCTGGTACATCGGCGTTTCGTTCAGCGCATGGACCGTGAATCCGCACGGTGTCAGCCCCTACCAGGCCACCGGTTTCAAGGTGAAAGCGCTGAAGTACAAGCTGACCGACACGAACCACCAGGGCGACAGGTTCTAGCGGCGTCTGGTCTCCAGCTCCTGATCCCGCTGCCGATCCCGCTGCCGATCCCGGCTCAACGCCTCTGAATCCGCTCGCCGCGGCTCACGACGCGGGCGGCGACGTTGTAACCGGGCCGAGTCGGGATTCGGCGCTCTACCAAAAACCGCTGTGTTTTCAGGCGGATGACGCCAATATGTTTTTTTGACAGGTGACCACCCCTTGCGACCATGCAAGCGGCGCAGTCCGTGTCGGGCTGTGCGCCGTCCTGGGGGTCGGTTATGCGTCGCGGCAAGTTCTTGGATTCGGTATCAGCGGTCGTTCTGTGCGTCGCGCTGTCGTTTCCGGTCCAACCAGTTTTCTCCGTTCCGACGCGAGCGGTAGCGGCCAATTCGCTGCAAGCGCTCTCGGTGCGCGAGACACCTGACACCACGGTCATCACGGTACGAGGCGCCAAAGCTCCGACTTTCACGACGTTCCGGCTCGAGCGCCCGATGCGACTTTTCGTCGACGTGGCGGGCGGCGATGTTTCGGCGATTCGGGGAGCCCGCACGGTTGGCAACGGCGTTGTTCGGTCCATCAATGTGCAGCCGATGCGGCGCGGAGGCGGTCGTTACGGACGCCTGACTGTGACGTTTGACCGGGACGCGCTGTACCACGTGCGCGCCGATGGGACGTCGGTCGTCATCGTTGTCGACGGCACGGATCGGAAGCTCAGCAAGGCGCAAAACGACGAGATCGCCGCGGTCCGTGAAGCCGCCAAGAGCGCCGCTGCGCGCGAAAAAGAGCTTCTCGGTCAGCTACGATCGATCCGTGACAGCGAAAAGTCGGTGCGTGCTGCCAAGGCGCAGGCCGAGTCGCAGCGCGCCAAGGCGGTGGCCGAGCAGAAACGCCTCCAAGCCGAGATGGCCCAAATGCGCAAGGCAGGTCATGCCGCGCGCGACCTCAACGCCCTGAAGACGCGCAGCTCGACGCTGGCCAAACGGGTCGCGGACGCACAGAGCCACCTCGCCAAGACGACCGCGGCGATGCAGGACGTGCAGGGACGTGCCGCGGCATTGCGCAAGCAGCTGCGAGACCAGCGCCAAGGGCTCGCCGACGTCATCACCCAGCGTCGCGCCGAAGAGGCCCGGATCGCGCTGCTGCGGCAGCAAATCGCCCGCGAGCGCAAGGACGCCGAACGGCGCGACGACAAGCGTATCGCCGCGCTACAGACCAAGCTCCAGTCGGCGCGCAGCCACGCCGAGCAGCTTCGCAAAGAGGCCAAGGCGGCGCAGGACGCTCGCCGGCAGGCACAGGCCGAAGAAGTCGCGCGTCTCAAAGCCGAGATCAAGCGGCGCGACCAGGCCATCCAGTCACAGCTTCGCAGTGTTGCGCTTAGCAAGAAGAGCCGCGCCCAGCAGGTCTCGCGCTCGCGCGCGGAACTCAAGGCGGTCCACGACGAGCTGCGCCGCAGTCAATCCGCGTTGGTCAAAGCGCGCCAGGCCGACCGTCAGCGGGACGTGGCCGAGCGCCGCTGGCGAGCCGCCGAAGCGCGTGCCCAGCTGGTCGAAAAGCGCCTCGCTGAACGCGAACGCGAGCTCGCCAAGGCCAAGAAGGCCATGGCCGCCATCGCGCGCCAACAGGACGAGTCCAGCAAGCGCGCCGCCCAGATCCGCGACCTGCTGCAGCGCCGTGAAGGCGAGCTGTCGAGCGCCCGCGAACAGCTCCGGGCCAAGGAAACATCGCTCGCATCGGCCTTGGCCGCGGCACGACGCCGAGAGGACGCGGCGATCGCGGCCGGCAAACAGCGCGAAGTCGCCATCGCCAAGCGGGAACGCGCCCGCCTGGAGGCCACCCGCAAGCAGCTCGATGAACGCCTCGGCCGGCAGAAGGCCGCCCTCAACAGCCTGCGCGCCGAGCTCAACAGCAACGCCCGCGCCCGCGCTCGCGCCGAGAAGGAAGCCAGCACCCTGCGCACCAACCTGGCCGCCCGTCAGACGCAGCTGCACAAGCTCCTTGTCGCCCAGCAGCAGGGCCGCGCCGAGAGCCGCAACGCCCAGCGCCAGATCGCCAACCTGCGCAAGCAGATGGACCAGGCGCGTTCGCGCTTGAAGGCCCAAACGGAAGACCGCGAGCGTCAGCTCGATAAGCTCGAACTGCAGCTTGGCCGACGCGTCAAACAGGTCCAGGCCGAGCTCGCCAAGAGCCGACGCACCAACGACGCGCTCAGCCGCGATCTCGACAACGCACGGCAGCAGGCTGCGGCCGGACAGGCGGCGCTGCACAAGGCCGAAGAGCGCGTCGCCAAGCTCGCCGAGCAGCAACGGCTCGCCGAAAACCGTGCGCAGGAACAAGCCAAACGTCGGCGTGCGGCCGAACGCCGCGTCACGCAGCTCGCGCAGCGTCAAGAGCAAGCCGAACGCCGCGCTGCACAGCAGGCCTCTCTTCGCAAGGAGTCCCTGGCCCGCGTCGCCAAGCTCGCGGTGCAGCAGGCAGCCGCCGAAAAGCGCGCCGCTTCGCTGGCCAAGCAGCACAAATCGGCGCAAGCCAGGGCCGCCGAACAGCTCGCCCGCCGGCTGGCCGCCGAAAAGCGCGCCGCCGAAGCCACCGACAAGCGCCGCGCAGCCGAGGCCCTCGCAGCCAAGCAGCTGGCCAAACGGCAGGCGGCCGAAAAACGTCTCGCCGAGGTAGCCGCGAAGCAGCGCGCGGCCGAAGCGCGCGCGTCCAAACAAGTCGCCCAGCGTGAGAAAGCCGAACGCCTCGCGGCCGAAGCGATGACCCGCGCCGAGCGCGTCGCGTCGTTGTTGCAGTCACGGGAGCGCGAGCTCAATGCGATGCGCACCGAGCTCTCCGACCGCGCCAAGACGCTCAACACACAGCTTCGGCAAGCGCGCGCGCGTGAAGCGGCCGCCCGCAAAGCCGGCAAGGCCGGCGAAGCATCGGTCGCCCGCAAGCTCCGCGAGTCGATCGAACGGGAGCGCCGCGCGCTCACGCGCCAGATGGCCAAGCAGGACAAAGCGCTCAAGGCCGCCCGCGCCGAGGCCACGGCCAACTCCACCGCGCGGGTCCGCGCCGAAAAAGAAGCGCGCGCCCTGCGCAAAGCGCTCGCGTCGCGGGAGGCCGAACTGGCCCGCTTGGCCGCCAAGCGCAAACAAGGCGCCGCGAACGCCTCGCGCGTCGCGAAGGCAGAACAGCAGGTCAATAAGCTTCGCAGCAAGCTCATGGCGCAGCTCGCCGAACGCGACCGCAAGCTTCAGTCGGCCGAAAAGACCGCTCGCACCCGCGCCCGCCAGGCCCGCGTCGCGCTCGACAGCGCCCGCAAGCAACTCGACGGCGCCCGCAAGCGCAACGACGAGCTCCAGCGCAAGCTCGGTCAGGCGCTACAGGTCGCCGAGCGCACCGAAAAGGCTCGTGTCCGCGCCGAAAAGCTCGCGTCCGAGGCGATGACGCGCGCGCGTCGCATCACCAAGCTGCTCGACGACCGCAAACGCGAGTTGACGGCGGTTCGCGGCGAGCTCAAGAAGCGCGAGGCGTCGCTGATGACGCAGCTCAAGCGGGCTCGTGCGCGCGAAGACGCAGCGCGACGGGCGGGCAAGCGCGGTGAGGCCGTCCAGGCCAAGGCGCTGCGCCGGTCTCTCGAAGAACAGCGCGCCCGGCTCACCAGCCAGCTCAGCAAACAAGAACGCCAGTTGGCCGACGCGCGCGCTGAAGCCGGCCGCAATGCTTCGGCCCGCGCGCGCGCCGAGAAAGAGGCGGCTACGCTGCGGCGCGAGCTGAAGAAGCGGGAAGCGACGCTCGCTCGGCTGCACGCCAAAGCGGACCGCAGCAAGGTCGACAGCAAGTTGGTCGCGGCCGCCACGCGGCACGTCCAGGCGGTGCGCAACAAGCTGCTCAAGCAGCTCGCTGAACGAGACCGGCGTCTGCAGTCGGCCGAGTTGCAGCTGAAAGAGCGCGTGGCGATCGCACGCCAGGAGCTCGCAGCCGCGCGCACGCAGAACGACAAGCTGAGCCGCGAACTGCAGCGTGCCCGCCAGCTCGCGAAATCGCAGAAGGCTGCGCGCGTCGAAGCGGAGAACCTCGCGCGAACGCGCGACCGGGCTCGTATTCGCGCCGAAAAGCTGGCCACAGAGGCCCGTCAGCGTGCCGCGCGCGTTGCCGACTTGCTCAAGCAGCGTGAGTCTGAGCTGCAGCGCATCCACACCGAGCTGTCCGAGCGCGCCAACCTGCTGAAAAAAGAGCTCGCGCGCGCCGAACAGCGCGAGCGAAAAGCCCGCCGCAAAGGGCTCGCGTCCGAGGCTGCCGCTGCGGCGCGCGCCCGCCGCAAGATGCTCAAGGACATGGGCGCGCTGCACGCCGAACGCGCCCGCCAGCAGAAGGCAGCCCGCACCGCGGCCGCCGAGGCCAAAGCGTCCGCCGCCGCGCGCGCGCGCGCTGAAAAGGAAGCCACGCGGCTGCGCAAAGAGGTCGCTCAACGCGAACGGAAGCTCGCTGCGCTGCAGACACGGGCAGCCCGGGCAGAGCAGCTCGAGGCAGCACGACGCCGCGTCGAGCAGGCGCGCCATGCGCTGGAAAAGAAGCTCGCGGCCCGCGAAACAAAGCTGGCTCGGGTCGAAAAAGAGCTCCAGGGTCAGGTCGCGGACGTGCGTTCGGAGCTCGATGCCGCCCGCAACCGTAACGCCAAACTCAGCGACGCACTGCGCACCGCCCAGCGCGACCGCAACGAGCTGGCCAAGAAGGCCGCGAAGGCACGCACCCGCGCCGAGCGCATCGCCAAGATGCTGACGGATCGCGAAACAGAGCTGCGCCGCGTGCGTGACAAGCTCGGCACCAAGGAAAAGGAGCTCGCGGCCCGTCTCGCCAAGGCCACGCGCCTTGAGAAGAAGGCCCGCGAGCAGGGTCGAGCCGCCGAGGCTGGCCGCGCCGCGAAGCTCCGCAAGGTCTTGCAATCGTCGCTGATGTCGCTTCAAAACGACCTCGGTTCGGCGCGCCGCGCCCTGCACGCGTCCAAGGCGGAGGCCATTCGCGAGGAAAAAGCCCGCCGACGTTCCGAAGAACGCGCGGCGCGGCTGGCCGCTGCACTGCGCGCTCGTGAAGGCGAACTGACGAAGCTGCGCAAGCGAAGCGGCAACACCGGCAAGCGCGTGCAGGACGCCGAGCGGCGCGTGGCCCAGGCCCGCGACCAGCTGCGCCGAGCCGCCGCCCAGCGCGACGCGACGATCCGCAAGATGGAAGCCGAAGTGCAGCGCCGCATCCAGACCGCCCGCGCCCAGATGGCGACTGCACAGCGTCTGCGACAGGCCGAGCTCGCCCGCGCCCAAGCTCGCGCTTCATCGATGACACGCGCCCAGACCGCGGACGTCGTCGCCGAGCGACATGAGCGCGTCAGCCGGACGGCCGAGCTGTTCGAGCGCGTCGAAGAGGAGCTGAAGACCCTCAAGAAGCACGCGCAGAAGGAGGCCAAGGACCTCAAGACGGCCAAGACAGCGATTCGGGTGCGTCACAAGGCGGCCTTGAAATCGGGCAACAAGGCGCTCGCCAAGGCCATCGCCCGCGAGCTCAAGCTCAACGCGTCGCGGACCAACGTCGTCCAGCGCACCGTCGCGGCCCGCAACAGCGACCTCGCCCGCCTTCGCAGCAAAGCCCGCCACCACGCCAAGGCGCGCAAGACCAACAAGCGCAAGCTCGCGGCCCTGCTCAGCACGCATCACACGCGCAGCCGCACGCTCGACAAACAGCGCGCCGCGCATACTTCGATGGGCCGCATCAAGAAGACCGAGGCGGCGGTGTCCAAGGCGCGAGGCACGCTCCAATCCGCGGTCTCTCGCGAGCTCCGCGCCGATGCGGACATCGCCCGCGGTCTGAACCGCCAGCTGCGCGACCTGGCAGCGCGCCGGGACGCATGGTTCGCCGGTCGGCAAAAGGCGCTCGACGCCCGCTACGCGCAGCGCGAGACGTCCATGAAGGTTGCGATGAAAACGCGTCCGCGGCCGCCCGCACGTGCAGTCGTGGCTGCAGCCCCTGTCGCGACACCGCGCTCCGCCGCCCCCGCCAAGCCTGCGCTCGACAACTTCGTGCGCAAACAGCAGATGCGCATGGCCATCCTCGAAGCCCGCGCGGAACGCGAGCGTGAACGACGGCAAAAAGCCTCAAACGTGGCCCAGCGCGATCGCGCTCGCGCCGCCGTGCTCGAGCGTCGCCTCGCCGACGCCCGCAAGAGCGCCGCCGCCGCCGCCAAGGCCCGCATCAACGAAGTCGCCCGCGCCCGCGCCGAAAAGCGCGCCGCTGAAAAGCGCGCCAAGCGGATGGTCGAACAGGCCCGACGCCAAGCGCTGCTCCGCACCCAATCAGCCCGCACCACCGAGGCGCGACGCCGGATGCGAGCCGAAGCCGCCCTCGAACGCATGCGCGCCCGCCAGATCGCCCGCAACGGAAAGCATGTCGCGTCGCGTTCGTCACAGACCCGCATCCTCGACCTCAACATCACGGCCGAAGGCTACCTGCGCGGACGCGTCGAGCTACCCGTGTCCGGCAAACCCGACTTCGAGGTCGAGAGCAACAAGGGCCGCCGCGTCGTCCTGCGCATGCGCAACGCCCGCCTGCCCAGCCGCCTGCAGCGCGTCTACGACACCCGTGCACTCCGCGGTCCCATCGAGCGCGTCACGGCGTTCATGCCCAAGCACCGCCCAGGCGAAGCCCGCGTCGTCGTGGATCTCGCCGCGCGCACCAGCAACGTCATCTCGGTCGCCAGCGGCCGCCTCATCTGGGACTTCATCCGCACCGATGGCCGTCGTCTCGGCGCACAGCGCGGCGGTCCCGCTCACCAGGGCGTGCCGGTCGGCGGCGACATCCGCGCGCGCACCCCGCAACCGCGTATGCAGCAGTTCGGCGGCGGCGGCGCGGGCGTCAACTCCAACCCGATCCGCACGCCGTGGCGCAACAACCGTCGTTACACCGGCAAGCGCATCAACCTCACCATCAAGGACGCCGACATCCATCACGTGCTCACCTTCCTCGCCAAAGAGGGCAGCGTGAACATCGTCGCCGGCCCCGAGGTCGCCGGTTCGGTCACCTTCCACCTCGAGAACATCCCGTGGGACCTCGCGCTCGACGTCATCCTCCGCGCCCGCGGGCTCGACTACGTCCGCCAGTCCGGCGTCATCCGCGTCTCGACCCTCGACAAGCTCAAGAAGGAATTCGACGAGGAGGTCGCGCGCCGCAAGGCCGTTGAAGAGGTCAAGCAGCTCGTCGTGCGCATCATCCCGGTCAACTACGGCCAGGCCACCACGCTCCGTACGCAGGTGCAGGAGATCCTCTCCAAGCGCGGCAGCGTCACCGTCGACCAACGCACCAACGCCCTCGTCGTCAAGGACACCGAAGAGCACGTCGCCGCCGTCGAGGAGATGATTCGCAAGCTCGACAGCCAGACCCCGCAGGTGCTCGTCGAAGCCCGCATCGTCGAGGCGTCCAGCAACTTCACCAAGGAAGTCGGTATCCAGTGGGGCGGCAACATGGCCGCGTCCTCGGTCTACGGCAACGAAACCGGCCTTGCCTTCCCGTCCGTGGTCGGTGTCGCCGGTGGCGCCGATGGTGGTAACGCCAACGCCCAGGGTGTCGCGATCGCCGTACCCAACTATGCGGTCAATCTCCCCGCTGCTGTCGGCTCCGGTGCTGGTGGTGCGATTGGCCTGACCCTCGGCTCGCTCGGCGGCGCCGCGAACCTCAACCTCCGTCTGTCCGCCGCCGAACAGGAAGGCACGGTCAAGATCGTGTCCAGCCCCAAGGTGCTGACCCTCGACAACCGCGAGGCCCGCATCCGCCAAGGCATCAGCATCCCGATCTCGGTCGTCTCGGCCCAGGGTGTGCAGACGCGATTCTTCGACGCCGACTTGCGCCTCATCGCGACGCCACACATCACCCAGGACGGCAACATCTTGATGCAGATCCAAATCACCAAGAACGAGCCCGACTTCAGTAACCGCGCAGCCGACGGCAACCCGACCATCACGCAGCGTGAAGCGCGAACCGAGCTGCTCCTCGGCGACGGCGAAACGACCGTCATCGGCGGCATCTACACGCGCAGCAGCAGCCAGTCGGTCAAGAAGGTTCCGTTTTTTGGCGATCTGCCCCTGATCGGCGGCCTGTTCCGCAGCCGTTCGCAAGAAGACAAGCGCTCCGAGCTGCTGATCTTCATCACGCCGCGCATCGTCAACCGCGCGCAGGCCATGACCGTGGGCAAATAAGTCGTGCAACAAATCCCTGGCCCGGCACAGAGATCCGCTAGAATCGACTGGGAGGCGCAGATGAGCGCAACAATCCACAGACACATCACGACCGCGTTGCTGCTTGTCGCCGCCGTCGTGGTCACCGGCTGCGTGCAGCAAAACCCGACCGCGATCCAGTTCGTCGGCAACGCCGCCGTACTTCGCCAGCCCGGTGGCGGTGGCGGCACCCAGCCCGGCACCTGCATCAAGGACCAGACGCAGTTCTACCGCTCGTTTGGCACCATCGATTTGATGATCGCGACGCAGTACGACCTCTTCCCCGAGATCGAAAACCGCCTTGAGCGAAGCGTCAACGTGTCCGGAAACCTGCCGTCGCACCTGCGCGCCGATGCGTCGTATATCACGGTCGAAGGCGCCGAGATCACCATCCGCCTGCGCCAGGATAAGGAAGGGCCATACGACAAATCGTCGGATCTGCCCGCGTCAAACGGCTGGGTCCGGCAGCAGGCCGCAACCGACGCGCTCGCGCCGACCTCCTTCTACTTCACCAAGACCTGGTTTTCGCCCATGGCGCGCTCGATCCCGAGCCTCGAACGCGTGCTGGCCCGCTTTCAGCTGATTCCGCCTGACGTGGGCCAAGACCTACGCCGGGCCTGGTCCAATGAAAACGAGCAATACGAAGATCGCTACACAACTGTTGTGCCCGCGATGTTGGACTTCCAGATCGAAGCGAGGATGGCCGACGGCACGGTGATTCGAACCCAGATCGTCCGCTATCCGATGAACCTGTGCTGGGGTTGCCTGCTGTTCTTGCCCGGCACCTCACCTGGCGTCGACGACGTCGATCCGGTCAACATGTTCCGCCAATGCAGCAACAAGGTGCTTACCGTCGAGCAGTTCACGCCACCGTGCATCCCCGGCAACGACGAAGCGATGCCGTGCGGCTTCTACTGCCACGTCTGCCAGGGCAACGAGACACTCACCACACCGTTCGCAACCGAATACGCCTGCGACACGCGGTTCTGTCCGAAGTCGTAGCGAGAGCGCTGCGCTTCTCTCGCTACTCCTGACTATTTCGTTGGGGGGGCCGGCGCCCGGCCCCCATGACGGAAAAAGTGTCATTTTTCCGGCATTCCCCACAGCGTGCGGCTGCCTGCGCAGCCTTGCTCTCCGCAACTTCGTCGCGTCGAGTTAGCGAGAGCGCTGCGCTTCTCTCGCTACTCCTGACTATTTCGTTGGGGGGGCCGGCGCCCGGCCCCCATGACGGAAAAAGTGTCATTTTTCCGGCATTCCCCACAGCGTGCGGCTGCCTGCGCAGCCTTGCTCTCCGCAACTTCGTCGCGTCGAGTTAGCGAGAGCGCTGCGCTTCTCTCGCTACTCCTGACTATTTCGTTGGGGGGGCGGCGCCCGGCCCCCATGACGGAAAAAGTGTCATTTTTCCGGCATTCCCCACAGCTTACGGCTGCCTTCGCAGCCTTGTCCTCCGCGACTTCGTCACCTCGAGTTGGCCAGAGCGCCGATCCGCTCAACCCGATCCGTCTACAGCAACGCCATCTGGTCGCCTCGCTGCGGCGGGATTCGGAAGGCCGTCGTGTCCAGTGACGGCAGCGGCAAGTCCAGGCCATGCCGACGCAAAGCGGCTTTGAATCGCGCCTGCAACACGTGCGCGTAGGGTCCAGTTCCCCGCATTCGTGTGCCGAACTGGGACTGGTACAAGGCGCCGCCTCGCATGCCGCGGATGAGGTCGAGCACCTTCTCTCGGCGGTCGGGAAAATGCTCGTTCAGCCAGCCGTCGAAGAGCTCCTTGATTTCGAGCGGTAGGCGAACGTTCACCATGCCCGCCCGATCTGCGCCTGCTTCGACCGCGGCGTCGAGGATGGACTCGAGCTCCATGTCGTTGATCGCAGGAATCATCGGCGCTGCCATCACGCCGACGGGAACACCCGCCTGGCGCAGCTCGCGAATGGCCCGTAAGCGACCGCTTGGCGGCGACGCGCGCGGCTCCATTACCTTGCATAGCTCAGGATCCAGCGATGTGACCGAGACCATCACGCGACACCGCCCCGCCTGACCCGCCGGAGCGAGCAAATCAAGGTCCCGCAGCACCCCCTGCGACTTGGTGATGATCGCGAACGGATGCCGGTATTCGGCCATCACTTCCAAGATTGAGCGGGTGATGCGCAGCCGTCTCTCGATGGGTTGGTATGGATCGGTATTGGCCCCGATCGCGATGACCTGCGGCTTGTAGTTGCGGCCCGAGAACTTCTTGCGGAGCAGCTCGGCGGCGTTGTTTTTGGCCACGATACGGGTCTCGAAGTCGAGGCCGGGCGACATGCCCAGGAAGGCGTGTGTCGGGCGCGCATAGCAATAGATGCAGCCGTGTTCGCAGCCCTTGTACGGGTTGATGGAGCGGTCAAAGGGGATGTCCGGCGACTCGTTGCTCGAGACGATCGTCCGCGAGCGCTCCGGGATCACGCGGGTCTTCAGCAGCGGGGTGTCAGCGGGGTCGTGGGCGTCGTTCCAGCCGTCATCAAACGCCTCAAGACGCGATGACTCGAACCGATTGGCCGGGTTGAACGTCGCGCCGCGGGCTTTCTTGCGGTGACTTGGAGGAGGCGGCGCAGTCATGCATCGAGTCTGATCGATACTGAACATATGTTCAAGTAATCTTCAGGCAGGCCCAGATCGGATCGGAGTTGTTCGGACGTGAGCGTCGCCGCACTCATCGGCAATGCGTTTCGCGATTCAGCCGACCGTAAGACGCACGTCACCATCGCCCGAGCCGGCGCCCGGTTCAGTTGACGGGCT
>Ga0209992_10000992_pt1 | contig 33188 bp, 37 predicted proteins | sample 2SBtaG_2_FD_182564 | JGI IMG/M metagenome (GOLD analysis project Ga0209992, IMG submission 182564) | Deep subsurface microbial communities from Kolumbo volcano to uncover new lineages of life (NeLLi) - 2SBTROV12_ACTIVE470 metaG (SPAdes)... | ecosystem: Environmental > Aquatic > Marine >...
ACTACATCACCGATAATTGGAATAGTTTGTTCTTCTTCATTTTCTTCTGTAAAAGTACTGGAAAAAGAAAATGCAATACCTGCAATAATCATCACACCAATTATTCCTAGTATTATTATTTTTTTTAGCAAATCATATCATATCCAAAATAGAGTTATTACATAATTACCAAATTCTCTAAATATATAACATATTAGAAATTGAATGTCTCAAAATTCAAACGGGTTATTAGAATACATTCCAGGTTCACGTGCATTATTAATCCAAAAAAAATCTAGTCCGCCATTAGATGGGTTTAGAGAAAATATTAGTGAAAGTATTCAAGATTATGCTGAAAATTCCAAAAGTGAAGTTGAGAAAGGGAATAATTTTCTTCAATGGGTGTTAACAAGGGTTTTTGAGGCTACAGAAGATGATGCTGCAGATGCAATTGTAGATGGAGCAAACGATCTTGGAATTGATGCTTACCTTCCGGTAGATTTTTCAGATAATACAATTAGATTATTCCAATCAAAATATGGTACATCTCACTCACTTGAAGCAATTGCAAAATTCAAAGAGGATGCAAAACGATTACTTTCAAAAGATATTACAAAAATGCGACCAGAATTAGCGCAACTTGTTACAAAAATTAAAGAAAAAAATCTCAAAGTAAAATGCTGTTATGTTACTAATCAAAAAGTAGAGTATGAAGATGATTTTGTTGAAGTTATTGATGAGGAAAAAATTATTCAAAACTTGTGGGACAGAATTAAAAAACCTGCAGCAGGAAAAAAATCTTCAATCAAATTAGAAAGAATGCTTAGACATGAAAATACAATATTAGGAATTTTAAAGTTACGAGAACTAACTGAATTTGTTAGTAAAAGCAGGGATTATGTCTTTGAATCAAACATTAGACAGTGGATGCAATTCAAAACTACAGTTAACAAAGGGTTACGCGAAACATTACAAAATAATCCCAATAAATTTTTCTTTTACAATAATGGAATTACTATTGTAGTTAGTGACTTTACAGAATTAGGAGAAAATATTATTGAAATGCATGCACCACAAATTGTAAACGGTGCACAAACATCAAACTCTATTTTAGATCATTCAAAGAGAACAAAAAATCTAGATGGTTCAATGACTGTTACAATTATCAAAGCAAATGACGAAGAAGAACAAAACAACATTACAAAATATAGAAATTCTCAAAATTCAGTTAGAGGAAAAGATTTAGTTTCATTAATGGATTTTCACAAATCAATAAAATCACAATTGAGAAATTGTGGCTATTTTTATGAAATTCAAGCAGGTTCTTTTGATACAAAGTCAAAATCAAAACAATGTGAGTACATTGGCGATTCAATATACAATAATTATCTTCCAGATAATCATAAAAAAGTAATTGTTGCTAAAGATGCAATACAATCACTTGTTGCAGGAATTGAACAAAGACCAACTGAAGCATATAGTTCTCCTGCTCAATTTTTACCAAGAGGAAGTAAGTATGATGATATCTTTAATGATAATTTAAAAGATGATTATAGAATTTTGTTATATCCATATCTTGTTAAAGAATTTGCAAAAAAAACATTAAAGTATGGAAAAAAAGGTGGACACAAAACAAAAAGATATTCAACATTATTTTTTGTTGCAGTGTATTTCAGAATTCTACACAGGAAAATTTTAGAATCAAAAGGTGATTTTAAGACAGATGTAAGAAAACTAGAGCCTATTTTTCGTAGTTTTAAGCTTAATTCTAGAATTTTAAAAATTACAGATGTAATTGTTACCAAATTTCTTGATGATACAGTAGTTGATGATGAAATTGAATTAGCCAATACCAAACACAATTTCTTTTCTCAACATGTTTGGAATGATACAATGCTTCGTGTAATTGATAAGAAAATCAGACAAGAAGAAGAAGAAATATTAGCACTAAAAAAACTTGCAAATAATTTATTTTAATTTTTTAGGTAGTAGTCCAACCAAGTAAAAATCTTGCAGGAGGTTTACATTGGCCAGACTGTCTACCTGATTTCAATAAAAACAAGTGATATTTAACATAATTTTTGTTAGAACAATAAATCTAGAATGTTTTTTATATAGATGAAAAAGAGCAGAAATACTTCAATGGCAAAAGACAATTGTACAATTTGTAATGAAAAAATCGAAATGCCGTACAAGGCAATGGAAGAATGGAAAATAGATGGATTACTTTGTGGAATATGTTATTCAAAAAAACTCAACGAGTTTTATCCTGGAGAACATATTAGAGTAAACAAAGATTTAGATTAATTTTGTTTTGAATATTTGTTAGCATTAAGACAATTCCAAGTTAATGGATCATCTTTAACATCTTTTTCATCTAAAAATTTGATATCAGTAATGGTCTTTTTTCTTTTTAATAAATTAACTTGGAAACTAGAGAATTTTTTACAATCACAATCATTAAACAAACATACATCATCATCTCCTTCATCATGATCTCGTGCTTCATGATTACATACACACATTGCATTTTTTTTCGCATCATCAAGAGAATGTTTTTTGTATACTCCTAATCTAAGATATGCCTCTCCGTCATGACCTTTTTTAAATCGTTCATAGTGTTCTGATTTTGGCAATACTTTGAAAAAGGACATATTTGTTGCAGGCTTTTGTGAATCAGAGCCCAAGATGAACCAATAATCATCACCAGTTTCTACAAATCTGATTTTAATTGATGGATCTACCCACCAATGAATAACATCATTCCAAAGAGTCATGGATTCTTTTCGTTCAGTAAATAATGGTACTACATTCATTCGAAGATCATAATACCTGTAAGCTACTCCAACAAAGTCATCAAACCAAGGAATTGATGATTGTGGAGAGGACATTGTTGGAAAATCAGGCAGAGTCTATTTATCTGATCTGAATGAATGGTAATACCCTTATATCTTAGTTTTAAACAAAATTACACATGGTGTCTTATAGAACCAGTATGCAAATCGTTGCGGATTTACTTACAGTTACTGAACAGTCTGGACAAGATGGCATCAAAACAACATCTCTTCTAACCAAGGCAAATCTATCACACTCTAGATTATCTAAATTTTTAGAGAATTTGACTGGTGCAGGCCTAATTAACAAAATAGAATATGATGGAAAGAATACTTTTGTAATTACATCAAAAGGTAGACAATATTTGGAATCATATGTAAATTTCTCAAGTATTGCAGAATCATTTGGATTAGAACTTTAAAATCTATTTTTTAGATCTTCTTTTTGCGTTTGCTTTTTGTCGTTGTTTTTTGTCTTTATAAGAACTGTAAAAAACAATTATAATTATTCCTGCAATAGAGGCATAAAATAATGGAATAAAGGGTTGCTCTCGTAATTCACCAGTAGTAGGCGAAACAAATGCAATTGGAATTCCAACAACCATAAAAATCAAAATTACTGTAAGATACTTGTCCACAATTTTGATAATTTACAAAACCATATATCTTTTTGATTTCACATAGTTGCAATAGGAGATCATGGCAAAATTACTTGAATTAATAGGATTGGTTCTAGTTGCAATTATGTCATTAAGTTTTGTCGGTGTACTACAACCATATGGAATAGAACCAGGATTATCAATATTATTTTGGATTTGTGCAGTAGGAGCATTACTAATAATCATCTATAGAAAAAAGAAAAGAAAGCAAGAAGAAAAAGAAGATTGAAAATTTTTAATAGTAATTATGAAACGATCAGCTAAAAATCAACCGACAGATCTATAAAGGATAATTTAACGCTAGTATAAGGGGAGCATGGCAGAACAAACAAAACAATGGTGGGAAGGTTTAGGAGTAGAACTAGAAACAGATATCGAAACCTTCGATGAAGAAAAAATTTAATTTTTAAAATTATTTTATTAAAATAAAAGCCTTGAACGGGGTACGAACCCGCGACCTAACGCTTACGAGGCGTTCGCTCTACCAGGCTGAGCTACCAAGGCATGTTTGGACAAATCCATCAGAGTTAATAAAAAGTCTCTCAGAGTGGGATTAATTGAAAAAGACAATATCAGGAATTAGAGGAATTTTTGGTGACGATCTTAACCTAAAGGACGTATTAGAATTTTGTAATAATTTTTCATCACTAGTAAAATCAAAAAAGTGTGTTATTGGAAAAGATACAAGGCCTACAGGTCCTATGATAAAAGATACTGCCAGTGCAGCTTTAATGAAAAATGGAATTGATGTATTAAATTTAGAAACAGTTCCCACTCCAGTGATTTTTAGAGAATCTAGAAAATATGGATCTGGATTAATAATTTCTTCATCACACAACCCAATTGAGTGGAACGGATTAAAATTCATAATTGATGGAAGAGGAATTAATGAACAAGAATTACCACAAATAATTCAACACCAAGAAATTCTAAAATCAAAAATTGGTACTGAAAGTGATATTTCAACGTCATACATTGAGGATGCTCAAAAAATTATCGGAGATATAGAAAATAATCCTGAAATTGCAGTAGACATTGGAGGAGGGGCAGCAAAAGGATTTGCCTCAAAATTATTAGAAAATCTAGGATGTAAAATTCAAATTCTAAATGAAGATCTGATAAACTGCTCTAGAGGGCCAGATCCAACATCAGATGAATTATCGGATTTGAGGTCAGCATCAATGAATAAAGAAATTGGATTTGCATATGATTTGGATGGAGATCGCTTAGTTGTAGTAAGAAATGGGGAAAAACAAACTCCAGATGTAACATTAGGATTAGGTGTTGCAAAATCATTAGAATTAGGATACAAGAAATTTGTTTTGAGTATTGATTCTAGCATATCAATTGAAAAATTCATCAAAGAAAAAGGAGGAACAGTTCAAAGATCTAAAGTTGGAGAAGCAAATGTAATTGATCTCATGTTAAAAACATCTGCACAAGCAGGTGGAGAAGGAAGTAGTGGTGGTTTTATTTTACCTGAATTCAATTATTGCAGAGAAGGAATTCTCACTAGTGGTTTAATTGCATCAATGTTAGGAACAACAAAATTCAATGAGATTTTAAATTATATGCAAAGTTATTCACAAATAAGAGATAAAATTAAAGTTAATTCTAATTTTCATGACAAAGTAATTGAAGAAATGAGTTCTAAATTTTCTAAAGACTATTCAGAAACAAACACACTTGATGGAATGAAAGGGATAATTGATGAAGACAGTTGGGTGTTGATTAGAAAATCAAACACTGAAGACATCATAAGAGTTTCAGCAGAATCAAATGATAAAGAAAAATGTAAAAATATTGTAAAGACCACATTAGAATCAGTGAAACAAAGCTATGACAAAGTTAGATGAATCAGCAATTATCAAAATTTTCCAGAGTAAATTTGGCAATAAGAAATTTGTTTCAGAAGATGTAGAACTATTCAACATAGGTAAAAAGAAAATTGCTGTAAAAACAGATACTCTAGTACAAAGTACAGACATTCCATCAAAAATGAAATTGTTTGATGCTGCAAGAAAAAGTGTTGTTGCATGTGTAAGTGATTTTGCAGCTAAAGGAATTCAGCCTCAATATGGAATTATTTCAATAAACTTGCCAAAGTCAATTTCACGTACAAAAATTGATGATATTGCCAAGGGATTCAAAAAAGCATGTAACGAATATGGAATCGCAATACTTGGTGGAGATACCAATGCAGGCAAGGAAATTGTGTTTAATGTGTGTATTTTTGGGGAAGCTAATAGTATTGTAAGTAGAAAGGGTTCTAAAAAAAATGACTTGATATTTGTTACAGGTCCATTTGGGTATACGTCTGCAGGCTTGAATATTCTTCTTGCAGGAAAAAGAGGGAAAGCAGGATTTGTTAAAAAATCAATCCAGTCAGTAGTAAATCCAAAACCAAAACTAAAGTTTGGGGTAAAAAACAAAAAATATTTTTCTGCATCAATGGATTCTAGTGATGGATTATCTACTACATTAAATGAAATGGCAAAACAAAGTAAAAAGAAATTTGTGATAAATAACATACCATCAAAAAATGACTTGAAAGAACATGCAAAATCACAAAAATTTAGTTTAATTGATCTAGTTTTTCATGGTGGAGAAGAATATGAGTTTGCATTTACAGTAAATCCAAAATACAGACAATCGATTTTGAAAAATGCAAAACTTCTCAAAACATCAATAATTGAAATTGGTTATGTAACTATTGGTAATGGAGTTTTTGTGCAAGAAAATGACAAAAATATTCGTTTAAAGGATTTAGGATGGAAACATTTCAAATAATTATTCTCCATGAGAAAAATTTCGCTCTACATTATTTACAATACTAAAGATTGATTCAGCAGATAAAACATTAACACAATCTTTAATCCATAAATTATCAAGATACAACAAACGTTTCATATCATTTTCAGGTAACTCATCAGGACTGGATTCAGGATAAAGTGTATGAATTTTGTATCCTTCATTGGCAATTTCTTGGCATTTTTTTTCTTGTGGTGACAAAACATTTTCATCTGAAGGGATCAGAAACGAAAAAACAACTGAACCAAGCAAAAGTGTTGCAATTCCAATACCAATTGCCATCAAAAGAATGGATGCCATCAAAACTCATCAATTAATACAATATATGAAGAATAATCAATTTCATGCCAATTTATCAAATTTAGAGGGATTTTGAAAATCAATGTTTTTTAAACCCTTTAAGGCGTGGATAGACATTGTCTGAAACTGAGGCTCAAGTAGAAGAAACACCTGTCGAGAAGACTGAAGAACCTGTCGAGGAAGTAAAATCTGAGGCTCAAGTAGAAGCAAAAGCTCAACCAGAGACAAAAAAAGAAGGCCCTGAAAAATGGGGAATTGCTCACATTTACAGTAGTTACAATAATACAATTATTCACATGACTGACCTTACTGGTGGTGAAACAGTTGCCATCAGTTCTGGTGGTATTCATGTTAATGCTGATAGATACGAATCATCACCATTTGCTGCAATGAAAGCTGCAAATGCAGTGGTAGAATCTGCAAGAACTAAAGGATTCACAGGATTTCATATCAGAGTTCGTGCAGTAGGCGGAGTTGGTTCCAGAGTTCCTGGTCCAGGTGCACAAGCGGCAATTAGAGCATTAGCAAGAGGTGGATTTAAAATCGGAAGAATAGATGATGTTACACCAATTCCTCATGACACCACTAGAAAGAAAGGTGGAAAAAGAGGAAGAAGAGTCTAATCAACTGTTTTTATTTTAACATTACAATCTTTAGAAATAAAATAATCAGTGATAAATTCTACAAACTTTTCTTGTTGTGTATTTTTTTTATATTTTGCCAACATGTCAGAAAATTTTTCTTCAATTCCTTCTTGCAAGTTTGATTTAAAGGATAAATTAAAAAATGTCCATCCAAATTTTGATGATGGTTCACCAAGGACATAACCATTGTATCCACTTACAAGAGTTTCCATATGTGAAAGAGCTTTTTTGATTGCCAGTAAATCATCTAAATAATTTTTTGTTCCGATTTCTAAAACTATACTCATGAGTCATCACTGTCATCAGATGATTGGTTACTAAGCTTGTCACTTAGTGATACAAACTTTCCATCTTGTTCAACGTTGATTTTAGTTTCCATTTTAATATTTAATCCAATTGATCTAAACAATGCTAATAATTGTCCACCATCAAAGGACTCATTGATTTCTCCACTCTTAATTAATTCAAATAATTTTTGGGTTATCTGTTTAGTTTCATTTGGAAATTGATATTCTGCATTTTCTAAAACTTCTAGTCCCCTGTATCCTAATTTTGTAACAAGTAAATCTCGAGGATTCTCTTTGATTTCTTGTGATGGTTCTGATGATTCAGGTGTTGGTTCTTCTTTTTGTGAAGAAATGTTTTTTTGCATTTCAGCTAGACGTTTTGCTTTTAATCGTTCAAGTTCTGAATCTTCACTCAACCCTTAATCACTCCAATAGGCACCAATTTTGCAACTTTTGTGGCTATTCCCAGATTATGAGATACATTAACTACAGAATCCACATCTTTGTAGGCTTGAGGGGTCTCCTCCACAACGCCATCTCGGGTTAATGCCTTGATAAATATGCCCTTGTCATTAAGGGATTTTTTAACGTCATCTTCAGAATAGTTTCTCCTAGCCTTTGATCTTGACATTGTTCTTCCTGCACCATGTGCAGTTGAACCAAAACTCAAATCCATTGAATTTGGCTGTCCAAGTAAAACCCAACTTGCAGTACCCATTGAACCTGGAACTAGAACTGGTTGGCCCAAATCACGATACTTTGATGGGATTTCATCACGATTTGCAGGAAATGCTCTTGTTGCACCTTTTCTATGAACAACAACTTTTCTTTCAGCACCATCAACTTTGTGTTTTTCAACTTTGGCAATGTTATGTGCAACATCATAAACTAATTTCATATCAAGATCAGATTCACTTTGATTAAACACACGTTCAATTGATTTTCTAGTCCAATGAGTTAGCATCTGTCTATTACTCCATGCAAAATTTAATGCAGCAAACATTGCTGCTCGATAAGACTCACCTTCTTCAGAATTATTTGGAACACATGCAAGTTCTCTGTCTGGTAAATTGATATCATACTTGTGCATTGCTTGCTCTGCTACTCTAAGATAATCACTACAAACCTGATGACCGAATCCTCTAGAACCACAATGAATTAAAACAGTAATCGTTCCTTCTTTGAGTCCCATTCTGTTTGCAGCTTCTTCATCATGAACTTCTGCAACTTTTTGTACTTCAAGAAAATGATTTCCTGAACCCAAACTTCCTAGTTGTGGAGCTCCTCGCTTTCTTGCTTTATCTGAAACTTTGTTTGGATCTGCATTTTGTATTTGACCATTTTCTTCGCACACATCTGCATCGTCAGTTGTTCCATAGCCATGTTCTATTGCCCAATTAACCCCTTTAACTAAAACTTCATCAAGTTCTGAATGACTCAATCTTACTGAACCTTTAGAACCAACTCCTGATGGAATTGAGCTAAACAAATCAGTTACAAGGTCTTTTAATTTTGAACGAACATCTTTTTCTGTTAAATTTGAACGCAATAGTCTTACACCACAATTAATATCATATCCAACTCCACCAGGACTAATCATTCCGTCTTCTGCATCCATTGCAGCAACTCCACCTACAGGAAATCCATATCCTTCATGACCATCAGGTAATACAATACTTTGACCAACAATTCCTGGAATTGATGAAACATTTCTTGCCTGCATGATGGTTCTATCAGATAACATTTTCTGAAGTAATGGTTCATCTGCGTAAATTCTAACTGGAACTTTCATTCCTGAATTTGAATCAGCATCAATTTGGTATTGATTTTCTCCGATTTTTTTTGGAGTTGCAGCAGACATGTTTAATGGAGAAATTTTCTTTCAATCCAATTTAAATCATCAATCAAAGTTTTCAGATGAATAATATTTTTAAAAAAAAGAATCAAAGTAGGGTTTATCTACTGTTATTTGGATTTAAAATTGTGGTACAAAGAAAACCAACTAAAAAAGAGATAGAAGAACAAAAAGAGCAACAAAAAGTTAGAGCCAAAGCATCACGTGCTGCAAGAAGAAGTGGAAAAATTACTAAAAAAGAAGGCAAGGTATCAAAAGCAAGTGCTAAATCAAAAACTCCTAGATCACAAAAGAAAATTGCTACTGTAAGAAAATCACGTCAATAAATAAAAAAAGTAATTTTTGAGGCTAGAATTATCAAATATACAAAGAAGTAGATTTATTTTCGATGTAAAACGATATCAAATGTTGGCAATTTTACCTATAGACAATGGTCGTTATGGCACTAAAGAAATGATGGAAATCTTTAGTGAACAAAAAAAAGTAGATTATCAATTACAAATTGAAGGTGCAGCAGCTGTTTCACAAAGTGAAATAGGATTGATTCCAAAAGGTGTTGGTAAAAAAATTCACAAAGCTGCCAATTCAGGAAAAATTACTGCTAAACGAATTAAACAATTAGAGGCAAAAAGTGATCACGACACTGCAGCTCTAGTTGAATCACTAAGTGAAAAATGTACTAATGATGCAAGACCTTGGATTCATTATGGATTAACAAGTAATGATTTAGTTGATACCAGTAACTCTATGCAAATGCGTGATGCTTTGCAAATAATTGAACCAAAGGTTGCAAAGATGGCATTAATTCTTGCAAAAAAAGCAGTAAAGCATGGGAAAATTCCTGCAGTTGGTAGAACACACGGTCAACATGCAAGTATCATTTCATTTGGATTAAAATTTGCAAACTGGGCAGCAGAAATGGCAAAACATATTGAACGAATTGAAGAGATTAAGAAAAGAATTCTGATTTGTAAAACACTTGGTGTTGTTGGTACTGGTTCATTGATGGGTGCAAAAGCAGTTGATGTACAAAAAAGAGTTGCAAATAGATTGAAGTTATTTCCAGCTGAAGTTACTACTCAAGTAGTTCCAAGAGAACGATATGCAGAATATGTTTTTGAACTAGCATTAATTGGTTCAACACTAGAAAAAATTGCAATAGAGATTAGAAATTTGCAAAGAACAGAAATTGGTGAAGTTGCTGAAGGATTCAAAAAAGGACAGATGGGAAGTAGTGCAGTTCCTGTAAAAAGAAATCCAATCAAAAGTGAACGTGTATCATCATTATCTAAAATGGTAAGAAGTCAAGTACCAATTTCATTTGAAAATATTCCATTATGGCATGAAAGAGATCTCTCAAACTCTGCAAACGAAAGATTTGTCATTCCAACTGTATCAATCCTAGTCGATGAAATGCTTGAAACCATGACTAGAATTACTTCAAACTTAATGGTAAATGAAAAACGAATTGTAGATAATTTGTACATCACACGAGGACAAATCTTTGCTGAATTTGTTTTAGAGGCCCTAATCAAAAAAGGTGTTCCAAGATTTGTTGCATACAAAGATGTTCAAAGAGTTGCATTTGAGGCAAATGACAAAGGAATGCAATATAGAGATGCAATCAAAAAGGATAAAGCATTTTCTTCAAAATTAACTGAAAAAGAAATTGATTCAATCTTTTCTCCTGAAAAACACTTGGGTGCATCACCAATTATAATTAGAAATGTAAACAAGTCAGTTCAAAAGACTGTTAAAAAATTTATCTAGTTTTTAGTAACGCCTTGTGAATTTTTGAGCCATATTGTAAAGCCTTTTTTCTTTTATTGTAAGAAATTTCTGGAACATTGATTTGACTAGCCAATTTTCTTATGATGTGTTTTCGATAGAGGTCTTCTGAGTCATGAATTTTCTCAGAAATTGGTACAGTTTTGGCATAATCTATGAATTTTGAGTGTAATAGTGGTTGAAGGATTGTGACATCAAACTCTGATGCTACTAAATTTACTGCCTTCATCATGTTTAGTTCATTTTCTAATTTCTCATTCATGACTTGATGAATTCTTGGTTTGCCTTCAGAATATGCTTCTCTATACGCGTTATATCCACAAAATAATTCATCAATGCCATTTGCAGTAACTACAGTATCAAGATCTAAACTTTGTGCTAATTTTGAAACATAGTAAAATGCAATAGAATTTTCATTCCAAGATAAATTCTCTGTTTGAATTGTTTGATTAATTTTTTTACTGATTGCTGAAAATGATTCTGAATCAATCTCTAAAGTGTTATGAGAATATTTTAGAAATTCATTAACTTCTTTTGCAAATAAAATATCATGGGATTCAGGAAAACCAATTGTTAGTAATGTAATATCATAGTCCATATCAGAGCAAATTTTTGAAATTAAAGTACTATCCACGCCTCCAGAAAATGCAATTCCTATTTTTTTACCTGAAACAGTTTCAGAAATTGCGTTTTTGATATTATCAAGTAATTCTTGGTACATCTCATCCATCATCCTAGATTATTTTGAAATGGTAATGAATCAATCTCTTTAATCATTAATTTTGACTCGTTTTTCCAAAGAATAGGCATGAAATTCATCAATGCAAGAAAAAGTGAAGAAAATAAAATGATAATAAACACTTTATGATTTGGTAATTTGATTTGAGTGAAGCAGAGTATCAAGCAATTGGATACAAAACAGGAATAATTAGTGTAATAGCTATATTTGCAATATTATCAATTTTAGCAGTGTATGATTATCAAACATCCAGTGTAGAAGAAAAAACAGAAACTGAGATCTTTAAAGAAGACATGGAAGGGATGTTAGAGAAAATGCAAAACAAATGTAATGAATTTGGTAGTCCAGGTAGCTTTGAATCAGATGAAATGAAACTTGGATGGAATGATTGTATGCAAGAAGCAAATGAATGGTTGGAAACTAATTTTCCATAAACTATTCAATTAAAGTACTCAATCTTTTAATCTAGTAAAAAATACAAAATAGTAATGATACGATTATCGCAAATAGAAGTTGAGGATGAATTAAAAAATCTCCCTGGATGGAGTGTCGTAAATGAAAAATTACACAAAGATTTTCAATTTGATAGTTTCAATCAAGCATTTGGTTTTATGACAAGAGCTGCCATGGAAATTGAAAAAATGAATCATCATCCTGAATGGTTTAATGTGTATAACAAAATTACAATAGAATTAACTACTCATGATGCTGGTGGTATTACAAAAAATGATACTAATCTTGCCAAAATTCTAAATTCTTTGGTATAATTACATCCATTTCTTAACTCAAGAAAGATTAAGCCTCTAAGAATTAATATTTTATAAAAAAATAACGCCTTTTTCTATCTTTTCTTTAAAAATGAAACCCATAATGATTAACACTCTTTTGAAATTATTAAATTCCTAAGTTTTACATCTACATTATTTGAATTATCAGGGATTTGTTTTTTAGGTAGGGTAAAATTAACATTGTTAAGTAATTCTTTATTTATGGATTTTCTAAAATTTATCATGTCAAGAAACATTAAATCCAAAACCACAAAAACAGTTAATTTCTTAGGCCTACAATTAATTGTACTTGGAAGCGGAACGTTATACCTTAAATTTTTACAACCACTAATGTTAACATAGATTATTATAATTTTTATTTTAAAATTAGATTATTTTTTTCTAATGTATTAGACAAGATGTTTATTCTATAATAATTTTATATGCAAAAATAGTGTTTCAACTTATTCAAAAATCCAATTAATTGAGTATACATTGTTAAGTAAATTTTATTAATTTGAATTGAATTATTAATTTATATTTTATGTGATTTAAATGAATCAAGAAATTATAGAATTGACAAACCGAGCTGGAGAATTTTCTGCAACCTTACAAAATCTTCAGAAAGAAATTTCAAAAATAATTGTAGGTCAAGATAAAATTATTGAGAAATTGATTGTTGCATTATTATCGCAAGGTCATGTCTTACTTGAAGGTGTACCAGGTTTAGCAAAGACGTTACTCATTCAAACACTATCTGATTGTATTGATTCTAAATTTGTAAGACTGCAATTTACACCTGATCTTTTACCTGCAGACATTACTGGAACAAAAATCTATGAACATACCTCTACTTCATTTAAGACAATCAAGGGTCCCATATTTTCAAATTTTGTACTTGCAGATGAGATTAATCGTGCTCCCCCAAAGGTACAATCAGCATTACTTGAGGCAATGCAAGAAAATCAAGTAAGTATTCAAGGAGAAACACATCAATTAGAAAAACCATTCTTTGTCATGGCCACACAAAATCCTGTAGAATCTGAAGGAACGTACAAGTTACCTGAAGCTCAAGTGGATCGTTTTATGTTCAAAATTTTAATCTCATATCCAAGTAAAGAACAAGAATCAGAAATAATTCAAAGATTTACTGAAGGTATCTCACATAAAGCAACAAAAATTTTTTCTAATGAAAAACTATTAGAAATTCAAGATTTTGTACCAAAAATTTATGCTGATGAAAAGATTCGAAATTATATTACAGAAATTGTTGATGCCACAAGATTTTCAGACAAATATGATCTTACACTCTCTGATCAAATTGAATATGGTGCATCCCCTAGAGCATCTATTTGGTTAACTATATCTGCTAAAGCAAATGCACTTTTGCAAGGGAGGGGTTATGTAATTCCAAAAGATGTACAAGATGTAGCTTATGATGTTTTACGACATAGAATTATTTTGACCTATGAAGCAGAGTCTGAAGAAATTACAACAGATAACATTATACAAAAAATTCTAGAAAAAATCAAAGTTCCATAAATCAATAATATATTTTAGTGAAAAGTATGTCTCAAACAAAAGAAATTCTAAAAAAAATCAAAAAATTAGATATTAAAACAAAACAACTAGTCGATGGTATAATTTCTGGTAATTATCATTCTATTTTCAAAGGACAGGGAATTGAATTTTCAGAAATCAGAGATTATAGGGCAGGAGATGACATTCGAACAATAGATTGGAAAGTAACTGCTAGATTCAATCATCCTTACATCAAAGAGTTTATCGAAGAAAGAGATCTGCAAGTCTATTTTGTTATTGATGTATCAGGTTCTGGAAGTTTTGGTACGAATATTTCAAAGAAAGAAAAAGCACTTGAGATAATTGCCAGTCTAATGTTTGCAGCACTCAAAAATAATGATGGAATTGGAATTTTTCTAATTACAGATAATGTAGAAAAATTCATTCCTGCAAGAAAGGGAAGAAAACATGTTTTACAATTATTGAATATTCTTACTACTTTTACGCCTAATTCTACCAAAACATATCTGAAAAAACCACTTGAACAGGTATCAAAAATCATTAAAAGAAAAAGTATTGTTTTTGTAATTTCTGATTTTATTGATAATGGTGAATTTCTAAAACCACTCAAAATACTACGAAAACGTCATGATGTAATTGCTTTAAGAATTGTTGATCAAAGAGAAAAAGAAATTCCAGATGTTGGAATGATAGAATTAGAAGATGAGGAGACAGGTGAACAAATTCTTATTGATACATCAGATGAAGAATTTAGAAATTCATATTTTAAATTGGTTGCTGAAAATGATTCAAAATTTCTAACAAACATGATGAAAAACAAAGTTGATACCATTTCATTATTAACAGACCAGGATTATTCTATATCTTTAAAAAAATTCTTTAAAAAGAGGAATAGATAAAAATGGCAGGATTTGATAATCAAGTCATTTTAATTTTTCTTTTGTTCATACCACTATTATTTTATTTATACAACAAGATTCTTTCAAAAAAGAAAAAAGCTGCAATACAATTCAGTAACTTATCTTATATTAAATCTGCAATAGGAAATAAAAAGAAAACAAAACGTGATTCGTTATTATTTTACATATCAATTGGAATAATTGCATTGATGATAATTGGATTTGCAGATCCTCACATTCCATTGGAACAAACAAAAGAAGGAGTCAATGTAGTTTTAGTTATTGATGTTTCTGGCAGTATGCAAGCAAAAGACTATCCACCTAATCGATTAGAATCTGCTAAAAGTTCAGCTGAAATATTATTACATTCTCTTCAACCAAAAGACAATGCAGGTATTGTAACTTTTGAGACAGGAGCTACCACTGCAGCATATCTTAGTCCATACAAAGATAAAGTAATAGAAAAACTCAGAGACATTCTACCACGAGATGGTAAAACTGCAATTGGAGATGGATTAAGTCTTGGTATTGATATGGCAACATCTGTTCCAAATAAGCAAAAGGTAGTCATTTTACTCAGTGATGGGGTTAGTAATGCAGGCGTAATTAGTCCTAGAGATGCAATTACATTTGCCAAATTAAATGATATCCAAGTATACACTATCGGATTAGGATCAGAAGGCAAAGTGATCTTAGGATACGACTTTTTTGGTAGGGCTCAATATGCAGAACTTGATGAGGCAACACTCAAGGCAATTGCAGAGAACACTGGCGGTAAATACTTTAAATCAATAGATTCTCAGACTCTGGAAAACATCTACAAGAATATCAGTAAAGATATCAAACGAGAACAAGAAGATACCAGTATAAAAGATTGGTTCTTTGCAATCTCACTTGGTTTGTTTATGATACAAATCTACATGAGATATGGAAAGGGGAGGATTATTCAATGAATAAATTAATTTTGTTTCTCTTCTTACTGATTATACCATCTCCATTAGTATATGCGGATGATCTTGTGATGTATGTTGATCAGTCTGAATATTATTTTAAAGTTGGAGAAAATGCCGTAATTCCTTTAGAGATAAAAAATGACTATGGACACCAAATTTCTGGTATGTTACAATACACAATCACACAGCAAATAATGCAAGCAAATACACAAATTTCAAATTCCAATACACAAGCATCTACATTTACCATTAATGATGGAGAACAAGTAGGTTCATTAGATTTTGGAACTAGTAATTCACCATCTACGCTAACGGTTAATTTGAATTTTATTTACAATGACGGTAATGATCAAATGAATGTATTCTTTGATCCCATTACAATTTATTTTGTTTCAGAAGAATCTCAAAAAAATAATGAACAAAACAAAATGCAAAGCTCATCTCAGCAATCAACTTCCCAGAATAACCCATTAAATCAACAACAATCTATCCAACAAAAATTAGATGAGATGCTGAATCAACAGTCTACTCAACCACAAAATTCACAACAAAGACTTCAAAATAGTCAATTACCACAAGACAGTAATGCACTAAAACAAGAAATTCAAGAGCAATTACAAGAAGAAAATCAACTGAAAAAAGAATTTGAAAAACAACTTGCATCAAATGAAGAATTTCAAAAATCACATCAACAGCTTTTACAGCAAGGGTATAATGCAACTAGTGCAAATCTAAATCCAAATTCAATATCAACAGGAGATTTTGAAATAAATTATGAAAATCAACAAGGCAAATGGGCCAAAATTAATGGTAGTATGGTAAATGGAACATTAACTGATCTACAAAAGCAAACTCAGGAACAACAAGACAAGTTATTAACAAAACTTAGAGAAAATCCTACTTTTCAAGAATATGAACGACAATTAATCTCAGAAGAATTTGTAGAACAAAATGTGGAATTCATTGTTGATGAAAATATAACGTCAATTTCATTAGAATATCAAAATAAAGAATATCAAACTGCAACAATAAATGCTGAGTTTGAAAATGATGAACTAATTAAAATTCATCTAGAAAAACCTCCTAAAGATTATTCATATTTGTATCCTTATTTGTTGCTTATTCCTGTAGGTATTTTTTCATATATTTTATACAGAAAAATGAAAATAAAAAACAAAGTGTCAATAAAACCTGTAATTCCAAAGAACATCCCAAAAAAATTTGATCATGTTTTGGCATCAAATAATTTAATTCAAGAAGGAAAAGAAAAATTTGAAGAAAAACAATACAAAGAGGCATATGGAAAAATCAATCAAGCTATTCGGCTTTACTTGAGTTATGAATTAAAATTGAATAAAGAAATCACCAATGAAGATATTATATCACATCTTATCAATACCAAATATCCTGTCGCAGATATTGAGAATTGCTTCAAACTTTCAAGTCTGGTTGAATTTGCCAAACATATTCCAAATGAAAATGAATTTTACAAAATGACTACTTTGGCAGAAAATCTTATTCATGCCTAACTGCGTCTCAATTTAACCCCAAAAAAGTACCTGAATCTATGTGGAGAGCAACTATGATTCAGAATTTATATTATATTCAAAGCGACATGACTACAAATGGCCACAAGTCCTACAATTTTAGATTCAGATTTCAAATATATCGATAAAAAAGGAAATTTACTGAGAACACGAACAGAGCTCACTATGGCACAAATGCTATCATTTCTTGAAGAAGAATATCAATATAATCACAAATTAACATTGAAAAACGGACAAGAAATAACAGTTGATTTTAAAACAAAAAAAGGATTAATCGAGGTAATTGATAACGATGAAGACATTGCAAAATACAAACAAATCAAAGAAGATTTTCCTGATGATAAAGTAATGGCAATAGGACATGCAAAATATGTTGCACAAATTAAAGAATTACAAGACATTGTATTTTATGAAAAATCTCCACAGACAGGTTCTATATTTTTAGAAGATGCATCATTTTCATTTGATTATGCACATATTCTTCCACTAGTTGAAAAATGCTCAATCCTACACGGACATACATCATCTGTGATGGTTGAATTAGTTGGACAAATGAAAGATAATTTGCTATTAGATTTTGGTGTGGCAAAAAAAATCATTAAAGAAGTTGTAAATGTATTTGATCATAAATTTTTCATCAATGAAAAATATCTAAAATCAGAAGATGAATCACATTATGTAATTTCATTTGAAGGACCAAAAGGAAAATTTGAATTACAAGTTCCAAAAAATACTACTTATCTTTTAAAAGGAGAAGCTACAGTAGAGAATCTTTCAAGTGAAATTATCAAAATACTAGCACCAAAAATGCCATCAAATGTAGAAGCAGTAGGAGTTTACATCTATGAAGGATATAACAAAGGTTCTCATATTATTTCAAATATTTCAAGATAGTTTAAGAAATGGACCCAAAAATTTCAGAAAAAGCATGGAATCCAGAATTGGAGAAACAAATTCTCAAACAATGGGAAGAAGACAAAATTTATGATTTCACTCCACAAGAAGATAATTTTACCATAGATACTCCACCACCATATCCATCAGGTAGACCATGGCATATTGGAGCAGCAGCTCACTATTCACAAATTGATATGATTGCCCGTACTGCAAGAATGGCTGGAAAAAATGTCTATTTTCCAATAGGGATTGATAGAAATGGGCTCCCAGTAGAACTGTACACAGAGAAAAAACATAAAATCAGAATGAGGGAAACTGATAGAAATGAATTTTTGAATCTATGTAGAAGTGCACTAGATGATTTAGAGGCTGAAATGCTTCTCATAATGAAAAGTCTTGGAATAAGTGGAGATTTTTCAAATTACTATAGAACTGATTCTGAAGAATATAGAACACTAACACAATCAACGTTTATTGATTTATGGAAAAAAGGTCAAGTCTATCTTGCAAACAGACCTAACAACTATGATTGGGTTTCTGGAACAACAATTGCTGATGCAGAAATCATTTACCAAGATTTACCAACTAAACTAGTTTACATGAAATTCAAAATTAAAGATACAGATAAAGAAATAATCATTGCAAGTACAAGACCTGAATTACTTTGTGCATGTAGAACTATAATTGTAAATCCTGAGGATGAAAGATATGCACAATACATTGGAAAGAAAATAATTGTTCCAATAACAAATCAAGAAGTGGAATTAAGAACACATCATTCTGCACAAAAAGAATTTGGTTCAGGTGCTGTAATGGTATGTAGTTATGGTGATCAAAACGATGTGGCATTATTTAGAGAATTAGAGTTAGAAGAAATTGTTGCAATTGGATTAGATGGAAGAATGACTAAAGTTGCAGGAGATTACACAGGACTAAAACCAAAACAAGCAAGAACAAAAATCATTGAAGATCTAGAAACTAAAGGATTACTAGATAAAGTTGAGGAGATCAATCACAGAACTCCAGTATCTGAGAGAAGTAAAACTCCAATTGAAATTATTCCAATGGAGGAATATTATCTTAAACAAAAAGAATCAATTGACAAAATGAAAAAACTAGGAGGAGAAATAACATTTCATCCTACAATGCACAAGCAAATTTTGATGAATTGGTTGGATTCAATTAATATTGACTGGCCAATTTCAAGAAGACGATATTATGGGACAGAAATACCCATTTGGTATTGTAAAAAATGCTCAGAACCACACGTTCCTGAGCCTGGAAAGTATTACAAACCATGGAATGAGAAATGCCCAATTAGTAATTGTGTAAAATGTAATTCTACAGAATTTGTTGGAGAAGAACGAACCTTTGATACATGGATGGATTCTAGTGTTTCACCGCTGTTTGTTTCTAAATTTAACAAAGATGATGAATTTTTCAACAAAGTATATCCTGCCACAATTAGACCTCAAGCAAAAGATATTGTACGAACATGGCTATACTATACACTTCTAAGATGTGAACAACTAACAGGCAAAAAACCATGGACTGAAGCTTGGATTATGGGATATGGTCTTGATGAAAAAGGAATGAAGATGAGTAAGAGTAAAGGAAATGCAATAGATCCTCTACCAGTTATTGAAAAATTGGGAGCTGATACTTTTAGATTTTGGAGTGCAAGTGAGATTAATCATGGATATGACTTTAGATGTAATGAACAAAAAATTGAATCAACTAAAAAATTCCTTAGTAAATTATGGAATGTTTCAAGATTCTTGTCAAGTTTCCCTGTAATTGAAACAGGATCACCTAATGCTTCAGATAAATGGATTTTAGCAGAATTAGATAAACTAGTAATTGAATGCAAGAAAGGATATGAAGAATACAATTTTTTTGTTCCAGCAATTGCAATTAGAGAATTTACATGGAATGTATTTGCAGCTCATTATATTGAAATGGTTAAAGCCAGGGCATATGGAATTGAATTCTCAGATGAAGAAAGAGATGGTGCAATTTATACACTACACAAAACACTATCAACAATTTTAAAATTATTAGCACCAATCACTCCATTTATCACAGAACATCTATGGAAAGTATTGTATTCAGAGAACAGTATTCACAAACAAAGACAAGTTGAGCCTGAAAACATTGAAAACGATGATAATTTAACTAAAGAAATTACTGAATTTAATTCCAAAGTGTGGAATGAGAAAAAATCTCAGTCCCTATCTCTAAAAGATTCAATTAAAATTGATATTCCTGAAATTCTAAAACCATTTGAAAAGGATTTAAAATCAATGCATAATTTAACAGACTAGATTAATTTTTAAAAGAATTTACAAGATTTACAAAATACTTGTGTAATGAAATATCTTCAGTTAATTCAGGATGAAAGGAAGTTCCAATTACATTGCCTTTTTTGATTGCAACAATTTTTTCATTGAATTTTGATAAAATTTCAACATCAGAACCAACGTCAGAGACTGATGGTGCTCGAATAAAGACTCCATTGAATTTTGGTATACTTATTGAATCCATTGAAACATCAGACTCAAATGATTCTCGTTGTCGTCCAAAGGAATTTCTTTCTAATTTAATATCAAAAATATCAAGTAATGGTTGATCAGTTTTTCCAACTACTTTATCATTTGCAGTTTTTGATAGCATAATCATTCCAGCACAAATCCCTAGAACGGGCATTCCATTGTCGATTTTTTCTTTTAGTACCTTCAATGAACCATTTACTAGCGATAATTGTCCAATTGTAGTACTTTCACCACCAGGAATAATCAATCCGTCTAATTGAGAAATTTCATTAGGTGTTTTTACATCTGTAACTGTTCCATCAAATCCCAATTCATCTAAAGCTGCTTTTGTAGATATGATATTCTCTTGAACATCTCCCTGAATAGATAAAATTCCAACATTTAGACTCATGCTGAGCCACCACGGTCTTGCATACGTAATTCCAAGGTATTAACATCTAATCCAAGCATTGATTGTCTTTCATCAATCATCTTTTGGGCCTCTTTTACTTTGTCTGATTCATTCCAAAAAGTAGTAGCTAAAACTATTGCTCTTGCTCTTTCTTTTGCATCGTCGGCATTAAAAATTCCAGAACCAACAAAAATTCCATCACAACCAAGTGACATTAGATATGCTGCATCTGCAGGTGTTGCAATTCCACCAGCTGCAAAATTTACAACTGGTAATCTACCAAGTTTTGCTGTTTGTTCAACAATATCATAAGATACTTTGAATTCTCTTGCCATTCTAACTAATTCTTGATTATCTCCAGAATCATAAATTGATTTTATTGTTCTTAATTCATCATTTACTTTTTTAATGTGAGTGATTGCTTCTGCAACATTTCCTGTTCCTGGTTCTCCTTTTGTTCTAATCATTGCAGCTCCTTCTTCAATTCTTCTCAAAGCTTCTGCTAAAGATCTTGCACCATTTACAAATGGTGTTGTGAAATCCCATTTCCAAATATGTCGTAATTCATCTGCAGGTGTTAACACTTCAGATTCATCAATCATATCAACGTCAGTTTCTTTTAGAACTAGTGCTTCATGTACATGTCCTATACGACATTTGGCCATTACAGGAATTGTAACTGAATCCATAATATCTTCAATAATTCTAATACTTGCAGTTCGTGCAACTCCTCCAGCTTTTCTTACTTCAGATGGAAGTTTATCTAAAACCATTACAGAAACTGCACCAGCTTCTTCTGCAATTTGTGCTTGTTCTACAGTTGTTACATCCATTACAACACCATTTTTTAGCATATGAGCAAACCCACGCTTGAGGGTAGATGAACCACGTAAAATATCAGCAGAATTTTCTTTTTCAGAAACTATTCCTTTTGCATCAAGTCGTTCACCAGATAATGGGAGCATGTGGTAATTTTTACTAAAGACTATTTGTACCTATTCACTAATGTCAGATATTATTTGATCTAGTTCTAATTCAACCATAGTAATAATTGGTGGAATGAAAGCCGATGTTGCATTTTGTTCAGGCCAATGAATTTGGTTTGTATGTCCATTAAGAGTAATTTTCACATTAGACTTTTGATAATCAGTTACATCATCTAGAATTGCAAATGATTCTGAAGGTATTGCAATAAATCCAGTTTCTTTAATCAAAGCTTTGATTTTATCTAATTTTTGTTGATCTAATTTTGATTTTATGTCAGGTTGAAGATATCCATTTTCAGTTAAAGAATATTTTATTTCGCCATCATTTTTTATTAATAGAATTTCAGTTTTTTGAGCTCCAGTTCTCTCAGTAACACCATTAGAGATTTTCTTTAACTGATGTTTTGTGTATTCAATTTCAATTACATCAAAAGAATTTGCAGCAGAAATAGGTATTTCATTTTTTGTTATCATTGGAACGGAAATTAAGATGGCTACAATTATTGGAATAGCACCTAATGCCAAGTGAAATGGTTTTACCATGTTTGATAATCAATTAAAAATTAGGACATATTGCAAATAAATCTTGATTAAAAATAACTTAAAATTCAAGTCCATTTCATTCTTGTTTGTGGGGTCGTAGCCTAGCCTGGTAGGGCGACAGTGTCTACGAAAAAGATCACCGCTAAGGGCTCCAAAGGTTAACTAAGCTAAACTGACTCACGGATGATGTAAGTTTGGAGCTGTAGTGACCCGTAGGTCGCCGGTTCAATTCCGGTCGGCCCCACGTTAGAATTTTAATTTTTATTTTTCAGAACATTAAGAGCAGAACCTGCTTTGAACCACTCTATCTGAGATTTGTTATAAGAATGATTTAGTAGAATTTCATCTTGATTTCCATCATTATGTGAAATAATACATTTGACTTGTTTTGCTGGTTCTAATTCATTGAGATTTTTAAGACTAATTTTATCATCTTCGAGAATTTTTTCATAATCATCTGGATTACTAAATGTTAAAGCTAGTACTCCTTGTTTTTTCAAATTTGTTTCATGAATTCTTGCTAGACTTTTTGTAATTACTGCAACACATCCCAAATATCTCGGAGTCATTGCAGCATGTTCTCTACTGCTACCTTCTCCATAATTATTATCACCAATAATTATCCATTGCATTTGTTTTTCTTTGTATTGTCGTGCAATATTTGAAAATGATTCTAGTTTATCATTTAAAATATTCTTACCATGACCCACTTCATCATTAAATGCATTAACTGCACCCAAGAGCATATTATCACTAAGATTATCTAAATGTCCTCGAAGAGATAACCATGCACCTGCAGGAGAAATATGATCAGTAGTACATTTGCCCTTGGCTTTTACCATGATTGGAAGAGATTCAAAGTCACCTCCACTCCATTTATCAAATGGTTCTAAACGTTGTAATCGTTTACTGTTAGGATCAATAATTACTTCAACATCATCAGAATTTTCAGGAGGTGCAACAAAAATTCCTTCAGGTTTCATAAAACCGTCTTCAGGAACTTCAGGTGCAGGTTTTGGAGGATCAAGCTTGAATTTCGTTCCATCTGCTGCAGTTAACTCATCTTTTAATGGGTTAAAGGAAAGTTTTCCTCCTAACGATAAAGCTATAATCATTTCAGGACTTCCAATAAAGTTCAAAGTAGTTCGTTGACCATCATTTCGTCCAGGGAAATTTCGATTAAAGGTAGTGACAATAGAATTTTTTTCATTTTTTTCTAATTCAGGTCTATTCCATTGACCAATACAAGGACCACAAGCATTAGCCAATACAGTTGCACCAATATCTTTTAGAGAATCCATTTGTCCGTCTCTTTCGATAGTTCCTCGAATTTGTTCAGACCCAGGAGTAACTAATAACGGGATTTTTGATTTGATTCCCTTTGCTTTTGCTTGTTCAGCAATACTTGCTGCTCTAGACATATCTTCATAAGATGAATTTGTACAACTACCAATTAATGCAACAGAGATTGGATCAGCATAATCTTTTGTTACAACATCATCAGATAATTCAGAAATAGTTCTTGCTAAATCAGGAGTATGAGGACCTACAATATGTGGTTCTAATGTTGATAAGTTAATTTCAATTACTCTATCAAAGTATTTTTCAGGATTTGCTTCTATTTCAGGATCTGCAACTAGAGATTCTTTATTTTGATTTGCTAATTCTGCAATGTGACTTCGGTTTGTATATTTTAGATAAATTTCCATTCTTTCATCATATGGGAAAACAGAACAAGTTGCACCAATTTCAGCTCCCATATTTGCAATTGTAGCCTTACCAGTACAACTAATTGATTTAGTTCCAGGACCAAAGTATTCAACAATTGCATTGGTTCCACCAGAAACTGTTAATTCATCTGCAACTTTTAGAATGATATCTTTAGGTGCAGTCCATCCGTTTAATTCTCCAGTTAATTTAACACCAATTTTTTTAGGATAAAGTAATTCCCAAGGTAAGCCAGCCATTGTTTCAGCTGCATCTAATCCACCAACACCTACTGCAATCATTCCAAGACCGCCAGCATTAGGCGTATGAGAATCAGTTCCAATCATTAATCCACCAGGAAATGCATAATTTTCAAGAACTACTTGGTGAATGATTCCAGCTCCTGGTTTCCAAAAACCACAACCATATTTTGCTGCAGCAGATTGTAAAAATTTGAAAACTTCGCTGTTTTCATCAAGTGAAACTTTCATATCAATATCACCTTGAACTTCAGCTCGAATTAGATGATCACAATGTACTGTTGTTGGTAAAGATGTTTGTTTTAATCCTGCTTGCATAAATTGTAACATTACCATTTGACCAGTTACATCTTGTAATGCAACTCTATCTGGTTTGAGAAAAACATAATCTTTTCCCCCAACAAAATTTTTCTCATCAATTTCATTAAAATGCCCAGATAGAATTTTCTCAGTAAGTGTTAATGGTCGTCCTGTAACATCTCGAAATTTTATAATATTTTCTTTTAATTTTAGATATACATTAGAAACTATTTCAGAAGTTGTATCAGTATTCACAAATTACAACAAATTAATCCCGAATTTAATATTTACAATTAAAAATTGGAAAAATCATTACAATAGGCACGTAAATTCTTAACAATTATAAGCTAAAAGCAGCTTTCTAAGGCAATGTTGGGGAGTAGCAGTTTTTCTAAATTGAGGTGTAGATTTGGTCAATAAGGGTTTTCCAAAATTTGGGATGTCACAAGCTGGTGCATTTGTTGCAGCACTAAAAAATTATAATTTACCAGATTTCATTTTAGTCTTAATTGCTAAAGAATGTAAATCAGAACTTTTGGAGAGAGGAAGAATTGATGATAGATTACAAAGTATGAATGATAGTGCTTTAGAATTATTACACAAAGTTTTCGTTGGATGCGAAGAAGATTCTGCAGGAAAATATGCACAATACAGATTTTTTGCATATGTTTCAAGCATGTATCATAAATGCGAAGTAATAGTTAACGATACAATTCCTGGAGCAACAGGCAAAAATCACAAAGTCCTAGTTGCAGTAAAAAATAATGGAATGTACATTGCAGTAGCAACAAACAAAGCAACTGGAAATCCTGTTAACAAAAAAGATACCACTAAATTTTATGAGATTGTAGATGACCTCAAAAAAGGTGATCATGGAACAATGTTAACTGATGGAATTTATGGTTCTTCAGTAGGTTTTAGAGGTGATGCACTAGTGGAGCTTGAAAACTTGAGTAAATCAAGAGACAGTGATCCTGAAAATATGTTAAATTTCAAAACAGCTAATTTTGAAAATAATATTTATTCAGTTACAAAATGTTAAGTTTACAAATTTAATTGTAAAGTATCCATTGTTAAAAACATAGGTTTATCATCAGTTTTTTGAAAATCATCACCATACTGTTCAAATTCTAATTGTTCAAAGAGATGTTTTGTCCAAATATCATGAACTTCTTGAAGAAATTTTTTGTTCCCAGATATTCTTAATAGTTCATGTAACAACACATGAGAAACAGAAGTACAATTTTTTTCTGCAAGAAATAATGAATCATTTGTTTCTTTCATTGGTTTCCAAAATACCAATCCAAAATTTTCAGCTTGGTATCCATCACAAGTGCAATCAGTCCATAATGGTCTAAAGTGTGTTAAATAGAAATGAAAAATTTCTTTTCCTCTTTGTTCATGATCACGTAAAAGTACATGTGTATCAAGTTTATCAAGAATACTTCTAGGTGTTATTATCATTTCATCACATTGAATATCATAATCTTTACCAAATTTTTCTTTGATCCAGATTTTGTAAAACTGACTCATTTTTTTTACATATTCAAACTCGAATTGCCGTTTTTCACGGTCAGCTTCTTTGACTAAAAATATGAAATGTAAAAGCATGATAAGAAAAAAGAATGATTATGTTTGACCCTCAATACCCATTAAGGTAAGAGTTGAACGAATCTTTTCAATTTTTCTGATTTTCCAGGTAATTGTTTCTCTAAGTTTTTCAACAGTATCAGATTCGATCTTGGCCAAAATATCATATGCGCCAAAAGTTCCATGAACTTCCTTAACACCCTCTAAGCCCTTTAATTGCTGAATAATAGCTTCTTCAGAACCTAGTTCACAGTTTATTAAAACATAAGCTGTTGCCATGAAGTTAATTGAAAAAATCGACTATATCAATAAACCGATTAGATTCACTTTTGAGAAATCTTCAAAATTGCATCCCAAATTGATTTAGGCACAGGCATTACAGATAATCGTGAAATTCTAATTAATTCCCAATCTTGAAATTTTTTATTTTTTTTCAGTTCATCAAGTGTAACAGGACGTTTTAATGATTTTTTATATTTTACATCTACAACAATGAATCGTTCTTTGTCTTCTTTTGGATTAGGATAAGGTTTTGAAGTAATTTGCATTATTCCTACAGCTTGCCTTTCAATACCAGTATGATAAAACAAAACAAGATCACCTGGTTTCATTTCTCTCATATGTTTTAGTGCAAGATTATTATGAACTCCATCCCAAACTGTAGTTTTTTCTTTTTTTAGTTGCTCAAAATTATATCCTCTGGGTCCACTAGGTTCTTGTTTTGCCAACCAATAGTTTACCATTTGAGTTTCAGTATTTTTTTCAGTTGTTTAATCGTTTTGGGATATGGTTAATGTTCCCCGGTTCTGACTCGCACAAATTCATGGGAACATAGCCATATGCCTCCTCGCGTTCTGAAACCGGGGTTGCCCGTATAATGTAGCACACCTGGGTGAATTGGAAATCATTGGTATCATCACGATCGCATCATCCCAATCCGTCTGTGTGCCTGCTCTCGGGCGTTTAATGGTAAATCTCATCCTACTAAAAACCATTGAAGAAATTATTTATTCATTGAATAAAGTTTTAAAACTAAAATAAAATCAATTTTCAAAAGAGGATTTTTATGGAAATCAAAAATGTAACATTATTTCTCGTTGGAATTATTTTATTAGTTTTAGGAACACTCATCATAATCTTTGATTATCCCCAAATAGAATATTTTGAAAAAATTGATTTTGAATCAAATAATTCACTTTTAGTTGAAGACAGGGAAATTCATCAAAGATTGATTCTTGAATTTACTATAGGATTGATAATTTTAGGAATTGGAATAGTACTCATAGGAGGTTCTTTTCTAAAGAGATTTGAGAATGGTTTCAGATAATGATATTTCAAAACCAACTACAGGCACACGTATTTTATAATTTTCAATAATTTTTGAATTTATTTCTCCAATAATACCAACTGATTTTTTATTTACAAAAATAGTTGCACAACGTCCTTCTTCAAAAGAAGGATGAGTAGTAGTCTTAGTATCAATTGAAATTCCAAAACCAATCTTTAATGCAGATTGTAAAATTGATTTTATTTCTGTAAAATTTGCATCCTTGTGAGCACTGATACTTGAAAGATTAGTTTTTTCAGAAATTGGATTATCCAAAGAAAATATTGTACCTGTTTCAAACATTTTTTGTGGATATGATTCATGAATATTTCTAGAAAGATTTTCTAATAATCCAGGAAGTATAGTATCTCGCAAAATTGTGTGTTCTTGACTTTTTGAATCAAGCACAGAAATAATTTTTGAATTAGTCCTATTAGTCATATCATAAAGAACACGTTTACTTGTTAAACTTGAATTCAAAGATTCTAAATATCCAAGTCCAACCATTGTTTGACTGAGTAATTTTATCTGAGATGAAACAGAATTTATTTGGCCAAGTGTTTGAGGAGGGGCCATAGTTGGTGTAAGGTTTTGAATTCCATACCCTAAAGCAGCTTCTTCTACTAAATCCATTGGTCCAAAGATATCAAATCTATATGCAGGAATGCTACAAACAATTTCTTTACCTTTTATTGTTGCATCTAATCTAGATTTTTTTAATGATGAAATAATTTTGGAGATATTAAGATTCAATCCAAGAATTTGATTAATTAGTATTGGATTAATTTTAATTTTCTTTTCTACAAATTTTGGTGTGGAGTTTTTTGCACCAGATATCTGAATTGTTTCTAAAGAAAATCCTGCCTTTTGCAAAATGGTTGCAACAACTGAAAGCATATCTTCAGAATCTTCTTTATTGATTCCAGTTACCTCAACGAAGAGATTTTTTGTTTTAGTTGTAACTGTAGTTATTGCTGCATTAATTATTGGTGGAAAAGAAACCGTCTGTTGATTTGCATCTAAAATTATAGGAACTTTGGATGAATTTCCAAGTATATCGCCATAATCTTTTCCTACATCAGTTTTTTCAAGAATTTCAGAAATTGAGAGATCTTGTTTCGAGGTTAATGGAATGAATTTATGATTTCTGTTTGTAGTTGTGTAAACTAGAGGAAATGAAATTTTATCTAAATCATGAATACCAATAGAAGATTTTTTTCTTTTTCGTCCAATTCCAAAATGAAGATCCTCTTGCATTGCCATAAATTGTTTAATTGTTTTATCATCAATTTTCCCATTTTTTGCAACAACTCCAGTAACAAAAGGACGAATTTTAGTTACTTCAGATTTGACAGAAATTTTGTATTTGTTTGATTTTTTTACATTTAGTTTAATTGCACCGGTTTTGATGCCCAATAATCCTTGCAATCCAAGTGCAATTCCAAAATCAGTTGAATAATCAGGCCTATTTGGACTGTATTCTATTCTAACTAGATCTTTATTTTCAGATTCAATATCTAATCCAAGAAAAGGTAATGAATCAGAAATTTGCTTTTTAGTTACTTTACCAATTAATTTTTGAAGACGTGAATAAGATAATTCAATTACTGGCATTTTGTAGCATTCCTCAACCAATTTAGATTATTGTTATAAAATTCTCGAACATCATCAAGACCAAACTTTAGCATTGCAATTCTTTCAATTCCACCACCCCAAGCTAAAACAGGTTTTGTAATTCCAAGTGGTTTAGTAACTTCAGGTCGGAAAATTCCCATTCCAAATAATTCAATCCATTTTCCTAATCTTTCATTATACACCATTGTTTGAAGAGAAGGTTCAGTGTATGGGAAAAATGTTGGCCAAAATTTTATTTTTGTAATTCCAATTCTCTTGTAAAACTCACGTTGTATTCCCATCAAATTTCTTAAATTTGCATCTTTACCAACAACAACACCTTCAATTTGATTAAACTCTACAAGATGTTTGTAGCTGACCTTTTCATTTCGAAACACTCGTCCTAATGAAAAAATTCTAGCTTCATCAGGTTTGTTTTCAGCTAAATGTTTGATTGTTACACATGTTGTATGAGTTCTCAATACCATTTTTCTTGCTTCATTAATATCCCATTGATATCTCCAATTCTTTTTGTGAGATTCAGAAACTTTTCTAATTTGTTCAGGTGTTGCAATTTTTTTTGCAGAAATTCCATCAAGATAAAATGTGTCTTGTAATTCTCGTGCAGGATGATCTTGAGGAGTAAATAATGCATCAAAATTCCAAAAGCTGGATTGAGTCATATTTCCAATTATTTCTGAAAATCCTAATGTGACAAATATTTCTCGGATTTCATCAAGTGTATCTTTTAATGGATGTGTTCTTGCTACAAAAGTTTCAGGCACTTTAGCTTCAACATCAATTGCTCCAGAAGAATCAGAAAGAACTATTGATTTTGCAGAATCACTCAAAGTAATGATTTTGGCCTTTGTAATAGTTTCAATAATAAAATCAGGTCTTTTCACAAGTATTGATAAATCATTTTTGTCAACTTGATCATGAGAGGACGTATTGGTTCCAATTTGTTTTAGAGTTTTTTCACCAGGAAGTAAAGAAGGTGAATTTTTAATAGAAATTTGATCGCCATTTGCTTCTACCCAATTATTTTTTCTAGATAATCCAATTGCAGGCCCAAAAATATGTCCAAGCTCTTTTTGTAAATCAGATAATTTTCTAGGACCACTAGTTAGTAAATCAAGTAATCTTCTTTCTGGTAATCCTTTTTGAAGAGATTCAAGACCATTTTTACCTAAACTAATCATGCTTGTTTTTGACTCATCAACAATTGCCAAATCTTTTAGTCTAAGCCACTCAATTCCTCGTCTAATCTGATCTGGAGAAAGTTTGGTGGATGTTTCAAGTGTTTCAGGAGTTTGTTTAGGATTTTCTTTTAGAGAGATAATAATTTTTTTTTCAATATCATGAAAAACTTGTGACAACAGTAAAAGTTCGAAAAAGACTTTTTAAACCTTAACCTAAGTCAATTTGAATGTCTGCTGATGACTTTATTGTAACTCCTTGGCATGTAGAGGGAGACATTGATTATGATAAATTAATCAAAAAATTTGGTACTGAAAAGATTTCTTCAGAATTAGTAGATAGAATCAAGAAGATTACAAATGAGGATCATTTTATGCTTAGAAGAGGTATTTTTTTCTCACATAGAGAAATGAATAGAATTCTAGATGATTATGAAAAAGGTAACAAATTCTTTCTATACACTGGAAGAGGTCCTTCTGGACATACACATATTGGACATTTGGTACCATGGGTTTTTGCAAAATGGTTACAAGAAAAATTTGATGTTAACATGTATTTTCAGCTAACTGATGATGAAAAATTTTATTCAAAACAAAATCTTACTTTAGAAGAAACTGGGAAATTTGCATATGAAAATGCATTAGATTTTATCGCATTAGGTTTTAAACCAGAAAAAACAAAAATAATTATCAACACAAGAAATATTCAAACACTTTATCCTATTGCAGCCAAAGTTGCAAAGAAAATTAATTTTTCAAATACAAAAGCAACATTTGGATTCACTAATGAAACAAACATTGGGATGATTTTCTACACATCATTACAATCAGCACCTTGTTTCATTGAAGATAAACCAGTTTTAATTCCATTAGGAGTAGACCAAGATCCTCATTTTAGATTAACAAGAGATATTGCACCAAAAATTGGTAAAGCAAAACCAGCATTGATTCACAATATTATGATTCCAGGATTAGAAGGACCAGGCGGAAAGATGTCAGCCTCAGATGAGAATGGCACAATTTACACAACTGATTCCCCAAGTGTGGTAAAAAAGAAAATTAACAAGTATGCATTTTCTGGTGGACAAACAAGTATTGAAGAACATAGAAAACTCGGAGGAAATCCAGATATTGATGTTTCATTTCAATATCTAAGAATATTTTTTGAACAAGATGATAACAAATTAAAATCAATTTACGAGGATTACAAATCTGGGAAACTTCTTTCAGGAGAACTTAAAGCAATTTTGATTGAAAAAATAAATGAATTTTTGTTGATTCATCAAGAAAAAAGAGAAAAGGCAAAAGATCAGATAGACAAATTTCTTTTTGAGAATAAATGAAAACAATCATAACTTGTGATGACAAATATGAAGCTCAAAAATTAGCTAGTTTAATTTTCATTAACGATGAAAAAGAGACATTTATCACATCTATTTTAAATATTATAGAAAATGAATTAGTCATTTCATTGAAAGATAAATCAGCTCATAGTATCACACTAAAAAATAATGAAAATGTAGAAAAATTTGCAGATTTTATTCAATCAGTATTAGATAAAGAACACAAATTGGTATCAACTAAAATTATCGAATATAAAGTAGAAATGGAAAAAGAGTAAGTCTATTGTCCAAAAACAGCGTACAATGATACAGCTCCAACCATAATAATCAAGGATATTCCCAGTGCCTTAAAGTCCCCATTCATACATTAATTTTAAAATAATTACAATTAAAGTGTTAATAAATTCTCAAAGGTGATTCTATAATTATCTAGGAAAATATTTACTCTTTTTTGGTTTTGGGGTATTTTCTTTTGGTTTTGATTCAGGTTCTCTAATTTGATTACAGTTTAAGCATAATACCTTTAGATCTTCTCTAGCAAGATCAGGTGATGAGATATATTTTCCCCATGATGATGCATCACCACCACGACCATTATCATTAGAAGCATTACCAGATACTGGAGTAATACCTAAAGCTCTTTCATCTTTAAATCCACAATTAGAACAAGTTTTTCCACCTAAAATTTCGTATAATTTTTCTTTAATTGTTGCATAAAATTTGTCTGAACCATTAGCAAAAAAGTTCTCTTGTTTTTTTGAAAATTTATCATTTCTTGGTTTTCTAGATCTTGAATTATCTCTACTTGATTCTCGTCCATATGATGAACTTGAATCTCTGTTACTTTTAGATCTTGAACGTCTATCGTCTCTAGA
>Ga0209992_10000993_pt1 | contig 33173 bp, 5 predicted proteins | sample 2SBtaG_2_FD_182564 | JGI IMG/M metagenome (GOLD analysis project Ga0209992, IMG submission 182564) | Deep subsurface microbial communities from Kolumbo volcano to uncover new lineages of life (NeLLi) - 2SBTROV12_ACTIVE470 metaG (SPAdes)... | ecosystem: Environmental > Aquatic > Marine > Volcanic...
GAATCGCACCAATGGGGTCGTTATCGGAGACAAGACGCTCCGCTTCGCAGTCACGTTTGCAGACGGACACCCCAAGCCGTTTGTCGTCAAACTCAGCGGGCCGCCGGGAGCCCGTGCGTGGAAGACGCTCAACGTGCCCAAACCCAAACCCGGCTACCCGGCGCTGTCGGGCAGCGTGGCGTGCGCAGCTTCGAATCCGAAGGACCCGCGTTTCGCGATCGTTGTTGTGGCGGGCGCGGGGGGCGCACCGGCCGCGATGTATCGGCTCCAATCAACGGCGTCGGGTGTCCAGGTCCGCGTGGTCCCGACGTCGGGCACAGGTCCGAGTCGGGTCGGGTTCTCTTGCGTGATCGACGGCTCGCAAGTCCTTCACCTGCTAGGCGGCCACACCCCGGGCAGCGGCTCCCAAGACGGCCACTCGTGGACGCGAACCACATTCAAAGGAAGCCCGATCGGACAGGTCTCCGCCGCATGGCAAACCGCCCAGAAGGCACCAGCGCCGTTGGGTCGAGACGATGCCGCTATCGGCTGGGACGCGACGTCCGGATCGATCGTCGTTGGCCCCGGTCTGCGATTCGCGGCAGGAGCCAAGCCAGGCCCGCCCGACGTGTTTCGCGACGTCCACGGTTGGAAACCCGGTGCCAAAATCACAACCACAGCGACGTGGCAGGCGCCTGCAGAACGCATCGGGCATGCGGGCAGCTATTCCAACAAACATGGATTCTGCATCGCGGGGGGTCTTCGTTACACCTTGCCCGCCCAGGCCAACGCCGCGGCCCGCATGATCGCGGCCCAAGACGCGTGGTGCTGGCGAGACGGCGCATGGAAACGCATCACCGATAGCATGACGCCGTTCGCTTTCGGGGCTGGCGCGATCGACGAAACCGCCGGTCAATTCGTCCTTGCGGGTGGATTGAAACTGCAGCCAAACACACCCGTGCCAAATGTGTCCGCCATCTGGCGTGGCAAGCTCTCGTTCAAGACCGATGGCTCGGGCAACGTCCCCGCGACCACCGGCAACGTGCAATCAATCGCGGTCGCGAGCGGCGCTGTCGGGACGGTGACAAAGGGCCCTGCATTGGCCGGCATGGCGTCCGCGCACGATCGAAAACGGCGACGGCTACTTACGTTCGGCGGTTTCGACGCGGCCAAACCCGTTCTCGAGCTCTGGTCGCTCGACCTGACCAACTACAAGTGGCGGCAGGTGTCGTCCGATTGGCCCAACGGTGCGCAGCCAGCCGGCAACAAACCCCTCGCGCAGTATGGGTCGCTGATGGCCTACGTGCCTGACATCGACGCGCTCGTGATCGCGGCGGGGCTGCAGTATCGCCTCGAAACGGCCAAGAATCGCTGGGCTCTGACCTACCAGGTGCTCGAACCGCCTGCGGGATCCACGTACCTGATCGACTCGTGTCGCGGCGATCGAAAAGCTGTGGTTTGGCTCGCCACGTCGCTCGACGCGTCACGAGTTCGAATGCAGGCCGTCCCGACTTTCGCAGATCTCGACCAAACAGCCCCGCAGGAGCCGCTCTACCAGCCTCATTTCGGCCAGCCCGGGTTCGTCCCGATGCTGTTTGATCCTGCCGGCCGACGAGGGGTTGCGCTGCTCCCGCCGGCGCGCGCCTACGCCAACAAGGACAAAGAGGGCAACGCCTGCAAGGGCCCGACGAGCGCGGCATGGTCGACGATCGACCGATCTGTCGCGTTCGAAATCGGCCGGTGCGGAAAAGCCGCGCATACATTCGTGACCAAGGCGCCGCTGGGCCAGTCACCCGACGCGGTCGTCCTGGCCGCCAGCGGGTTCGACGATCCGGGACAAAAAGCCTGGCTGTGGGGTGGAATCCAAGCCGACGGGACGCCTTCGACAAGCCTGTGGAGCCTCGGCCAAACATGTGCGGGTGGGCAGCCATAAATGACGGCGCGATCCGTGGTCTGGCGCGATGTTGTCGCTTTGCCGTGGCCGGTGTACGCGGCATTGAGCGACGAGCTGCGGCGAACCGCCCACGATGCTGCGAATATAGCGGTCACGGGGCTGGCTGCGGTGGAGATGGCGTCCGAGCAGCTCGACGATCCGAAACAGAAGAAGCGCCTCGATCGCGCGATCCGGCAATTCGAGCGCATGTCCGGCTTGATCACGGACTTGCGGGCAGACGCTTGGCGCGAATTGGTCGGTTCGCAGTCCCCGCGAGACGCGATTCGAACAGCTGTCGAGCGATCGTGCCGCGAAATCGACCGGCAGCTCACTTGGCGCGACGAAGGACTCACAGACGCCTGGATCACAGCCGCCGGGGGTGATTTCGTCGTGCACGTCGTCCTTTGTCTGGTCCGCCACGTCGCCACCATGACCGCTCACGAATGCGGTCTGGTGGACGTGCGCTTTTTTGCGAGTCAAGCCAGCGCCGGCTTCGAGGTTTTGTCCCGGGTCGGAGGCGACGGAGACAAAATCGCACCAAACCGCGGCCCCAAGCCCCGTTCGGGCGCTCTTGGGATCACCAAACATGTCGCGGCAACGGTCGCCGCACAACGTGGCGGGACCGTGCAGGAGGCCGAGAGCGTCCAATTCGTAGCCGTTCGCGCGACGTGGCCGGTGTCGACCACCCCCGGTTAGCTTGACCGGGTGTGGAGGGCAATAAGATACTCCCGCGACGACGTCTACACGTCGCAAGCGAGGCTCCTCATGATGCGCACCTCAATCGCTGCCGCCACCGCTGTCGCCGCGCTCTTGGCGCTCGGCACTGGCTGTGTTGAAGATCAGTTCGTCACGCTCGAAAAAGGCAGCAACGCCGTGCGTGCGCGGTCGGTGCTGATCGACGCGGCGCAGTGCTTGCGAAAGGACGGCAAGTTCAGCGACTGCGCCACTGCCAACCCATTCGATCTCCGCCGCGTCGACGAGATGCGCGGCGTCATCGGCGCGCCAACTCGGGCCATCGCGCTCGACGACGACGCCAACGCGCGCCAGAACTTCGGCCGGGTCAGCCCGCTGTTCGTGCGGGTTCCGATGGGATACGGCTGCGAAGCCACGCTGCAGGGCATCTTCCCCAAGTCCAACCCGAGCGACAAAGAGATCGCCGACATCAAGAACTACCAACTCGGCAAACTGAGCCAGCTGATCGGCTCAGTGAAGAGCAGCGGCGGCGTCGCGCTCTGGACTGCTGGCTACGGTCTTGGCGACGGCAAGAAGGGCTGCTCGTTCAAAGCCCACACGGTTCCGTACCCCAGCAAGGCCCAGCCCGAACAGCAAGGCACGGTCATCGCCGACCCCGTGAAATGGGCGAAGGTCGTGCGCCGAATCGGCAAATACTTCAACCGTGATCTGGTCACGAAGAACAAGGGGCTCTCGGCCTGCAAGAACCCGCAAAACGGCATCATCCCGTGGGACTGCACGCCGAGCCTGTTCAACATCGAATTCGGCCGCGATCCAAACGGGGCTGGCGGCTTCACCGACGCGACAAAGAAGAAATGGCTCGATTCGTACACGCAGTTTTCGACGGAGCTGCGAAAGGAGTTCTCCTGGCCGGACAACACGGTTCGCATCATGGGCCCGTCCGTTGTCATCCGTGGTCAGTTGGACGTGCAGAACACGAAGGGCTCCAAGCGCTCCTGGCTGTTTGATTTCGTCGACCACGTCGTCGCGAAAAAGCTCTCGATCAGCCACCTGTCGTTCGAAGTCGTCGCGAAGTCACCTGTCGAGGCATACAACATCGTCAAAGCGATCCGCACCTACGTCGATGCAGCCAAGATGGTCAACGACGACGGCCAGCCAATCGGCTTGTTCGTGACGGACCTCCGCCTCGATCCGACCGCCCTGCCTCCCAGCGTCCGCCCCGACAAGGACCCAGCCCGCTACTCGGCCTATGAAGGCGTGTTCTTCGCGGCGTCCAAAATCTTGTGGCAAGGGATGGTTTCAGGCGCGACCGTCGGCCGCGTGATGCGCTTCCCGACCAAGGATCCGGCGACGGACACCCCCGAGAACATCGGTCAGACCGCGCTCGACTCCAACCTCATGTGGTTCAACGACGCGAACATCGCCAGCGGCTCCGTGAAGCCAGCGGCCTGGCACGCGTTCTGGTTCCACCCAACGTTCCTCGGCGGCGGCGGCGGCAAACTCGATTGGGAGCCCGACCCGACCAAAGCCAAGGACAAGGTCGCCGAGGCCCGCAAGAAGAGCATCCTGCGCGGCACGCACGGACCGGACGCCATCGGCCTGGGCGGTACGAAGAAGGTGGACAACAGCAAAGGCCTCATCGTCTTGGCGACCCGTGAGAAGTGCGTGTACCCGGCCAAGGACCCGAAGGTGGGCGAACCCAAGGACTGTGTGGAAGACATCGACCCGCAGACAGGCAACAAGAAGACCTTGTTCCCCGCCGTGACCGAGGGCCGTAAGCGCGCGATTCGGGTGATGGTCGCTGACGGCAACGTCGACGGCTCGTCAACGAAGGAAGTTCTCGAACACCGGCTGCGCGTTCAGATCGACAACCTGCCCAAGGATGTCACGACGGTCGGCTACCGTTGGGCGCGAATGAACGGCAACGAGATGTCATTCGGTGGATTCGTCTTCCCCGAACAGGGCGTGATTGACGTCAAAGACGGCAGCTTTGCGATCTCCCGCTCGGTCGCAGTGCCGTCGCTGCACTACTTCGAGTTCTTGTACTAAGCCGCTTTCGTCCGTGATGAGTAAGCCGGGCTAATCGGCCGTTTGTCGGCCCGCGACGCACAAAAACAGCCCCGTAGAAACTCGAAAACCGCGCTACGAGGCCACCAGGCCACACTGCAGGCCGCCTGACGCGGCAAGGATATACATATAGCCCCCGCCCACTATCGGCCGTCCTACGCAACGGTAGCGTGTCGCAATCATTCGCCGTTCGCCCCGCTCCACGGCACGAAGCGCTCGGGTCGAGTGCCATGTCGACGCGAAGCGCGAGGTTCCCAAGCGGAGCGCCGTGAAGCGAAGCGCAGTCGTGAATCGGAGCGTCCGAGGCGCGAAGTGCCGTCTTGAAGCGGAGCGTCCGAGGCGCGAAGTGCCGTCTTGAAGCGGAGCGTCGCAGGCGCGAAGCGCCGTCTTGAAGCGGAGCGTCCGAGGCGCGAAGCGCCATCTTGAAGCGGAGCGTCCGAGGCGCGAAGCGCCGTGTTGAAGCGGAGCGTCCGAGGCGCGAAGCGCCGTGTTGAAGCGTCGCGGGCGCGAAGCGCCCGGCCCCCGGGCGGGGGCGAAGCCACGGCCCGGCGCGCAGCGAAGCGAGCACACGCGGTGGGGAACGCCGGGAAAACGACGCTTTTCCCGGCGTGGGGGTCGCGCGGCGACCCCCCGACGAAACGGAGGTCCCAGCAGACCGCGACGACGTCGCGGTCCTGCGAGGAAGACGCCTTAAACGGCAACACCCGCAATCCTCTCGGATTGCGGGTGTTGCAACGTAAGGCGTCCCGGCAGCGACCTACTCTCCCAAGCGGTCTCCCACTAAGTACCATCGGCGCAGGAGGGCTTAACTTCCGAGTTCGAGATGGGATCGGGTGGGTCCCCTCCGCCATGACTACCGGGACACGTTCTATGGAACATCAGCAGACGTTTGACATGCGTGTGTCACGTGTTGCGACGGCCTGTGCGGCAGTCGCGACGATGGTGTGAAGCCTTTTGTCGGACGTCCAGCTGCTCTCACAGCGTTGGCGTCAACGACGAGGACGTGGTGCGTCGAGTGATACGAAGAACGGCGAGAAGCCCTCGACTGATTAGTACTGCTCGGCTATCACCTGCAGCCTATCAACCTTGTGTTCTTCAAGGAGTCTTACGGCCTTGACGGCCTGAGTTGCCTGGTCTTGAGGCGAGTTTCCCACTTAGATGCTTTCAGCGGTTATCTCTTCCGCACATAGCTACCCGGCGATGCGACTGGCGTCACAACCGGTACACCAGCGGTGCGTCCAACCCGGTCCTCTCGTACTAGGGTCAGCCCCTCTCAAGCAACTTACGCCCACGACAGATAGGGACCAAACTGTCTCACGACGTTCTGAACCCAGCTCGCGTACCGCTTTAAACGGCGAACAGCCGTACCCTTGGGACCTGCTCCAGCCCCAGGATGCGATGAGCCGACATCGAGGTGCCAAACTCCGCCGTCGATGTGAACTCTTGGGCGGAATCAGCCTGTTATCCCCGGAGTACCTTTTATCCGTTGAGCGATGGCCCTTCCACACGGGACCACCGGATCACTAAGACCTGCTTTCGCACCTGTTCGACCCGTCGGTCTCACAGTCAAGCTCCCTTATGCCTTTGCACTCTTCGGCTGGTTTCCAATCAGCCTGAGGGAACCTTCGCGCGCCTCCGTTACCATTTGGGAGGCGACCGCCCCAGTCAAACTGCCCACCAGGCAGTGTCCTCGCCCGCGATAAACGGGCGGAGTTAGATATCCAGCGTGGCCAGGGTGGTATTTCAAGGGTGGCTCCACACAGACTGGCGCCTGCGCTTCTCTGCCTCCCACCTATCCTACACAAGCCAGACCGAATATCACTGCCAAGCTACAGTAAAGGTTCACGGGGTCTTTCCGTCTAGTCGTGGGTAAGCGGTATCTGCACCGCTATTCCAATTTCGCTGAGTCCATCCAGGAGACAGTGGGGAAGTCGTTACGCCATTCGTGCAGGTCGGAACTTACCCGACAAGGAATTTCGCTACCTTAGGACCGTTATAGTTACGGCCGCCGTTTACTGGGGCTTCAGTTCGCAGCTTCGCTTGCGCTAACTACTCCCCTTAACCTTCCAGCACCGGGCAGGCGTCAGACCCTATACATCGCCTTGCGGCTTCGCAGAGTCCTGTGTTTTTGCTAAACAGTCGCTACCCCCTGGTCACTGCGACCCTCCGCGGCTACTCCAGTTACGGGATCACCGAGAAAGGCATACCTTCTCCCGAAGTTACGGTATTAATTTGCCGAGTTCCTTCTGGATGGTTCTCTCACACGCCTCGGGATGCTCTCCCTGCCTACTTGTGTCAGTTTACGGTACGGTCACCCGTGTACCCAACCTGGGGCTTTTCTCGGAAGCATGGAACCAGCCATTTGCTTTCGTCCCCTTGGGGACTACTCACCCTCATCACCCTTCGGTGTTGCCCCTGCGTTTGTGTCCTACGACTCCTACAGAGACCACCTGGAGGCTTGAACTGCCATCCATCGGGCAGCTGACCTGTCCTTCTCCGTCCCCCCGGGTTGCATAGTACCCATGGTGGTTCAGGAATATTAACCTGATTCCCATCACCTACGCCTTTCGGCCTCGGCTTAGGGACCGACTAACCCTCAGTGGAATATCCTTGCTAGAGGAAACCTTGGGCTTACGGCGGCCAGGTTTCTCACCTGGCTTATCGCTACTCATGTCCGCATGATCACTTGCAGTTCCTCCACGGCTCCTTGTCGGTACCGCTTCGTCGGTTGCTGCAACGCTCGTCTACCACTCCATCGCATGACGATGGAGTCCATAGCTTCGGTGGTATACTTGAGCCCCGTTGGATTTTCGGCGCAGGTTCGCTCGACCAGTGAGCTATTACGCACTCTTTCAAGGATGGCTGCTTCTAAGCCAACCTCCTGGCTGTCAACGCGCTCCCACAACCTTTGCCACTTAGTATACGCTTAGGGACCTTAGCTGATGGTCTGGGCTCTTTCCCTCTTGGCCGTGAAGCTTATCCCCCACGGCCTGTCTCCCGTACTACTAGGTTGGTATTTGGAGTTTGATTGGGTTTGGTAAGCGGGTAAGCCCCCTAGCCCATTCAGTGCTCTACCCCCAACTTCGAACGTACGAGGCCATACCTAAATATGTTTCGACGAGAACCAGCTATCACCCGGTTTGATTAGCCTTTCACTCCAATCCACAGGTCATCCCCTCACTTTTCAACGTGAGTGGGTTCGGGCCTCCATCTCGAGTTACCTCGACTTCACCCTGCCCATGGATAGATCACCGGGTTTCGGGTCTACGACCTGCGACTGAACGCCCTGTTCAGACTCGCTTTCGCTGCGGCTCCACCTCTCGGCTTAACCTGGCCACAGATCGTAACTCGCGGACTCATTATGCAAAAGGCACCCGGTCACCCTGCTCTTCCCATTCGAAAACGGGCTGCATAGGGCTCCCAGAGCTTGTAGGCGCGCGGTTTCAGGTACTGTTTCACTCCCCTTGTCGGGGTGCTTTTCACCTTTCCCTCACGGTACTGGTTCACTATCGGTCACCTGGTAGTATTTAGCCTTGGAGGGTGGTCCCCCCAGATTCCGACAGGGTTTCACGTGTCCCGCCGTACTCGGGTGGTGAACGGAAGGCTGGGCACATTCGCATACGGGGCTATCACCCGCTTTGGCTCCTTTTCCCAAAGGATTCTGCTTGCCCCCAACTTTGTAACTTCCTGGCCTATTACACATTTGGCCTGTTCACTCCCACAACCCCGATATGGCAACGCTGTGCCGCTTTAACGCACATATCGGTTTGGGCTATTCCCCGTTCGCTCGCCGCTACTGGGGGAATCTCGGTTGATTTCTCTTCCTGCGGTTACTGAGATGTTTCACTTCGCCGCGTTCGCGCTGATGCGATGGCTTGTTGGGCCATCGGGTTGCCCCATTCGGAAATCGACGGATCGAGTGCTCGCGTACAGCTACCCGTCGCATATCGCAGTTCGCCACGTCCTTCGTCGCCTCCAGATGCCCAGGCATCCACCACGCGCCCTTTGTAGCTTCTTTGCCGTGGACCTGGCGTATTCGTGCATGTTGGCCTCTCGGCCCCATCTTGCGATGGAATGTCTCTCGACGGCACGGACACCCAGGTCCAGTTCGCATCCCTCGACGCGTCACGTACCTTCTTTCTCCATCGCTGGAGCTTTCGGGTGCTGGGAGCTCGTATTGAGTTCCCGTCCTCATCTTTGCCGCCGCTTGTGGTCGTCCGCCTCTCGGCTTCGGTTCCATGTCGCGGCTGCCGCACAGGTCGGCAGCTTGGTGCTGCTTTGCCGTGCGTGCAGTTTCGAGACGTGCTTCACGTTGAGTGACTCGTCCACCGCCGACGGAATGTGGCGGTGGTCGATTGCTCGCCTGGCCTTTGCGGGCCCGGCGAGCGGTTGTTGCATGTAAGTCTACGCGGCAGCTTCGCCGTCGAGCCGGTTGGCCCTGGACGATGCCACCGCATATATGCCCGCCTGTCTCGCGATCTCTCGGAGGCAGGTGGGCAAATTGGTGTCTACTGACGGTCGATGTCACATCGACCGTTGTTCCATGTTTTCAAAGATCGTTTGCAGGTTCGTGTGCCTACTTGGTGGAGCTGAGGGGGCTCGAACCCCTGACCCTCGGCTTGCAAAGCCGATGCTCTCCCAGCTGAGCTACAACCCCGCTAGATGCGTGCGCTGATGTTGCGTGGTGGGCCTGACAAGACTTGAACTTGTGACCTCACGCTTATCAGGCGTGCGCTCTAACCAGCTGAGCTACAGGCCCCCATGTAGGCGAAAACGAAGAGTTGCTGCAAAGAACAGGAGGCTCGCTCCCTGGAAACCGGATAGCAGAATCGATTTGCACAAGATGTACGATTTCGGTTCGTCCCGTTATGGGACGATAGCCATGGATGGTGTCGTCGAGGTTTCGATATGCGACTGTTTGCCGCGTTGCCACTTTCGTGTTGGCGCGGCGATGACAGTCATCTAGACGAAATGAATCCGTCCAGGATGACCTTGGGCCGTGTCCCGAGGGACAGGCCAGGTTTTCCCTGAAAGGAGGTGATCCAGCCGCAGGTTCCCCTACGGCTACCTTGTTACGACTTCACCCCAGTCGCTACCCAGACCTTCGGCGGCTACCTCTCTTGCGAGTTGGTGCACCGACTTCGGGTCCGGACAACTCCCATGGTGTGACGGGCGGTGTGTACAAGGCCCGGGAACGTATTCACCGCAGCGTGCTGATCTGCGATTACTAGCGATTCCGGCTTCATGCAGTCGAGTTGCAGACTGCAATCCGAACTGGGGCGGCTTTTTTCCGATTGGCTCCCCCTCGCGGGTTCGCAACGGTTTGTAACCGCCATTGTAGTACGTGTGTAGCCCTGGGCATAAGGGCCATGAGGACTTGACGTCATCCCCACCTTCCTCCGGTTTGACACCGGCAGTCTCCCTGGAGTGCCCAACTTAATGCTGGCAACCAAGGACAAGGGTTGCGCTCGTTGCGGGACTTAACCCAACATCTCACGACACGAGCTGACGACAGCCATGCAGCACCTGTCACCGAGTTCCCTTGCGGGCACGTCTGCATCTCTGCAAATTTCTCGGGATGTCAAACCCAGGTAAGGTTCTGCGCGTTGCGTCGAATTAAACCACATACTCCACCGCTTGTGCGGGCCCCCGTCAATTCCTTTGAGTTTTAGCCTTGCGGCCGTACTCCCCAGGCGGAACACTTATCGCGTTGGCTTCGTCACCGAGAGCAAACCTCCCGACGACTAGTGTTCATCGTTTACTGCGTGGACTACCAGGGTATCTAATCCTGTTTGCTCCCCACGCTTTCGCGTCTCAGCGTCAGTATTTGGCCAGAAAGCCGCCTTCGCCACGGATGTTCCTCCGAATATCTACGAATTTCACCTCTACACTCGGAATTCCGCTTTCCCCTCCAATACTCGAGCCATGCAGTTTCCGACGCACTTCCGGGGTTGAGCCCCGGGCTTTCACGCCGGACTTACACGGCCGCCTACACGCGCTTTACGCCCAGTAATTCCGAACAACGCTTGCACTCTCCGTATTACCGCGGCTGCTGGCACGGAGTTAGCCAGTGCTTCCTTTGGAGGTACCGTCAGACCCGGGGGTTTACCCCGTTCGTTCTTCCCTCCTGACAGAGCTTTACAACCCGAAGGCCTTCTTCACTCACGCGGCGTTGCTGCGTCAGGGTTTCCCCCATTGCGCAATATTCCCCACTGCTGCCTCCCGTAGGAGTCTGGGCCGTGTTCCAGTCCCAGTGTGGCTGATCATCCTCTCAGACCAGCTAACCATCGCTGCCTTGGTAGGCCATTACCCCACCAACAAGCTAATGGTCCGCGAGCCGATCCCCAGGCGAGACATACCCGAAAGTATGCCCCTTTGACCTCATCCCCCTCGAGGGTCGTGGTCTCATGCGGTATTAGCGAGCCTTTCGGCTCGTTATCCCCCACCCGGAGGTACGTTACTCACGTGTTACTCACCCGTGCGCCACTTTACTCGGTCCCCGAAGGGACTTTTCTCGTTCGACTTGCATGTGTTAAGCACGCCGCTAGCGTTCGTTCTGAGCCAGGATCAAACTCTCCGAAGAAGTGTTTGGCGCTCACGTGTTGAGCTGCTTGTATGCAACCAATCCGCGAGGCCTCTATGGCACATCTGCGCCCCGTCCCTTTGCGGCTTTCACCGTTTCCAGGATTCGACACCCTCCGTTTTCAGGCTTGACCCGAGCACGCACATCTATATGTGTGTTGTCTTTTCTGCTATCCGATTTTCAAAGAGCGAGCCGCAAGCGACCGCCAACTGCCTTCTCCGGTCTCCCGGGTCCAGCAGCCTTGGAGCCTTTTGTTCGTTGACCGCGAAGGTCTCGGACGCTGGGGCTATGACCGCTTGTGTCGTCTTCCCCGCAAGGGCTCACCTCACGCGGGGAGCGGCTTTGTAGATCCAGCGCCTACCCCTGTCAACCGCTTTTTGGCCCCTTTCTCGTCGCCAACTTCGATTTCTTTTGGGCCGCTTGGAACCGGCTGAAACGATGGCCGTTTTCTGAAGGGTGCCGGGAGCGGGATTTGAACCCGCACGAGACCAGGTCTCAAGGGAGTTTAAGTCCCCTGCGTCTACCAATTCCGCCATCCCGGCAGCGCCGCAACGGTCTGCAGCGGCGCAACCTTATCAAAACGTCGACGCCCCCGGCAGCCTGTGGACCACCGAGGGCGTCGTTGAATCGCGATCGTCTCGATCGTCAGGCTGCTACGGACCGGCTCGACCGCGCGTGCTACCCGAGTAGATGCCGTTGGTAACCTCGAACTGGTAGTCGCTGCACGAGGCCGTGCCACCGATGTGGTAGACCTTGAGGTAGAACCACGACGAGTCATCCTGGCAGCGCGTCTTGTAGTAGCCCTGAGGGATGCACCGACCGGTGTTGCTGCGCCGGAAGTTCATGCAGTACGGACCCGGGTAGCCGTTCCAGTTGTAGCCGCTGTTCCACGCGTGATACGTCGAGTACGAGCTGTTGCTCTGGCACGGGCACTGGCCCCACTCGGACTCACCGCTGCTGTAGTAGTTTTGCGAGTAGCGCTTGAAGCGCGTGAACCACTGGAAGTCCGTGTCGCCGCAGCAGACGGCGTTGTTCTTGTTCTCGCCGCCGCCGTTGCCCGGACCCGCGATGGCCGCATTCTTCACCGGCGGGCACTTGCCGCGGTAGACCTGGAAACGCAGACGGCCGTTGGGGTTCTTGAGGAACCGAGCGCGCACGCCGAAACGGTCACAGGCGTTGGAGCCGCTGTCCGTATTGTCGCGGGCGAAGAACTTGAACCAATCCTCGTCGGGAGCCCGAACCAGACGACCCGAGACATGAACCGCCGTACCACCAGCGCCCGTGTTCGGGTTGTGGTCGTACAGGTTGCTCGACAGCGACGTAGCGTTGCCACAGACGTTGTTCGGCTCGTGCTGGTCGGTGCCGTTGCATTCGCAGCCGTCAGACATCAGGCCGTTGAGGTTGAAGTAGCCCTCCGCACAACCCACGACCACGCACTTGCCCTTGCTGCACTTGCTGATCGAGTTGGGCAAGTAGCCGCAGTGGTCGCTCGCGTTCTCGTCGATGATTCCGTTGCAGTTCTCATCGGCGTTGTTGCAGAGCTCGACCGCGCCCGGGTTGACCGTCTTGTTGCCGTCGTTGCAGTCGTTGCCGCCGAACTTGCAGACCTTGGGCGCGCCCACGGTGATCATGTTCTTGTCACAGTAGCCGTCGCCATCCTTGTCGCAGAGCTCATCGACCGACTTGTCGCAGTCGTTATCGAGGTTGTCGCACATCTCCTTGGCGCCGGGGTGGGCGGTCGCGGAGCTGTCGTCGCAGTCCTTGCCGAGGGTCTTGAACTTGCTTTCCGGGACACGGAACACACCGTCGGCCTTGCACAGACACCGCTTGCTATCGACCGCGTAACCGTCCTGGTCACCGTCGAAGTAGAAGTTGGTGCAGTTCTTCGAGCCGAGCTCATCGATGAGCTTGTTGCAGTTGTTGTCCTTGCCGTCGCAGATCTCGACAGTCCCCGGGTTCTTGGCCTTGTCGTTATCGTCGCAGTCTCCGCCGCCCTTGCCACAAGTCTTGGGCGCACCGACGACGGGCATGTTCTTGTCGCAATAGTCGTCGTTGTCCTTGTCGCACTTCTCGTCCACCGCCCCGTCGCAGTTGTTGTCGAGGTCGTCGCAAAGCTCGGTCATACCCGGGTTCTGCGCCTTGGTGTCGTCGTTGCAGTCGTCGCCGCGCGTACAGCTCGATTCCTTCAGCGTGTAGCAGTATACCGAGCTGCTGTTCGGTGAGATGCACAGGTCGCTGCCGTCGAACGTCGCGTTGTAGGTGTACGACGCGGTCTGGAATCGGAGGCCGTCGTACTGCGCAGTCGAGCCGGACGTCGGAATCGTGAAGCGCTCGACGAACCGGCTGGAACCAGCAGCGCGGTAGTACTTCTTGATGATGCTGCCGTTGTCCGCGACCTTGTTGAGGACCGCAGAACCACCGTAGCCCCAGTACGTCTGGTAGCTGCCGCCGCTGGTGTAGTAGTTGGCGATGTTGCTGCCATTGTCCTTGCGGAGCACGTAGATGCGCGTGTTGTTGGTCTTCTGCGCGTAGACGTACTTGTCATCGGCCGCGACATAGCCGGCGTAGTAGCCGAAGTACACGCTCCAGGCCTGGCTGCTGGTCTTACCCTTCCACGCGTAGATTCGGTAGTAGTAGTAGTTCGCCGTGTAGTACTGGTCGATCTTGGTGTCCGGGTCGCCCGCGAGCCCCATCGTGTAATACTGGCCGGTCGAGAAGCTGCCGGTGTTCTGACGCTGCTTGTTGTACGTGTAGATCGTTCGGCTGCCCCAGCTCGGGTAGAAGTATTCTTGGTATTTCGGGTGGAAACCGCCTCCGTGGCTGTGTGTGTTCTGCGAGATCGGCTGGCCCACATAGCGCGGCTTGTCCGAGATCACGATCTTGCAGTTCTTGCTGCCCGGTCCACCGGTCTTCGGACACGCCTGCGTGCTGCTGACGAACTTATCTTTGTCGCAGTAGCCATCGCCGTCCGCGTCGCAGCCTTCGTCGACCACGTTGTTGCAGTTGTTGTCCTTGCCGTCGCAGATCTCCGCGGACTCGGACGGGAAGACGTAGCCCTTCGTGTCGTCGCAGTCACCGTACTTGGTGGCCGTGTACTTGCTGCAGGCGCCGTTGGCGAGGCGGATGTTGTCGATGAACACGCCGAGGCCGTCGTTCTTATCCTTGTTGACCGTGTCGAAGTAGAACTCGAGCTGGATGTCCTTGCCGACGTACTTGGCGAGGTCGAATTTGAGGTCGATCCACTTGTCGGTCTGGAACGTCGAGCCGTTCGACTTGCGCGTGTAGACCTCAAACTCAGCATTTTGCCAGCCGCTGTATTGGCCGGCGAGCCAGCTGCGGCAGGTGCCGTTGCCATACCCGTAGCCGCTCGGGCAGCGGTACGTGTGACCAAGGTTGGTGTAACCGTTGTAACGCATGTCGCTGTACGCGGAACGGAGATCGTGGCCGCCGCCCCAGGTGGGTCCGTAACGGCTCCACTGGTAGATGCCGTACTGGCTGTAGCGGTAGTACGTGTGCTTGGTCTTCTTATCGAGCGAGTACAGCCAGCTGCTGGACGTACCCTGGTAGTACGAACCGTTGGTCCACGACAGGTTGCTGTAACCGCCGAACTTGCGTCCGTTGGTCGCCTTGATGACCGTCATGGTCTCGCCCTTGCTGTTGCATCGGTTGTGGAACGTCGAGGCTGACGTCCCGTCACGGCTCATCTGGTAGCAGAGCTCCCACTCGGCGTTGCTGTTGCCGTACCAGGAGTTCAGCTGGGCTTCCTGCGCGGTCGTCAGGATGTTGGAGCCCGGGTTGCAAACTGCTGATCCGTCGCAGCGCAGGTAGCGGCTCTGCAGCTTGGACTTGCCCCACAGCTCCTCGGCGAACTTACCGTCGACGAACACGCGCAGGCTGATGTGGTCTGTCTTCGGGTTGGCCTCGATGCCCGAGTAGATCGAGAAGGTCAGCTCAGGCTTGGCGTTGGCCGGAACCTTGATCTTCGGGCTGCGGGCTGTACCCGCGCTAGCGCCGAAAGCGAACTTGTCGGTCTTGGGATCGCCGTAGTAGAGCGCGCCCTTGGGCGTGCGGTAGTTGAAGGAGTTCGGGCGATGCTGCCAGCCCTGCCCGGTCGCAGACGTGCTGCAGTTGGTCGGGTTCTTGTTGTTCGGCGTACAGCGCTTGAACGTCCAGCCCGCAGCGGTCTTGCCGTCGAAGTCGTCCTTGAAGGTGTTGGTCGCGCACTGAGTTGTTGTGCAGAGGCACTGGAAGCTCGCGGTACCGTAACCGTCGCCGTCACCGTCGTAGTACTGCTTGATGCACGACTTGGCGTTGTTCTCGCTGAGCAGACCGTTGCAGTTATCGTCGTAAGGCGTGTTGCAGTTCTCCTGCGCCCCGGGGTTGACGTTGCTGTCGGCGTCGTCGCAGTCGTTGGCGCCGTTGGGGCACGCTGCCGGAGTACCGACAACACCCATCGAGGCGTCGCAGTAATCATCGTCGTCGTCGTCGCAACCTTCGTCGATCGCGCCGTTGCAATTGTTGTCCTTGTTGTCGCAGACCTCGGGCGTGCCGGGGTTAGCAGCGCCATTGCCGTCCTCGCAGTCATCGCCGAAGCCGTATTGGGCGCCGGTGATCGGGCGGGTGCAGACAAAGCAATCGAGGGTCGTCTTGTTGGCCACATCCGACCACTTGCCGTCGGTTCCGACGCTGACATAGTCCTGGCCGTCGGTGGGCGGCGGCGTCGTGAAGCCGTCCTGATAGTACACCTCGACATCGCTGAGCGTCCAACTGCTGTAGGTGCTGAAGAAGTAGTTGCGGCAGGCCGTCGAGCCGGAGCCGCCAAGGTGGCACTTGTAGCTGTGGCCGAAGTACGTGTAGCCCCTCTTCATGCTGCTGTTGACGTAGATATCGTGTCCCGCGCCGAACGTCGGGCCGTAGCTGTTGTTGCCGTAGCCGGCGTACTGCGGGTAGCGAACATCGAACACCTTGTTGTCGGAAAGTGAGAACAAGAACGCCTCGGAGTCGTAGATGTAGTTGCTGCTGCTGTGCCACGAGCTCGTCATGTAGCCGCCGGCCTTACGACCCTTGTCGTTGGTCATGATCGTGAAGGTCGGGCCCTTGCCGTTGCACTTGCTGTGGAACGTCGAGGAGCTGAAGCCGTCCTTGCTGGCGCGGTAGCAGACCTTCCATTTCGGCAGCAGCTTCTGGCCGGAGCCGCTGGCGTACTCATACAGGAGCTCGACCTGGACTTTGCGCTCGCTGCAGCCCGCTCCGACGCTGCCGGTGTTCTGCAGACGAACGGTGATGACGCCGTCGGAGATCGTGCTGATCGGGACGCTGAACTCACGGGTCTTGCTCGTGCAGTCGCCGCCGCTCTCGTTACCGACGTTTCCGTAGTGGCTGCCCTCGATGTAGACGTTCGCGTATTCGCTGCTGCTACCGAAGTCACCGGCGACTCGGGTGCGAACCTTCAGCGTGCTCTGACCAGCCTTGGGCTTGGGAATACCGCTGAACGTGAAGTTGAAGTTCTGGCCGCCGGTGACGATGTTGGCGCTCTTGCTGAGCCCGGACGTCTGCACCTTGGCGCTGTGCCAATCGTTGAGCGTCGCCTGCTCCGACGGGGTAAGGAGGATACCGTCGGAGAAGTAGGCCGCCGTCGACTTGCTGTCCGGCTCGTTCTTGGCCCAGTTGGTCCAGTCCACCGGCGAGCCGTCTTCCCAACGGAAGCTGCCGCCGAAGTCCTTGTCGGTCATGCCGATCCAGAAGGGCTTGATTCCGCCGCACGTCTTGACCGCGTCGGTCTTGATCGCGCCGGCCTGGCCCGCACCGTGGAGGCTGGCGAGGTTGCCGCCCCACGTTTCGCACTGAGCCTGAGCTTGCGGCCACGTCGTGCCCGTCTTCGAGTACGAGCGAACGCAAGTGCCGCCGTAGACCGAGCCGTCGCACTTCATCCGCGTCTTCGGGCACACCTTGGCTGTGCCGTCGGCGGTGATACGCATGCTCGAGTCGCAGTAGCCATCGCCGTCATCGTCGCAGCCCTCATCGGACAGCGGCTGCAGCGTGTTTGTCAGAGGGTAGCACCAGCGTACGGCCGAGTAGGACGCGTGTGCGATGCAGTACTCTTTGCCATCCCAGGTCGAGTTGTGGATGTTCGTACCGGCTTGGAAGGCCACGCCGTCGAACTGTCCGGTGGACACGTCGTAGCGGTAGACCCAGCGGTTGTCCGAACCACGGATGAGCTTGCCCTGGACGACCGCGAGACCGCCGTAGATGTTGCCGTTGACGGTGTTCAGGTTGAGGGTCTTGACCGTCGAACCCGTCTCCTTGTTCAGGTACCACAGCGTCGAGCTGTTGTAGCGCATGGCGTAGACGTAGTTGCCGTCCACTGCGACGCCGCCGACCGTGCCGCCGATGTTGGCGCTCCACAGCTTCTTGGACGTCCCGACCTTACCGGTCAGCTTGGTGACGGTGCCGTAGCCCCAGTTCGCCGTGTAGAACGCGCTGCCCGTGCGCTCGCCGACGAGCTGCATGATGTTGGCCTGGCCGGTCCGGAACAGACCGAGGTACTTGCCCTGCTGGCTGTAGCGGTAGACCGTGTCGCCCGACCACTGCGGGTACCAGTATTCCTTGAAGTACGCGTGGTAACCGGCGCCGTGACTGCGGGTATCCATGCCGGCCGGGTTGCCGATGAAGTTGTCGTCCTTGCCCGGCAGCTTGTAGCAGTAGAACGGCGCGCCGGTGCTGGCCGCGCAGTACTCGCCGTCGCTGGTGATGGCCGATGCGTAGTTCGTCGGTGCGACCTGGAAGCGGATGCCGTCGTGCTGCATCGTCGCGAGGTCGTAACGCCAGACCCAGCGGGCGCTGTACACGCCGCGGTAGAGCTTGCCCTGGTAGATGTGCATACCGCCGTAGCTGTCCTGGCCGTACCACTTGTCGAGCTGCAATGTGTTGAGCAGCTTGCCGTTGGCGCGATCGAGCTTGTAGACGCTGCGGTGGTCGTTGTAGCGCATCGCGTAGACGCTCTGACCATCGGTATCGACGCTTCCTTCGTAGCTGCCGATGTTGGTCCGCCAGAGCATCGAGCTGCTGTTGCTCTTACGCTTGGAGATGCCCTCATACTGCTCGGCCATGTAGTAGGTGTCTTCGGTTGGGTCACCGTTGACCGCGCGAACGTAGCGGGCGCCTGAGTTAAAGTTGCCCAGGTAGGCGCCGGTGTTGCTGTACTTGTAGATGCGGGTGCTGAAGCTGCCGTTCCAACCGGGGTTCCAGTACTGCTTGTACTTCGGGTGGTAGCCGCCGCCGTGGCTCTGCGGCTGGACGTTGCGCGTCCCCGTGTAAAGGCCGCTGACGTCGCCGGGCATGTTGTAGCACCAGATCGAACCGCTCGTGCTGCCGTAGCAAAGCTGACTACCGGTGTAAGCGCCGAAGTACGGCGTGACGTCGAGCTGCCACTTGCCGCCATCATGCTTCCAGCTGCTGGACGCGAGGTTGATGTCGTAGCGGTACAACCAGCGGTCGGTGCTGGCGCGGTACAGCTTGTTGCCGACAACGGCGAGGCCGCCGTACATCGTGCCCGTGAAGCCATTGGTCAGGTTGGCGGTCTTGGACGTGTTGCCGTTGGTCTTATCGAGGACCCAGACCGTGCTGCTGTTGTGGCGCATGACGTAGACGTTCTTGCCGTCCACGGCGATGCCGGACATGTACGTGGTCGGGTTCTTCGACCAGACAACGGCCGAGGTCTTGCCCTTCTGCTTGCGCACGCGGCTGATGCCCGAGCTGCTGCTGTACGTGACCGTGTAGTAGTGATCGTCGTTCGGGTCGCCAGCGAGCTGACGGATGTACTGGTAGCCGGTGTTGAACTCGCCGGTCTGCTCGTACTTGTCGTTGTAGGTGCGGACCTTGGTGTTGCCGCTGGTCCACTCCGGAATCCAGAACTGCTTGTGGAAGAGGTGGTAGCCGCCGCCGTGGCTGTACGGCTGCAGGCCGACAACGCGCGCGTTCGTGCCCGGGATGGGATCGGACGACTTGGGCAGCTCGTAGCAGTAGACGTTGTTGCCGGTATCCGACACGCACAGGTCCTTGCCGTTGAAGGCGGACGTGTAAATGGTCGGTGTGACGCGGAACTTCATGCCGTCGTGCTTGAGGTCGCTGATGTTGTATCGGTAGACCCAGCGGTCAGCGTAGGCGCCGCGGTAGAGCTTGCCGTCGATGGCGTGCAACAGGCCGAAGTTGTACTGACCGTACAGGTCGCCCTGCAGCTGCTTGTACGCTTCCTGGTTGCCGTTACTGCGGTTGAGGATGTACAGGCCGCGGTAGTCGTTGTAGCGCTGCGCATAGACCTTGTTGCCGTCGGAGGTCACCGCACCTGGGTAGCTGCTGATGCTGCGGGTCCACAGGACCGAGCTCGTCTTGCCCTTCATCTTGCGGATGCCGTTGTGCTGGCAGGCGACGTAGTAGGTGTCTTCCTTCGGATCGCCGGACAGCTGGCGCACGTAGCGGCGGCCGGAGTTGAACGAGCCGAGCGACTTGTGGTTGATGTCGTAGCGACGGACGGTCGTGTTGTAGCTGCCGCTCCACTGCGGGTACCAGTACTCTTTGTGGAAGAGGTGGAAGCCGCCACCGTGGCTGCCGACGTTCATCGAGCTGACCACCTGGCCGTTGAACTGAACGCCCTTGAGCAGCTTGAAGTTGCAGTCGTTGTTGACGCCGTCGCAGATCTCGGTCGCGGCCGGGTTGACGGTCGGGTTCTTGTCGTCGCAGTCACCTTCCTGGTTGCTGGTCAGCTTACCGGTCTGGTGACAGCGGCATTCACTCTTGCCCGCGCCCCAATTGTCGCCGTCGAAGTCGACGAACCAGTTGACGCAGTTGACCGCGTTGAGGTCGTTCGGCGTGCCTGAGCAGTTGTCGTCCGCTTCGGTGTTGCAGTCTTCGCGCTGTCCGGGGTTGATCGACGCGTTGGTGTCGTCGCAGTCGTTGCCACCCTTGGGGCAGCCGCCCGAGACGCCGGTGTTGCCGATGCAGTAACCGTCGCCGTCGTTGTCCTTGCAGATTTCGTCGGCACCCGCTGCGCAGTTGTTGTCGATGCCGTCGCAAACTTCCTTCGCGCCCGGGTTGATCGCCTTCTGCTTGTCGTCGCAGTCACCGGCGCCGTTGGGGCAGACTTTCGGCTTGCCGATAACGGACTTGGCCTGCGTGCAGTAGTCGTCGCCGTCAACGTCGCAGCCGTCGTCGAGCTGGCCGTTGCAGTCGTTGTCGAGGTCGTCGCAAACCTCGGTCTTGCCGGGGTGGACGCCTGCGTTGAGGTCATCGCAGTCGTTGCCGCCCTTGCTGCAGACAACCGGCGTTCCGACGATCGTCTTGGTCTTGTTGCAGTAGCCGTCCTTGTCCGCGTCGCAGGTGTTGTCGGCTTCACCGTCGCAATCCTGGTCCTTGTCGTCGCACTTCTCGACGGCTGCCGGGTTGATCGTCTTGTCGGCGTCGTTGCAGTCATCGCCGGGCACGAGGCCATCGACCTTGTTTTCGACGCGGGCGCACACGAAACCAACGTTGTACGGGTTGGGTCCGAACGTGCCCTGGATGCCGGTGACCGCGTAGCCGTTGGGGCAAACTGTGGTGCCTGTCGACTGACCGGAAGCGGTGTCACCGAAGTTGCCGACGTTGCTCGCAGTCGCGTTGTTTTGCGCCTTGGATACGTCCACGACGCTCTTGCAGCGGGTCATGAAGCGAATCAGCTGGCCGGTCGCCTTGTGCACGTAGTTGGTGCCACCGATGAGCACGTGACCCTTGGCGCAGTTGATCGCGGGGATCGGGCTGCTGTTCGCGGTGCCGAAGTAGTCGCTGAAGACGGTGATGCCGAACGAGCCATCGGGGTTGAGCTTGGCGCACTTGAGGCGATAGCGGCTGACCATGCCGTTGTCTTTGAGGCCGTCGAGGCCGACCGCGACGTATCCGTTGAGGCACTTGACCGTGTAGGCCGTGCCCTTGCCGCTGTTGCCGGCGACGCCGGTGTTCTTGATGTCGGCGTTGTTGACGACAAGCGCGGTGCCGGTCGGCTTCTTGCTGTTCACGCACGTCGCGGACGCCGCGATCTTCATGTTCGCGTCACAGAATCCGTCCAGGTCGTTGTCGCAGCCTTCGTCCTTGCCGCCCTTGCAGTTGTTGTCCTTGTTGTCGCAGATCTCCGGCGCACCGGGGCTGACCGTCGGATCATTGTCGTTGCAGTCGCCGCCGAGCGCGGTGACGAACGTACCTTCGGGCAGGCACTGGCAACGAGCCGAGCCGCCGCCGTAGCCATCTTTGTCGCTGTCCTCGAAGAAGGACTTGCAGCCGAGCGCGTTCAGGTCGTTCTGCGTGCCGTTGCAGTTGTTATCAAGGCCATCGCCGCACTTCTCGGCAGCCGCAGGGTTCACGGCCTGCGTCGTGTCGTCGCAGTCGCCGATCTTCTTGGTGTCGGTGACCTTGTACGCGTTCTGCGGGGCGCAGAGGCAGAGGGCAACGTCCACGGCCCAGCCGTCGTTGTCACCGTCATGGTAGTGCTTCTTGCAGCCCACCGCGTCGATGCCGTTGAGGTCGCCGTCGCAGTTCTGGTCGATGTTGTCGTTGCAGATTTCCTTGGCGCCAGGATTGACGCTCGCGGACGAATCATTGCAGTCGCCGCCGCCGTTCTTGCAGACCGCAGGCTTGCCGATTGTGACCATGCTCGCGTCGCAGTACGAATCGCCGTCGTCATCACAGCCGTTGTCGACCTTGCCGTCGCAGTCGTTGTCGACGCCGTCGCAGATCTCCTGGACACCCGGGTTGACCAGCTTGTTCTTGTCGTCGCAATCGCCCGACTTGGTACCGGTCAGCGGTGCTTCGGCGCGGCAGATGCACGAGATCTTGCCGTTGTCGGGGAAGTAGGCATCACCGTCGAGGTCCTCGCCGAACTTCTTGCAGCCGAGCGCGTTGACGTCGTTGGTCGAGCCGTCGCAGTTGTCGTCGAACGTGGTCGCGCAGTTCTCCTGCATGCCGGGATGAATGTTCTTGTCGGTGTCCTTGCAGTCGTTGCCACCCTTGGGACACGCAACCGGCTTGCCGACGGTCTTCATCGCAGCGTCGCAGTAGTCGTCGCCGTCGTCGTCGCAGCCTTCGTCGCTCGTTCCACCGGCCTTCAGCATCTTGATGTACGTGTTGTACTCGGTCTTCTCCGCGCTGAGCTTGGCAGCCGCGTCCGCCTGGGCCGTCTTGAGCCCCGCTTCGCGATCGGTCTTGTCCTTCTTGAACTTGGCGAGCTGATCGGAGCACTGCTGGCTGGGCTGGTTCTGACACAGGATCTCCTGCGTGCCGATAAGCTTGGTCAGGTTGACGATATCCTTCTGCAGGCCGGTCACCTTCGCGTCGGCGGCGAGGCGCGCTGTCTGGGCGTCTTCCCACTTCTTGCGCTGGGCAGCGAGGGCCGCAGATGTGTGCGGTGAATCGCAGTTGTTGTCCTTGCCGTCGCACCATTCAGCGTGGCCCGGGTTGACCTCGGCGTCCTGGTCGTTGCAGTCGCCGCCGCCCTTGGGGCAGATCGAGGGCAGACCGGTCGTAACCATATCGCCGTTGCAGTACTCGTCTCCGTCGCCGTTGCAGCCTTCATCGACCTTGGAGTCGCAGTCGTTGTCGGCGTTGTCGCAGACCTCGGTGCCGCCCTTGTGGATCTTCGGATCAACGTCGTTGCAGTCGCCGCCAACCTTGGCGGTGTAGTCGTTTTCGCCGAAGCACAGGCACTTGGTCAGTCCGTCGAGACCGTGCTTATCGCCGTCCTGGTCGAGGAAGAACTTGCTGCAACCCTGCGCGTTCTCGTCGTTCTGAGTGCCGCTGCAGTCATCGTCGATGCTGTTGCCGCAGATCTCTTTGCCGGCCGGGTTGATGAGCGGGTTCTTGTCTTCGCAGTCGCCGCCAACCTTCGCCGTGTAGTTACCGGCGGGCTCGCAGAGGCAGAGCTTGACGTTGAGACCGTACTTATCTTTGTCGCCGTCGAAGTAGAACGCCGTGCAGTTGGACGCGTCCTGGTCGTTCTGCGAGCCGTTGCAGTCGTCGTCGATGCCGTTGCCGCAGATCTCCTTGACGCCCGGGTTCTGGTCCTGGTTGAGGTCGTCGCAGTCGTTGCCGCCCTTGGGGCAGACCTTCGGAGCCGGGTTGGAAACACCGAGCTTCGCGTCGCAGTAGCCGTCGTTGTCCTTGTCGCAGCTGTTATCGACCTTGCCGTCGCAGTCCGAGTCGACGTCGTCGCAGATCTCGGTGGCGCCCGGGTAGACGTTCTTATCGTTGTCGTTGCAGTCGTCGCCGGCGCGCGGCTTGTAGTTGGCGAGCTTCACTTCGCAAACGAAGCAATGCTTGGCAGTGAGCTGAATGTCTTCCCACGCGCCGGTCGTCGAGCTGATGACCACGCCGTCTTCGTCCAGACCCGCGCCGCCGTTGTCGGGCTGTCCAGTCTTCCAGTTCTTGTACTGGTAGAGCGTGCCGTCGACCCACTTGTACGTACCTTCTTTGTCCGTATCGCCAAGACCGATGATCGAGAGCGTTCCGGCGCCGCAGCCCTGGAGCGCGGCCTTGCGCACCACCTCGTTTTCCTTGCTCTCGTCGATGACGGCGAGATGGCCGCCGAGCCCGGTGCAGTACTTGTTGGCGCCGGCGAAGGTCTTGGTGTCCTTGAAGCCGGTGTAGCACGTGTTCAGGTACTCCTGACCGGCGCATACCGGGCGGCTCTTCGGGCAAGCGTCGCTGAGCGTGACCTGCTTCTTCGCGTCGCAGAAACCGTCACCGTCCTGGTCGCAGCTCTCGTCCTTCACGCCGTTGCAGTTGTCGTCGACGTTGTTGCACATCTCCGTGGCGATCGGGTTGACCGTCTTCTTGGTGTCGTCGCAGTCGCCCTTCTTGGTGGCGGTGAACGTACCTTCGGGCACGCAGAGGCACTTGCTGGTGTTGGTGCCAAAGCCGTCGCCGTCCGCATCGCTGTAGAACGTCGTGCAACCGATCGCGTTGGGATCGTTCTGGCTGCCATCGCAGTCGTCGTCCTTGCCGTTGCCGCACTTCTCGGCCTTGCCCGGGTTGACCTCTTTGTCTTGATCGTCGCAGTCGCCCTTGCCGTTCTTGCAAACAAGGATGCCGGTGACATCCCACGGCTGGTTCGCGTCGCAGTAGCCGTCGCCGTCGTCGTCGCAGCCCTCGTTGACCTTGCCGTTGCAGTTGTTGTCGATGTTGTCGCAGATCTCGGCCGCGCCCGGGTGGATCGTCTTGTCGTAGTCGTTGCAGTCGCCGGTGAGCTTCGCGAAGAAGAGGCCGAGCGGCTTGCACAGACACTTGAATTCGGTCGTGCCGTAGTTGTCTTTGTCGTTGTCATAGAACCGCGGCGTGCAGTTGTCGGCGTCGACGTCGTTGTCATTGCCGTTGCAGTTGTCGTCGATGCCGATCGTCGCGCAGTTCTCGTTGACGCCGGGGTTGGTCGTCTTGACCTTGTCGTCGCAGTCGCCGCCACCCTTGGGGCAAACGTCAGGCGCGCCGATGACGATCATGTCTTTGTCGCAGTACTGGTCGCCATCGTCGTCACAGTCTTCGTCGATCTGGAAGTCGGAGTCGTTGTCCTTTCCGTCGCAGATCTCGATGCCTTCGGGGTTGATCTTCGGATCGTTATCGTCGGTGTCGCCCGGGCCCTTGGGGCACTTGCTCGGCGGCTTGCCGTTCTTGCCGGTGCAGACAACTTCGACCTGCAGCGACTTCTGGCCCTCACAGGGCTTGCCGAACACCTGGTCGGTGGCCGCGATGATGCAACTGTGCTTGCCGAGGCAGGCGTCCTTGAGCTTCTGGACGGAGAGCTTGGCGTGGCACGCACTCTGCTCGAAGCCGCCGCACTTGCCCTTGGGCTGACCGTAGCTGGCGAACGAGATCTGGGTGATCTTCGCGTCCTTTTCGCTGCAGGTGACGTTGAGGTTGGCACCCTGGGCCGCCTGCGCGCACTGCTTCTTCTCGGCGCCGACCGCCACGTACTTCATGTCGAAGTCGCAGTAGAGGTCGCCGTCGTCGTCGCAACCTTCGTCGCGCAGGCCATCGCAGTCATCATCCAGACCGTTGCAGATCTCCTTGGCGTTCGGGTTGATGTTGGTGTCACCGTCGTTGCAGTCGCCGGGCTTCTTGGCCGTCGCCGCACCTTCGGCGAAGCAGAGGCACTTCTTGGGCAGCGTGCCGAAGCCGTCCGCGTCGGTATCGGTGTAGAACGTGGTGCAGCCGAGCGCGTTCAGGTCGTTCTGCGTGCCGGTGCAGTCGTCGTCGACGCCGTTGTGGCAGATCTCGGGGTTATCGACGGGGTTGATCTTCGGGTCGGCGTCGTTGCAGTCACCGCCCTTGTCGGCCGTGTACGTACCCTTGGGAGCACAGAGGCACTTGGGCGCGCCAGCACCGAACTTATCTTCGTCGACGTCCTTGAAGTAATTCTTGCAGCCAGCCGCGTCTTCTTCGTCCTGCGCGCCGTTGCAGTTGTCGTCCTTGCCGTTGAGGCAGACTTCCTTGGCACCCGGGTTGACCGTGGTGTCCGAGTCGTCGCAGTCGCCCTTGCCCTTCGGACAGACGGCGGGTGTGCCTTCGACAACCGCCTTGGCATCGCAGAACTTGTCGCCGTCAGCGTCGCAGTTCTCGTCGATGTGGCCGTCGCAGTCGTTGTCGACGCCGTCACAGATCTCCGCGCACGCGGGGTCGCCGCAGCAAGACGCGAGGTCCTTGCAGTCGATAAGACCGTTGGAGTTGTTGTCCTGCAGGTCGTTGCAGATTTCGCCCGCGCCGCAGGTGATCGTGACCTTGGCCGTCGCGTCCTTGCCCTCAACCGTGTCGAGAACGATGTAGTAGAGGTTGCCCTTCGCCGAGGCGAACTTGGTCTTGCCAGCGCCGCCGGTCGCGAAGCACGCGTTGGTGTCGCAGGTGGTGCCCTTGCCGGCGTTGAGGACGAAGACGCGCGCCGACGGATCGGACAGCGACGTGACGTTGAGCTCGACAGGCCGCGAGGTGTTCGTGCCGAACTTCACCGCGTACTCGTTGCCGCTGAACTTGGTGCCCGCAGCGCAGTTGTAGATCTCGACCTTGTCGGACTTGCCGCCCTTGTTGGACGTGATCGTGATCGTGTCGCCGCACTTGACGGTCTCCTGACCGGAGCATTCGCAGGTGTTCTTGTGCTCGCAACGCTTGTCGATGCAGGAGTCCTGGGTGCACTCGTCACCATCGTCGCAAGCCTTCGCGTCGACGCAATCGACAAAGCCTTCCTCGAAGAACGCCTGGATCCGCTCGATCGCGTCTTCGGGCTTGTCGGTGCCGGTGTCCGTGGTCAGACCGCTGACGAGAATCGACGAAGCGACGGTCCGGTAACCATTGGGATCATCGTGCGCGACCTGGACGAAGAACTTGTCGTTCTTGCCGTCGTTGTGAAGGACGTTTCGGGTCTCTTTCACCTGCGTCGCCGCGTTGAGCAGGTCGTTGCCGTTGTTGTAGGTGAAGTTCTGCTCGTACGCGAAGCTGTAGAACTTGACCGGCGACTGCTTGGCGTTTTGGTACACGCCGTTGCCCTTGAGCGGGCCCTCGACGCCGAAGTTGCTGTCATCCTTCGCCGACTTGATGTGGAAGAAGCCGTGCAGGGACGTCTGCGTGTCAAACGCCCAGGTGTCGCCACCCTCGAAGTAGAGCTTGCCGCCTTGCTGCAGGAAGAGCTTGAGCGGAAGCGCCTCGGTCTCGGTCAGCACGTGCTTTTTCGGGTAGACGCCGAGGCTGATGTAGATCGCGGCGAACTTGGTCAGGTCGCTGTAGAGGCTCAGGTCCGTCGTGTGCTGGACGATCGCCTTTTCACCGGTGAGCCCCTTCTTGGCAACCCAGCCCTTGAGCAGGTTGGCGATCTTCGCGCCGTGGGTGCTCGGGACCTCGGTGGGCCGCCAGACCAGGTAACCGGCGTTGGCGATAACCGTGACCTTGAAGGTGCACAGGCTGTAGAGGAAGCCGTCGGAGACCTTGATCGTGACCGTGTGCGTGCCGACGTCGTTGATATCCTTGGGCAGGATCTTCAGCTGCGTGTTCCAGCTGTTGTCGAGCCAGAAGTAGAGCGCGCTGCTCAGGGTCACGAACTTGGGCGCGTTGACGAGCGAGAAGCTGAGGATCGCGTCCGAGTCCGGATCCTTGGCCTTGAGCGGCAGCGCGATGAGGTCGTTGAACTTCGCGATCTGGTTGGGCGGGCACTTGCCGAACGTGGGCTTGCCACCCTTGACGACGCAGACGTTGTCGAGACCGAAGCTGGTCAGGTTCGCGGTGCTCTTACCGGCGGCGCAGAACGCCAGGCGGAGGCCGTTTGAGCCGGTCAGCGCGGGCGGGAGCTTCAGGTCGACCGTGTTCGGGCCGACGTCGGACTTGGGCGTGATGACGTCGATGAGCGTCGCCTTGGTCCAATCAACGTCAGCACCGTCGAGCGAGCCGTAGATGCGGAACGTCGTGTCCTCTTTGACCACGTCGAGCAGACGGTCGTACTGGATCGTGATCGACTTGGAGCCGGCCGCCTGGATGATCGGCGACTGCAAACAGGTCTCGTAATCGGTCTTGGTCGGGGTCCAATCGAGCATCGCGTGCTGATCGGGGCCGAGGTTGCCCTTCGTGGCGACCTTCCAGTTGGTCTTCGCCGTGCCCTTCACGTCGCCGGGGTTCCAACCCATGGCCTTGAGGCTCGTGCCGCCGGAGAAGTCCTGGCAGTAGCCGATCTGGACGGTGCAGACATCGAGCGGGCTGGCCACGCACGCGCGGCTGCCGTCTGTCTTGGTCTCGCAGATGCCCTTGGCGCACGAGCTGTTCAGGTACGCGCAGTCGATCTTCTCGGTTTCCTTCTTGCAGCACAGCGCGTTGTCACCGGTCGCCTCGTAGTTGAGGCACTCGTTGAACACGCACTGGTCGAACGTGCAGAGGTTGCCGTCGTTGCAGTCAAACTTGTCGAGGCAGCAGCCCTTCTTCGGCTTGTGGATGCAGATACCGCCGATGCAGGCGTCGATCGTGCACGTGTTGTTGTCGTTGCAGTGGCTGTTGGGCACGTCCTGGGCGACCTTGGTCGGGTCGCAAGTGCAATCTTTCTTCAGCGGATCCTTCGGGAACTTGCACTTACCGGTCTTGCTCCCAGCATCGATGTCCGAGCACTGGTTGAGCGTGCAGAAGTCGCCATCTTCGCAGTCCTTGTCGGTCGCGCAGCAGCCGTTCTTCGGGACCGTGTGACGGCACGTGTTGTTGATGCAGTAATCGATCGTGCAGCCGTTCTTGTCGTCGCACTTGGACAGCGCGTCCTTGTCGTCGATGCAGCAGCCAGCCAAGCCGGAGTTTTCGCACTTGTTGTTGAGGCACTTGTCGGCCGAACACGGGTTGCCGTCGTTGCACTGCGCGTCGTTGTCGCAGCAGCCCTTGCTGGCTTCGTGCTTGCAGACGCCGCAGCCGCTGCTGGTGTCGCAGGTGTCCTTGGTGCACGCCAGACCGTCATCGCAGTCGATGTTGTTGCTGCACTTGGTCGGGTCGCCCTTGAACGCGCACTTGTTGTTGGACGCGCAGAAATCGAGGGTCGCGCAGTCGCCGTCATCGCAGTCGTCGTTGCCAACGCAGCAGGTCGGGTCGCCGTTGGACACGAACTTGCAGTCGTTCTTCACGGTGTCGCAGGTGTCGATCGTGCACGGGTTGTTGTCGTTGCAGTTGTCAGACTTGGTGCAGCAGTTGGGCTTTTGGCCGTCGGGGCCGTGCACGCAGAAGCCGTTGACGCAGAAGTCGGTCGTGCAGAGGTCGTTGTCGTTGCACTCGCTGCTCAGGTCGCAGCAGCTCGGGTCGGTCTTGGTGAAGACGCACTTGTTGGTGAACAGGTTGCACTTGTCGGCGGTGCACTGCTTGCCGTCGTCGCAGTCGGGCGTGCTTTCGCAGCAGAGCGGGTCGGCCTTCTTGAAAACGCACTCGCCGGCGTCGGTGGCCTTGGCGTCCTTCTCCTTGGCGCAGGTGTCGGTCGTGCAGCTGTTCTTGTCGTTGCAGTCTTTGTCCGCCAAGCAGCACTGGGCCACGACCTTGTTGACGCAGGTGAAGTTGATGCAGGCGTCGTATGTGCAGGCGTTGCCGTCATCGCACTCGTTGGTCTGGTTGAACGGGTCGCAGCAGTCGTCGCCCTTGGACGGATCGGGGCTGTGCTTGCACTGGGTCCATTTCACGCCGTCGGTGACCTTCTGGTACTTCGCGTCGGTCGTGTCGCACTTGTCGAGCGAGCAGTGGCGGTTGTCGTTGCAGGTGGGGTTGTGCTTGGGCGAGCAGCAGTCCTTCTTAAAGATGTCCGCACCGGTGCGGCACTCGGCGTCGACGCACTGGCCAACCAGGCACGGATCGTTCGGGTCGCAGTCGGCGTTGCTGCAGCACGCGCCCGCGATCTTCTTGTTGATGCACTCCTTCTTGGTCGTGTCGCAGGTATCGGTCGTGCAGGCGAGGCCGTCGTCGCAGGGGTCGCTGGCCTTGGTGCAGCATTTGGCGTTGGTCTTGATGTTGGTGCACTGACCCTTCGAAAGGGAGAGGTCGCACTTGTCGGTGGTGCACTCGTCGCCGTCGCTGCAGTCGGCGTCTTGGGTGCAGCTGGAGCACTTGGCCGAGGCGGTACCGGCGTTCTGGCAGGTCTCACCGGTGAGGCAGGCCCAGTTGTCGTTGCAGCAGAACGGCTTGGGCGAGTAGAAACACTTGAGGTCAACGCACTGCTCGTAAGCGCAGGCGTCGCTCGAGGCGCAGTCGGAGCCGTTCTTGCACGGCTTGCGGACGTAGAAGCTACGCACGGTGCGCGCTTCTGTGTTCTTGAATTCCTTGGAGCCCCCGCCCGACTCGTCGAGCAGGTAGCAGGTCAGTGTCTTCAACCCGGCGTTTCCGACGTTGGCGATCTGGTTGCCCTTGAGTTTATAGGTCTTGAACTTCAGGACGCCGTTGAGGCGACACTCAATAGCGCACGTCCCCGGCTTCAGATCGCAGTTCTTGACGCTCAGTTCGACGCCGTTGGGCGTCAGCGGCGTGTTGCCTGCCTGTTGATCAAAACCGGTGAACGGCTTTGCGGGCGGATAGGTCACCGAGATGCTCGGCGGCCCCAGGGCGAACGTCTCAACACCGAACTCGGCGTCGACGCCCGAGGCGTAATCCGTCAGCAGACCGCTGGGCGGATCGGGCTCTTCGGCACATGCACCGAAGACGATCGCCAATGCGGCGATGGGTAGCGCGAGTCGGTCTATACGAGACACGCGCGTGTTAGACGGAGACTTCATCTCAATCCTCCCAACCAGAGCGGGTCACGGAACCAGGATAGCCGAGGAAGCGGCTCACCCAGCGGTGACTCGCGGCCTCATGCAACAGACGGTGAGGGTGTGTGGAAACCACGCTGGCCAAGCATGGTTTCGATCCGCCTTGTGCTAATCGCCTTCCGATCTGGCCCGCATCAGCGCAACACGCAGATACGGTGTGGTCGCACAACAAAATGGGGGATCGGAACCGGTTGCCGCGGAGCGGCTGGAGTCGGTTACAGCCCGAAAACTGCACTGGGACATCCACCCTGCAAGCTAACAAAGGGTCTGTTTCAAGGCAAGCAGATGGTGCAGCCCGCGCTCGTTTGAAGAGGGTTTCGAGGTGGATTCTGCGGTTGCCGCGACCCGGCAACGCGGCCGAAACGCGCCCAAATGCCGAGCAACACGTGTTTTAGCGCGTGTTTGGTCAGCCGGAAGTTCGATGAGCGCTGCAGCGATCGCGAGCGCCTGTTCACACGATCGCTGTCCGGTGCAGGGTCGGCTGTTTGGGGGGCCGCTACCGGCTGGATAGGCCGTGTTGGCGGCGAATGATCGTGACGATGACGGGACGACGCAGCTCGGCGCCTGGAAACGGCCCAAAACGCAACGAAGGGCCCGCGATGGGACCCTTCGTAATCGGCTTCTTTGCTGGAGCGGGAAACGGGATTTGAACCCGCGACTTCGACCTTGGCAAGGTCGCACTCTACCACTGAGTTATTCCCGCGTGGTTTCCGGATCCCGGGGGCGAACCGGAGGGACAGGCGCGAAACCTGTCCGGGCGGCGTATTTAGCCGTGGCGTACGGGCGTGTCAAGCAACTCTACCTCAACGCTGCATCAGTTCGTCATGTCGACGAGACGGCTGGCTGTCCGACCGGACTTCACGGTCACGGTCACGGTCTTCTTCGTGCTGCCTTTTTGCAGCGTAAACGTGTGTTTACCGGCCGCCAGCTTGTAGTTCTTCAGAGGCGTGAAGCCGAGCTTCTTGCCCTTGTAGAAGACGTTGGCCCACGGCTTGGCGTTGATCGTCACCCTGCCGGGCCCTGCGACCTTCGGGCCTGCCTTCTTCTTGAGCTTGATGGCCAGCAGCTCGATGTCCTTCTTCTTGACGATGAACGTCTGCTTGAAGGGCTCGTATCCGTGGGCGGTGGCTTCGACCACGACCGAGTCGCCGAGCTTCTTGCCGGGGACCTTGCCGTTGCCGCCGTTGAGGGCGATCGCCGCGCCATCGACCTTGACCGACGCGCTGTTGGGTTCAACCTGGAGAACCACCGGGACGATCGCGGGAGCAACCGGCTTGGGCGGGGCCTTCTTGGTCGGTTTGGGCAGCTCGACAGTGACCTCGGCGCCTGCTTTCTCGAGGGTGTGCCGAACCAGCTCTTTTTGGCCGTCCTTGCCGATGGCGACGATCTTGATGCGGTCGCCCTCGTCGCCGGTGAACGTGCAGTGATCGTCGGTCGACTCGGTCTCGCCGTTGATCTTGATCTCGCGCGCGCCCGGCGCCTTGATCTTGATCGTGATCTTCTTTTTCTCGGGCGGCTTCTCAACCATGGCGCCAGCGACGGCGGCCGGCGTGGGTTTGGGCTTTTCCTTGTCGCCCATGCCAACGAACGCGGCGGCTCCGATGACACCGGCGAGCAGCACGCCAACACCGACGAAAAGCCCGGTCTTCGATTTGCCTTGCTGGGCAACGGCGGGCCCCGACCCTGTGCCACCGGCCAAGAGCGCGGCGGCATCGGGAATCGCCATCGTCGCGTCCTGGTCACCGGGCAAGCCGGCGCTGGTGTCGAGCGCAACGGTAGCTTCGTCGTCGGTGTTGAGCGCAGGAACGCGGTTGGATTTCGTGATCGGGCGACGCAGACCGCTGTTGGTCCGCATGTCGGCGAGCGCCTCGGCCTCGCGGTGCACGTCCTCTTTGAGCTTGGCGATCTGATCGCTGAACAGCTCGTGCATGTACGCTTTGAGCGTCACGGCGGAGGGGTCGGGCACGGTGGAGTAGAACCACTTGCGCAGCATCGCCACCCACGCGGAGACGTCCCTGGGGCGGACATCCACGTCGCGATCAAGCGCGGCCATGATGAGCTTGTTCAGCTCTTCGTCCGCGTCGGGGTTCAGCTCGCAAACCGACGGAACTTCGGCGCGCAGCACGTTGTTGAGGGTCTCGAAGTCCGACTCGCCCACGAACAAGCGCTTGCCCGTGACCATCTCCCACAGGCAGACGCCGAGGGCGAAGAGGTCGGAGCGCCCGTCAAGCTGCTTGCCGCGCGCCTGCTCGGGGCTCATGTACGCGCACTTGCCCTTGACGGTACCGACGCGTGTCTTCGTGGATCGGCTCGCAGCTTTCGCGATGCCGAAGTCCATGATTTTCACTTCGCCGTTGTACGACACCATCATGTTGTGCGGCGAAATGTCGCGATGGATGATGTTGAGCGGTTTGCCGTCGACCTCGCGTTTGTGAGCGTAGTCCAGCCCCTGGCCGGCCTCGATCATCACCAGGACGGCCTGCGCGATCGAAAGCGGCTTGCCGAGCTTGGTGCCGACGTCGAGCACGCGCTTGAGGTCTTGCCCCTCCACGTACTCCATCGCGATGTAGTAGAGGCCGTCGACCTCGTCGAAGTCGAAGATCTGGACGAC
>Ga0209992_10000994_pt1 | contig 33136 bp, 13 predicted proteins | sample 2SBtaG_2_FD_182564 | JGI IMG/M metagenome (GOLD analysis project Ga0209992, IMG submission 182564) | Deep subsurface microbial communities from Kolumbo volcano to uncover new lineages of life (NeLLi) - 2SBTROV12_ACTIVE470 metaG (SPAdes)... | ecosystem: Environmental > Aquatic > Marine >...
TTTTACTTCGTTCGCTACGCTCTCTTTCGTTAAAGAGACATAAATAGACTTAATTAAAAACCCGCTTTCTGATCATACAAGAGACATAAATAGACTTAATTAAAAACCCGCTTTCTGATCATACAAGGTTCTGGTAGGGATGACGCGGGCGAGGGACTTTACGAGTTTTCATTATTTCAATGATCTGGAAATTGGTCTTTAATTTCTATTAATTCAGGTAGGAGTTGATTGAATAAGGATACCAGTTCAGGATCAAAATCAGAGCCGCTCCCTTCTTCAATTAAATTGGCCGCTTTCTCTACGGTCCATTTTTTTCCGTAAGATCGTTCTGATATTAAAGCGTCAAATACTGATGCAATGGCTACAATCCGACTCTCTATTGGAATATCTTCGCCTTTTAGTCCTTGAGGATATCCTGTGCCGTCCCATTTCTCATGATGAGTTAAAGCGATTTTTTCGGCCAAGAGTTCTATTTTGGAATCGCCTCCTTTTAATATGGAAGCTCCAATGGCTGAGTGAGTTTTCATGATTTCCCATTCATCATGGTCTAAAATAGCGGGTTTCATTAATATCCTATCGGAAATTCCAATTTTCCCCAAGTCATACATGGGACTTGCGTTAAAGAGCAATTCGCATTTGTCTTTGTTCCAACCAAGAGCGGCTCCCAATTTCGAACAATAATGACTCATTCGAATAACATGCAATCCCCGGTATTCTGCCGCGCGGCCTAAACGATGGATAATTCGCACTCGAACTTTATTCAGTTCCTGGGTTCGCGTCCAAACTTCACTCTCCATCCGCACATTATAAGATTCCATTTTCTGGCGATAGTCATCTTCTTGATCGTGCAGTTTTTTGGCAGACAAAGCGGATTTGATTCTAGCGGCCAAAAGAGTTGGATTAAACGGTTTGACTAAATAATCGATAGCTCCTATTTGAATACATTTAATTACATTTTCCATTTCGTCCATGGCGGAAACCATAATGACTGGAATATGGCGAAAATCATGATCCGATTTGAGTTGATCTAAAGTTTCATAACCGTCCATCATTGGCATTTTCATATCAAGGAGGATTAAGTCGGGCGGGTTTTCTTTGACTTGAACAAGCGCTTCCAATCCATTTATGGCTTCAGTCGATTGGTGCCCTAACGCTAATACATAGTCTCTAAGGAGGCTTCGATTGGGTTTTAAATCGTCAACAATTAGAATTGATTGACTGTCCTCCATATTGAAATCCTTTGAAAAAAATAGTTTCAGTTTACGAAATGTTTTTTACAAGTAACGTAAACAAGTTATTTCAAACTTCTTAGCTTCCGCACGCGAACTTGATTTCCTGAGTTTAGAAATTCCAAACTATCAAAATGATACTTACAGATAAGGAGACCTTTACTCTCCATTTGCAATGGGTTTGTTTCTAAACGCTTGAGAAAACTTTTCCAGTCGAACCCTTGGCCCTCGTCGGTAACTATCCATTCCGCAGAGGTGTCGTTTAATTTATATTCAATCTTTACCTTGCGAGAAGCCAGTCGGGGGGATACCATTCGCTGATTATAAAGTTCTTTTAGGCTTTCTTGACCTTGTTCCATTGCGTTTAATTTCTCTTCTCTTTTAATTCCAAGATTACCATGTTCGATCGCATTGGTTAAAAGCTCAATCAAACCGAGTCGCACGTCTAATTTATCAGTTTCTTCTAGGACATTCCCCATAATAAACATCAAAAACGTTACAGATTCTGATATTTTTTCAAAATTATTTTCAATTTCTAAGGTGAAATTGGCCTTTTTTTCTTGGTCGGAAGTTTTGTCCTGTTGTTTATTGCCATCAATTATGGCGGCATATTTTTTAAGAAGTGGCAGCAACTCCATGTGGCGGAGAGGTTTTTTAATATAATTGTTCGCTCTTAAGCGAAGAGCTTTAAGCGCATACTCCTCGCAACCGTATGCCGTGGTCATCACCACGATGACGCTTCGACTTAACTTACGGATTTCTTCCAAAAGCTTGAGTCCATCCATTTTTGGCATTCTAATATCGGAAAGCACTAAGTTAGGGTTGTGCTTTTTAAACGCTTCCAATCCATACCAACCGTTTTCAGCCACATAAGTTTCGTGTCCCTGGCTTAGCAACGTGTCTTTTAAATAGTTTCTAGAAGGCTCGTCGTCTTCCACAACTAATACTTTCATCGTTAGGCTTTCTTTATATAGAGTTTTAATGGAATTAAATACCGGAGTAGGGCGCTATTTAATTATTCGGTTCGAATCGGTATGGAAAAGCGTTCCATGTTATTTAATTTAAGACATTTTTTCGGCGTTCTTATTCCCTAGGCTTTGTATTTACTTAAAAATTTACGTTAAATACCGGTTTAAGGCTTCATTTAACTCTTTTGATTGAACCGGCTTAGGCAAGTGCTCCGTGCAACCTGCAGTAAGACATTTTTCCCGACTTTCTTCTCCTACGCTGGCGGTTAAGGCAATAATAGGGATGTCAGAAAATTCCGGTATTTTGCGTAATTGACGGGTGGCTTCCATTCCGTTCATTATTGGCATTCGAATGTCCATTAAAATTAATTCTGGTTTGTTCGACAAAGCCAGATCGATGGCCTCCTGACCGTTTCTCGCGACAATTACCTCATGGTCCTGCATTCGAAGCATATCTAATAGCATGGCCAAATTCACATCATTGTCTTCTACAGCTAATATTCTTCGACCGGTGCAGTTTGCCAGTTCCGAGTGAGATTCCGATTCGAAGGAAATTTGAGGTCTCTGCTGCAACTTTCTATTTGGAAGATTAAACCAGAAAACACTACCGGTGGAATCGCTTTCTACGCCAATTTCTCCTCCATGCAGTTCTACTAACCGACGGGTTAACGCTAATCCAATTCCCGTTCCGCCCAAAGCTTCGTCACGGGCACGATCCGCTTGGTGAAATTCCGAAAATATGTTTTCCTGGTCTGCGGGGTTGATCCCGATTCCGGTATCTGATACCGAAAATTGAATATATTCTCCACTCTTTGAAACCTCAATATGAACTTTCCCATCTTCGGGAGTGTATTTGACAGCGTTGGACAAGAGGTTAATCATGATTTGCTTACATCGCCGTCGATCGGCGACCATCGATTTTATGCTTGGATCTTCAGTAGCGGTTAATTTTAAATGTTTGTTTTCAAATTCTGGTTTCATCAACTCCACAATCCCATCGATCAATTCTTGCGGAGGAAATTCTTCCAACTCTAAATGAGTTTTTCCAGCGTCAATTTTGGATAAATCCAAAATATCGTTTATGAGTTCTAATAGATGTTTGCCGCTTTGGTCTATTTGCGAGACATAATTCAATTGTTTTTCATTCAGTTGACCAAAAAACATACCTCTCAAAAGATCCGCGTAGCCGAGTATGGCGTTTAAAGGAGTTCTCAGTTCATGACTCATGCTGGATAAAAAGTTGGATTTAGCAAGATTTGCCTGCTCGGCTTCTTCTTTAGCTAAAATTAAATCCGTAGTTTTTTTCTCGATCATTTGGTTGAGGGATCGATTCCAGGTTACGATGCTTCCAATTGCCAATAAACCAACGATTAAAAAAAACCAGGTCAAAATTTGTTTGACTGAAACCCACGATTCAGCTCCCGAAGGTACCCATTTTCGGTAAATCGCTTGTCTTTCTTCTGGAGTAATTTGGGCTAGGCCTTTCTCCAGAATGGAATTTAAAAGGGGTAAATCTTTTCGAGAAGCAAAAGCCAAGTCCAAGTTAAATTCTGTTTCGCCAGCAATCCGAAGATTAGTGAGTTTCTCTAAATTGATATAGTAGGTCGCAACGGCGGCATTAACTACTACTGCATCCGCAAGTTCGAAGGAAACTCTTCGTAGTCCGGTTACGATATCTGGAGTGGTTTCAATATTTAGATCTGGGTATTTATTGACCAAAAAATCATGAACGGCATAATCCGAAGTGGTTACTACTTTCTTTCCTTTAAGATCGCCTAATGTATGCGATCCTTTTGCTTGTTTCCGCATGATGATAACGACCGGCAAACGAGAATAGGCTTTAGTGAACTGCATATATTCCAACCGCTGAGGGGTGGGAGCGACACTTGACAAAATGTCCAATTGCCCATCTCGAATCATTTGCAGAGCTTCTCCCCAATTTTTGGTCGGAATGAGCTTAAAACGCGTCCCTAGTTTTTTTTGCATCAAAGCTATAAAGTCTGCGGAAATACCTTGCGCCTTACCTTCGTCGTCGAACCATTCAACGGGAGGAAAATCAGAGTCTGAAGTGTAGTTAATTTCAGGATGAGCAGCCAGCCACTCTCGTTCTTCCTGATTGAGACTTTGAAAGACTTTGGGATTATTTTCAGCGCGAGCTTCATGACTAACATCGGCAATCCAAAAAGCCAGCGCAGCTAAAATAAAACAAGATTTAAACGTTTTTAATAGCATGTTTCAGTAAATGAAAATAATTTTGCTTTTTATCAAATCGGATTCTAAGATGAGTCGAAATTAAGTCACAATGCTGTTACGGACTTTAGCATAAATGGTGAAAAAAAGTTCGATTTTGACCGTTTCATCTGTTTATCCAACCTTTTCCAAGATTCTTTTAAGGCTTTTTAATGGGTTATTTTCTTGCGGAATTTGCCAGCTTTATGTGGGGGCCTTGGCTCTTAATTCTTTTAATAGGCGTTGGCATACTATTAACGGTGCGCTTGGGCGGCGTCCAAATTCGGAATCTTTTTTATGCTTTTCGGTTAACCTTTTCTAAGGAACGGGAGGGGCAGGGAGACATTTCCCATTTTGGAGCTTTGATGACAGCGTTGGCGGCCACTGTTGGAATGGGTAATATTGCCGGAGTGAGTTCGGCGATTGCTTTGGGGGGGCCCGGCGCGGTTTTTTGGATGTGGATAACGGGAATGGTTGGTATGGCCACTAAATATGCCGAGAGTTTTTTAGCGGTTAAATATCGGCAGGTTAATAGCCAGGGGGAAATATCTGGCGGCCCGATGTATTATTTGGAATTTGGGTTGGGGCACAAATGGCTTGGCCTTTGTTTTGCCGCTTGTGGAGCGCTTGCCGCTTTTGGTATTGGCAACATGATTCAGGCCAATACAACCGCTCATGCGGTATACGAATCCTTGGGAATCAGCAAGGTCATCGTGGGTTTCCTTATGGCCTTTTTGACTGCCTTAGTTATTATCGGAGGCATTAAACGTATTGCCGAAGTCGCTTCTATTTATGTCCCCTTTATGGTAGCCGTTTATTTTATTGGGGCTTTAATTGTTATTTTAAATAATTTGGATCAATTAGCTGAAGGTATCAAATTAATATTCGAGCACGCTTTTACCGGCACGGCGGCAACAGGAGGGTTTGTTGGGGCTTCGTTGGCTCGTACCATCCGCTTTGGCGTAGCGCGCGGTCTTTTTTCGAATGAATCGGGGATGGGTAGCGCTCCGATAGCGGCAGCGGCGGCTAAAACTAATCAACCGGCTAAACAGGCTTTGGTTTCCATGACGGGAACTTTTTTGGACACCTTGGTAGTCTGTTCGCTAACCGCTTTAGCAATCAGCTCAACCGGCGTTTGGGTTTCCGGGGAAACGGGAGTTGCATTAACGATTCAGGCATTCTCGGCGGGGTTACCTGGGGCTTGGGGAAAAATAATTGTTACGGTTGGGGCGATCACTTTTGCTTTTTCTTCGATTCTTGCCTGGGAATATTACGGCGAAAAATGCTTTGAATATCTTTTTGGCGGCAAGTGGATTTCCTATTACCGATACGTCTGGGTCCTATTTGTTTTTATTGGCGCGATAGTCAAGTTAGAGCTGGTTTGGAATTTTTCCGACGCCATGAATGCGCTGATGGCCGTTCCAAACTTAATTGGATTGATTTTATTGAGCGGCAAATTGGCCAAATACACTCAAAGTTATGAGATGGGAATCAGAGACGGTTCCATCAATAAGTATGATTGAATAACGAATTCTCGGCTTACTTCACCTAAATTTTAAAAAACACAACCCAATGGTTCTATTTAAAAAATTAGCGGTTGCCTTACTGTGCGTATTGGTTTATTCCTCTTCCTCTGTAGCAAGTCCCTTAAAAAGTTTTATTGAAGAAGCGACGTTTCAAGGAAGGGTTCGTTCCTATATTCAATCGCGGGAATTAGATGTCCTTAAGGATGAAAGGCTTTATTCTCTTGGCGCCCATCTCAATTTCGAAACGGGTTCTGTCATGGGTTTGCAGGCTGGAGCGACGTATTTTGTCGCCAATGATTTCGACGTCAATCGGGACAGTTTGGTTAATAAAAATCCTCTCATTCCCGTTTCAAATATTAACCTCTTTGGCGAAGCGTACTTGCAATATAAAAATGACGCGACACTAATTAAAGGAGGTAGGCAGGCAATCGATACTCCCTTCATGAATCCTGCCGATTCGTTCATGTTTCCGGTAACGTATATGGGATACCGGTTAACGCATAAGTTTTTAGATGATTTGGAGGTGACGGCTTTTCATGCAACGGAAGTTAAAATTCGTCAGAGCGATACGTTTGTCGATACGGGTCAATTTGTAACCAAAAGACTTGGAATAGAACCTACCAATACATCGGGCACAACAACATTAGGCGCCAAATGGAATCGAGGAGCCGTTAAACTAGAGGCATGGGATTACTATTTTTACGATCTTTTTAATATGATTTATTTTCAAGGAGATATTGAACTCCCTGAGATCTCCGACTTTAAACCTTATTTTTCATTTCAAGTGGGCCATGAATTTGACATTGAAGATAGTCTCCTAGGAGAAGTAAATGCCTGGGCCTTTGGCGCAAACCTAGGGGCGAAGGTTGGTAGATTTGATATTGGCTATGCCTTCAACTATCTTCCTAAAAACGAGGGAACATTCCGTAATGGCGGATTTCTTTCTCCCTATAACTTTGCCACAGACGCTCTCTATACCAATAGTCTTGATGGCGGATTGACCATTAAAGACACCGCTTTTGTTGGGTTAGCTCAAAAAGGTATCGTAAAGTTTATGCCAAACGAAGATTTATGGATACGGTTAGCTTATACATTTTTCGATATGGTTAAATCCGTTGGCGGAAAGGACTCTGGAGAACTCAACTTCGACATCGCCTACCAATTTCATGGAATCTTAGAGGGCTTTGACGCTCGCTATAGATTAGCCTGGGTTGATTCCGAGCTTGATTCGGAGAATCTTATAGAGAACCGATTGATCGTACAATATGTCTTTGAAGATTTGCTTTAAACTTTTTTTCCGCTAGTTATTGCGGTCGCATTTTGGTAAGAAATATTAAAAGCTTTAAATAGTTAACAAATACCCAATTCAATTATTTTTATAAATCTTGATTTACATAAAATTATGGGGTTAAGGTCATGGATTCAAACAAACCGTCCATTCTTATCGTAGACGATATAAAAGCAAACCGAGAACTCCTTCAAGATTATACTTTAGCCTTAGGGTATGGGCATACTGTTGCCAGTAATGGTTTAGAAGCTTTGAAAAAGATCAAAGAAACTCCTACGGATCTAGTCTTGCTTGATATGAAGATGCCAGAGTTGAATGGTTTGCAAACATTAATGCGCTTAAAAGACGATGACAGCACACGTCATATTCCCGTCATAATGATATCTGCCTTGGACGACATGGACAACGTAGTCCAATGTATCGAAAAAGGGGCTGTCGATTATTTGTTTAAACCCTTCAACCCTATTTTACTTAAGGCAAGGATCGACTCCGCTTTGAAAGCTAAGAAACTTCATGATCAAGAAGAGGAACATCTTAGAAAAGTAAAAAATTACAACGATCAACTGGAGGGTGAGGTCGAAAAACGAACCGAAGAAATATTTCAAATGCGGTTAAGGCTTATTCATCGGTTAGGCCGTGCGGCGGAGTACAGGGATAATCAAACAGGGCTACACGTGATTCGGATGAGCCATATTTGTCATAAATTGGGATCCGCTATTGGGTGGGAGTGGAAACAATGCGAAATGATCTTTAACGCAAGTCCCATGCATGACGTGGGTAAAATTGGAATACCAGATGAGATTTTATTGAAACCCGATAAGTTAGACCACGATGAATGGCAAATTATGAAAACTCACTCGACTATGGGAGCCGCAATTTTAAGGGGAGGCGATTCGGAATTGGAGATCATGGCCGAACGAATTGCCCTGAGCCATCATGAAAAATGGGACGGAACAGGATATCCAAATGAAATGGAAGGTAACGAAATTCCTTTGGAAGGTCGGATTGTAGCTATCGCGGATGTATTTGACGCATTGACCTCTGAAAGACCCTATAAGAAAGAATGGCCCGTGAACGAGGCTATGGATTATATCGAAGAGAATAGCGGAACTATTTTCGACCCTCAATTGGTCCCTCTTTTTAAACAAATTCTGCCCGATATTATAAAAATTAAAAATCTATTTTCAGACGGTCCTGTATATTAAAAAACTAATCCTGAATAACTTTATTGCTTTTTATTGAAAAGCTTTTTTGCTTCCTCCTCGAATTTTTGTTGTGAAAACGGTTTGAAAATATAATGTTCGATTTCGCTTTAGATAGCTTCGATCGCTTTTACTTTTCCGTTTTCACAAGCCACAATATTTTTTATTCCTATCATTAAAATTCTATCGGGGAGTAACCCCTTCGCCTGCTTGTCGTCCCCCACTATAAGAATTTTAGTTTCCGTAAAATTCACGTGTATTTCCTTACATTAAAATTAGCGGCTTCTTAAAACAAAATTTTGAAAATAAAAAAATAAAAGTTTAATATAGGCCGCAAATAATCGATTAAATTTTTATGAAATCTTGTTTGATTTGAAATTTATAGAGATAAGGTTATGGACCCAAACCAGCCATCCATTTTAATTGTAGACGATATAGAAAAAAATCGAATACTTCTTCAAGATTACACTCGGGCCTTAGGGTACAGCCACACTACTGCCGAAAACGGCGTTGAGGCTTTAGAACGGATCAAAGAAACTCCATCAGACCTAGTTTTACTGGACATGAGAATGCCCGAGATGAACGGGTTGGAAACATTAAACCGTTTGAAAGAGGATAAAGACACTCGACATATTCCGGTTATTATGATTTCCGCGCTGGACGACATGGATACGGTCGCTCAATGTATTCAAAATGGAGCGGTTGATTATTTATTTAAGCCTTTCAATCCTATTTTACTTAAAGCAAGAATTGAATCTGCCTTGCAAGCGAAGGCGCTTCACGATCAGGAAGAAGATTATAGAAAGAAAATTGAAAACTACAACGTTCAATTAGAAACCGAAGTTAGAAAACGAACCGAGGAGCTATTTCAAGTTCGGTTAAGAGTTATTTATCGTCTAGGTTGGGCATCGGAGTACTGGGATAATCGAACGGGCTCGCACGTGATTCGGATAAGTCATATTTGTCAAAAGTTGGGCGCGGCTATGGGGTGGGGAAAAGAGCAGTGCGAAATGATTTTTAACGCAAGTCCTATGCATGACGTCGGTAAAATTGGGATTCCCGACGAGATATTATTGAAACCCGGTAAGCTAACCCATGATGAATGGAAAGTGGTTAAGGCGCACCCATCTATGGGAGCCACCATTTTAAGTGGAGGAGACTCGGATTTGGAAATCATGGCCGAACGGATTGCCTTGACCCATCATGAGAAATGGGACGGAACAGGCTATCCCAACGGATTGAAGGGCGAGGAAATTCCTCTAGAAGGTCGAATGGTTTCCATATGCGATGTGTTTGACGCATTGACCTCTGAAAGGCCCTATAAGAAGGAATGGTCCGTAGACGAAGCGATGAAGTTTATCGAAGAGAATAGCGGAACTTACTTCGACCCTGAGTTAGTTATCCATTTCAAACAAATATTGCCCGATATCGTTAAAATTCGAAATCGGTTTCCAGATAGTCCGTAGCGTTACAAAAATAATTTAAAAGTTATTGCGTGCATTATGAAACTTTTTCCCCACTTCTAATTCTTATTTAGACAAGCTGGGCTTGTTGCGGTCAAGGGACGCGTAATACAATATTCTCTCCACCATCGCTCAAAGATTGTTGAGTTGATTAGAAATCCATTTCAGTTTCATTCTAGTTTTTAAGAATTTTCCTATAGTCATATAGCGAATTTTCATCCAGCCTTCATCATCGAAAAATGATGGAATAAAAATCAATTCTCTACTAGGTTGAAAGTTGGTGAAAAAACGCCTATTATTCAAGAATCTGGACGATTTTTGTTGTTGGAAAAGAGGTGAATTTAGGAACCAAACTGATTTGTTTTGGCGCCGTATCTATTTCTAAATATTTTGTCAAAATGTTTAGAAAATTTGAGTTAGGTTTTACCGATGGTAATAAACCCTAACCGTATTGGTTTGTGGATAAATTGTAAAATGGATTTATGAATATATTCTTCCTCATCATTTCCCCAATTTGTGGAATTATCGCCTCCATCCTTGGAGGACTGGTGCTATTGGGTTGGTATTTTCATCTACATGTACTGATCCAGATCCATTCAAGCTTTGTAGCGATGCAATACAACACAGCGCTTGGATTCCTCGTTAGCGGGATTGGATTACTGGCGGTAAATTTTTTCAATGCCACTGCCATCAGAATCTCGGCAATTTTTCTTCTAAGTCTTGGCTCCCTTACATTAGCTCAATATATTTTTGGTTTTAATTTAGGTATCGATCAGCTTTTTATGGAGCATTATATCGACCTAAAAGCCTCACACCCAGGACGGATGGCTCCCAATACGGCTCTTTGTTTTTTTCTAGTTGGAATTTCATTATGGGGAGGCGGTCAAGTTGCCAACCAAAAGCAGGATGGAAAGGCTATGGGCTTATTGGGCGGTCTTACCTTTTCGTTAGGGATTGTCGCTTTTTTCGGATATGCCGCCGGTATGGAAACAGCCTATGGTTGGGGAAATCTGACCCGTATGGCTGTCCACACAGCTTTTGGATTTATGGTACTCGGTATTGGATTGGTTATATATGCGTGGAAAGCCGACGCTGGAGAAGGAAAAAAAGTTCCATATTGGTTACCGGTTCTGGTGGGACTTGCTTTTTTGACTACAACGGTTCTCATTTGGCAGGCCGAATCAAACGACCAAAATAATCAATTACGTAAGCAGATTAAGTTAACGTCTAATTACATCAAGTCGGAAATTCAGACGGAAATTCAAAGAGTCATAAAGGAGCTGGGCCGGCTGGCAAAACGTTGGGAAGTCAGAGAAATTCCTTCGCAAGAGGAATTTATGTCCGATGCCGGTCTCTACCGCACAGACCATGCCAGCATTGACCTGGTTGCTTTTTTAGACACAGAAGCTATTACCAGATGGGTCACCCCCTTAAAGGGTAACGAAAAATATATTGGCGTTGAACTTCCCCAAATAGCGGCTTATCGAACCGCCCTGAATAACCTTAGAAATACTAAAAAACCTCTATGTTTCATTGCCAATTTAGACGATGAGAGTCAAGGAATCATCGTTATGATTCCAGTATTTCGCGGTAAAGAGTTTCATGGTTTTATAGACGGGATTATCGGAGTCGAGAAAATGTTTGAACAAACGCTCGATAATCCTTATGTACAGGGTTTTTCTGGATTTTTGTTTCCAAAAAAAGATGGCGATGAGAAAAGAGAAATCAATGGTTGGGAAGAATCTCCTTGGGTTTTTAAAGACGGTTTTGATGTCGCGGGTAAAACTTTGGAGCTTTGGCTGAAACCCAATCAACAATGGGTAGACGAGCAAAATACTTTTAAAACGCTTGGAATTCTGATTGTGGGCTCTTTCATTTCTGTTTTCATGATGGCTCTTGTTCATTCGATGATTCGAGCGAGGAGAAATGCTCAAGAGACCGTCAGAGCTAATGAAGCTCTGAAAAATGTTCAAGAGGAAATGGAAACGATTAACGATCTCCTCCTTGAGGGAGCCTTAGAAGGAATTTTTGGTTTAGATGTTGAAGGCAATACAACGTTTGTGAATCCTGCCGGAGCGGCAATGGTTGGTTATACGCCTGAGGAAATGATTGGGAAGCCACAACACGCCTTAATACATCATACACAAGCGAATGGAGAAATTTATCTTCGAGATGAGTGTCATATCTATGCCGCCTTTCATGATGGGAAAGTGCATCACGAAGAAAATGAAGTGTTTTGGAAAAAAAACGGCGCCAGTTTTCCGGTTGAATACACCAGCAGGCCTATATTAGAAGGAGAAAAAATTACTGGAGCCGTTGTTACTTTTACCGATATCACAGAGCGGAAACAAGCGGAAGAAAACTTGAAAACAATTAAGAAAAAATCAGATACCGCGCTTGAACTCACTAAATCTGGATATTGGTATATCCCATTTGACGATTCGGGGTTCTATTATTCCTCGGAAAAGGCGGTTGGTATATTTGGAGACCTTCCCCGGCCCGATCATCGCTACCATATTATGGAAGAATGGTTTGTAAACGTTGTTGCGGCAGATAAAGATATTGCCGAAAAAACTATGGAGAAATTTAATGGCGCTATAGAAGGCCGTTACCCAATGTATGACACCACGTTTGCTTATAAAAGACCCGTTGATAGCAAGATAATTTGGATTCACGCGCTGGGTTATATTGAAAGAGATAAAAATGGAAAACCCCTCGCGATGTATGGAGTGGCGCAGGACATCACCGAAAGTAAATTGCTTGAGGAAGAATTACGACTGGCTCAGATAAAAGCTGAAGACGCTAACAAGGCTAAAAGTAATTTTCTCGCAAATATGAGCCATGAAATCCGAACTCCAATGAATGCAATTATAGGAATGAGCCATCTCGCCTTAGGGACAGAACTCACTCCGAAACAAAATAATTACTTACAAAAAATACAAACCTCGGCCAATAATCTATTAAGAATCCTCAACGATATTTTAGATTTTTCGAAAATTGAAGCGGGAAAACTAGATGTAGAATCTGTAGGTTTTAGTCTAGATAAAGTGTTAAAAGATTTAGAGGCTGTTACCCATCATAAAGTTCAAGAAAAAAACTTAGAATATCTTTTTAACGTAGATCCTGACGTCCCGCCTCATCTACTTGGCGACCCCTTAAGATTAGGTCAGGTTCTAACGAATCTGGTGGGGAACTCGGTAAAATTCACCGAATCCGGAAGCATCATCCTATCGATTAAAGTTAATAGTTTGGATGGTAATAAGGTCGAACTACAGTTTTCCGTCAAAGATACGGGTATCGGAATGACTAAAGAGCAGGTTGACGGTTTGTTTAAAGCTTTTAGCCAGGCCGACGCGTCGACGACTCGTAAATATGGAGGCACCGGTTTAGGTCTGTCGATATCTCAAGCTTTGGTAGAGATGATGGGCGGTAATATCTGGGCCGAAAGCGAACCGGGAAAAGGAACGGAGTTCATTTTTACCGCAAATTTTACCGTTAAAAAACAATCGCAAACCAAAGGGATTTCTGAGGAAAAAGAATTAAAAGATTTACGCGTTTTAATTGTGGACGATAGTCCTGATTCTCGAATGGCTATGGAGAAATATGTTGAAAGATTTAAATTTGAATCCGTAACGGCGGATTCTTGCGAAAAGGGCTTCGAAATACTCAAGGCGCAAATCTTGAAATTTAAACCTATTGATCTAGTGATCAGCGATTTTCATTTGCCTGGTAAGTCTGGGATAGAGATGGTTGAAGAAATTAGAAGCCAATCCTATATTTATGGCGACCCTAAATTCATACTCGTTTCGGGAGACGCAAGCGAGGAAGGCATTGCGTTAATTGAAAATTCAAAAGCCGACGCTCATCTTTTTAAACCCGTAAATAGATCTGAGTTATTTAACGGCATCATGGAGGCGTTTAAGGGACAACAATCGGCAAATTTGCAAGAGGACGTTAGTGATGAAGAGCCCGAAGAAGATGAAATCGAAAGCGGTAATGAAATAAAATTATTGTTGGTCGAAGACAACGAAATTAATCAGGAGGTCGCAAGAGAACTGCTGGAACAGGCTGGGTATTCCCTAATCATTGCCAATAATGGGAAAGAAGGCGTTGAAGCGGCCAATAAAGGCGGTTTTGATTGTATTCTTATGGACGTTCAAATGCCGGTGATGGATGGTTTTGAAGCGACAAAAATAATCAAAGCGGATTCGAAAATTAAGGATGTTCCGGTTATCGCTATGACGGCCAACGCAATGGTAAAAGATGTCGAAGATTGCAAAAACGCCGGTATGGACGACCATATTCCTAAGCCAATTGATCCTGAAAACCTGATATCAACGCTTGAAAAATGGACTGGTAAAAAAAGACCGAAGAAGATCGTCGATGTTGTTGAATCCGTTTCGGAATCGTCCTTTGAGGAGAGTATAAAAAATATCAGTGTCCCATTAATAAATGCGGAAGATGTTCTAAAAAGGTTTTCGGGAAATGCCAAGTTATTTCGAAAAGTACTGATCAAATTTTACGATGGAAATCAAAACATTGTTCAAAATATTAGCGAAGCTTTGGAAGCCAATGACTTAGAAAAGGCAAGACTTGACGTTCATTCGGTTAAAGGCGTTGCTGGCTTGATTGGCGCTAATAAACTTTTCGAATCCGCGGCGGCTTTTGAACTAGAAATTAAAGAAGGCAGAGTAGGAGCTATCGAACCATATTTTCGAGATTTTTCAGAGGCGATTGAACTTCTTTTAAGCTCTTTAAAAAGAATAAAAATGAAAGCCGAATCCGTAGTGGAAACTGTTTCTGAGCCAATAAGGCTTAGTAAGGAAAAAATTGAGAAAATTGTAAGAGAGGTTGAAGATTTTTTAAATGATAGCGACGCTGAAGTTGTAGCGTATTTACAGAACATAAAAGGCGACCTTAAAGGCTGTGGGGTAGACGATATTTTACATGAGCTAGAAAGAGAGGTGTCGCGATATGATTTTGAAGCGGCGCTAGGTTTAATGGAAGATTTTTCTAAAGCGTTGGAACTTAAAGCGACCAAAGATTAAAAAGCGGCTGATGAAACTCATCTTATCTTATTTTAGCGGTCTATGAGGTAGATTTGGAACAGGTTATGATTGGTTATTTATAAGGTTAGACGAGCTCTAAATAACAAAGATATTTCCCGATATTTCAATTGTTTTCGTATTTATAATAGTTCTTTAATTTACAGGGTGATTCAGTTAGGATCTAGTGTGCAAAGAAAACATTTAGAAGCTTTCGGGTTATCTAAGCCGTTGCAAAGACCAGTTTCTCCAAATTAAAAAAGATTGAAGGGTATTTAAACGACAGCGACGCTGAAGTTGTTGATTATATAGAAAACTTAAAGGTGGAACTAAAAGGGCTGGGAGTAGACTCCATTTTAATGGATATGGAGAAGAAGGTTTCGAGATACGATTTTGAAGCGGCGCTAGGTTTACTGGAAGACTTTTCTAAAGCATTAGCCCTAAAAGCGAGAAATTGAATGTTTATTTGGAAACGAAAGATGGAGCTTTTGGGGAATGAGTAATCCAGATATCTCGCCACGTATCTTGAATGAATGGCAAGAAATAACAAATTTGGTGGCTAGTTTATGTCACGTTCCTTCAGCTCTGGTTATGCGGATGAATCCAGAAACAATGGAGGTCATGTCTGGTTCTCAGGACCCCGAATCACCGTATGAACCTTTTGAAACAGCGCCTTTAAAAGGAGAATTATATTGTGAAACGGTGATTAAGACACAGCAACCTCTTAATATTCCCAACGCGCTTAAAGATCCTAATTGGGATCATAATCCAGATATAGAATTAGGGATGATTTCTTACTATGGGGTGCCTGTAAACTGGCCAGATAAGTCGCCTTTCGGAACATTATGCCTACTTGATAAAGTCGAAAGGTCATTTACTACTGTAGAACAAGATCTTTTAAAAAAGTTTACTCACATTATCGAGATGACACTTGAGTTAGCGGTTTCGAATCATGAATTCAAAAATAAGAATGTTCAGCTTGAGAAATATTCTAAGATATTGCAAAAGAAAAATATATTTTCCGAGTTACATAAAAATATAGCCATTTCGGCCAATTTAAACCTCCCAATAGAAGAAGAAATTCGGTTTGCATTAGACTGTGTCTGTGAAAGTCTCGATTGGCCTTTTGGTCACGTTTATTTGCCAGATCCGGAAAAACCCGATCACAGACTTGTTCATACTGAAAGTTGGTATGTCAAGAATTCTGATTATTACCAGCCTTTTGTAGAGAAAACACATTCCATAGTATTTAAAAAAGGATTTGGATTGCCTGGGCGAGTTTTTGAAATTGGAGAACCTTATTGGATAAAAAATATAACCATCGAGCCAAATTTTCCGAGAGCCATTGTCGCGGAAGAGGTTGGACTTAAGGCAGGTTTTGCTTTTCCTATTTTAATAGGCGACGAGGTAGCCGGCGTTATGGAATTTTTTTCCAATGAAGAAGGAGAACCGGATATAAAGCTTTTAGAAATGATGAAAGATATTGGGATTTTGTTGGGAAGCCTTATTCAGCGTAAACAGAAAGAAGAGCAACTTTCAATTGCCCAAAGAGAAGCCGAATCTGCCAACCAATCTAAGAGCGATTTTCTGGCGAACATGAGTCATGAAATCCGCACTCCTATGAACGCTATCATTGGCATGAGTCATTTAGCTTTAAAAACAGAACTGACTCCAAAACAGAATAATTATTTGCGAAAAATTGAATCGTCTTCCAAATCCTTACTCGGAATCATCAATGACATATTAGATTATTCCAAGATCGAGGCGGGTAAGCTGGATATGGAAGAAATTGAATTTGACCTGGCCGAGGTTTTTGAGGACCTATCAAATTTGATTACTTTAAAAGCTCAGGAAAAATCCTTGGAGGTATTGTTTTCGGTCGATCAAAACGTCCCTTATATATTAATTGGAGATCCTCTCCGGCTTGGGCAGGTGTTGACGAATTTAACTAATAATGCGGTTAAATTTACAGAGCGTGGGGAGATTATCGTATCTATTAAATTATTGGACGATAAAGCAGACCATGTGCGTTTACAGTTTTCAGTGAAAGATACGGGTATTGGTTTGACGCCGGAACAGGCGGGGAGACTGTTTCAATCATTCAGTCAAGCGGATACATCCACGACCCGTCAATATGGAGGAACCGGTCTTGGATTAACTATTTGTAAGAGCCTTGTCGAAATGATGAACGGCAAAATATGGGTTGAAAGCGTTCCCGGCAAAGGCAGCGATTTTATTTTTACCGCTACTTTTGGAAAAGGTTCTGAGGAAAATCGTAAGCAACTTATATTATCCAAAGATCTTCAAAACATGCGGGTGTTAATTGTCGACGATAACGAAGCGGCGAGACTGGTTTTGGACAATGCGCTTTGCTCTTTTGATTTAAACGTTTCGATAGCGACATCTGGTTCGGAAGCTATTACTAAGGTAGAAAAAGCCGATCTGGTAAATCCTTTCGATCTCATTATTATGGATTGGCAAATGCCGGAGATGAATGGAATTCGAACATCGGAAATTATCAAGAACCATCCTGGACTCAAAAAGATTCCTAAAATCGTTATGTTAACGGCCTACGGCCGCGAAGAAGTTGTGCGAGAGGCTGAGGAAAAAGGTTTGGACGCATTTCTTGTAAAACCTATGAACCCCTCTGTGATGCTTGAAACCATTATGGAAGTTTTTGGAGAAAAAACGACCGCAAGCTCGGATTTGAACCTAGGGAGTAAACAAAGCTCGGATAGTTTAGACGCAATTCGCGGCGCCAAAGTGTTATTGGTGGAAGATAACGAAATCAACCAGGAAGTTGCGAATGAATTACTGGTTCAGGCGGGGTTAATTATTACAATCGCCAATAACGGAAAAGAAGGCGTTGAGAAAGCGTTGGAATCGGAGTTTGATTGTATTTTAATGGATATTCAGATGCCGGTAATGGATGGGTACGAAGCATCGCGAACTCTTCGTAAAGAGGCGCGTTTTGAATCTTTACCCATTCTTGCTATGACGGCTAACGCTATGAAAGGCGACAGAGAAAGATGTTTAGAGGCAGGCATGAACGATCATATTTCCAAACCGATTAATCCCGAGGAAATGTTTTGTACTCTTCTCAAATGGATTCCTGCAAAAGGGGGGTTAGAGAGGAAATTGGCGCCTTTTCCTCAAAAAGATGTGTCTAGTTTAAAAAACAAAAATTTACCCGAACTCCCGGGGATTGACGTAGAGGAAGCCCTTAAGAAATTTTCCGGAAACGAGAAATTGTATCGCGGCGTGTTGGTCAAATTTTACGATAGCAATCAAAATATTGTTCAATCCATTCAGGACGCGTTAAGTTTGGGAGATATCGATAAGGCGCGACGCGAAGCGCATACGGTCAAGGGAGTTTCCGGATTGATTGGCGCCCAAAAGCTTTTCGAAGTCGCTTCAATTTTAGAACAAGAAATCTTAGAAAGGGATGGAAAAGGTGTCGAGTCTTATTTACAAGATTTTTCAGAAGAGCTTGAATTCATATTAACCTCTTTGGAACTCATTAAAAAAGAGGAAGCTAAGAATTTTATTGTTGATGAACCATCATCAGGCGATTTGACAATCGACCCTGAAAAAATGAAAGCGATTGTTAAAAGGATTGGCGAATTTTTAAACGACAGCGACGCCGAAGTTGTGGATTATATAGAAAGCTTAAAGGTGGAACTAAAAGGGCTGGGAGTAGACTCCATTTTACTGGATTTGGAGAAAAGGGTCTCGAGATACGATTTTGAAGGTGCATTGGATTTAATGGAAGACTTTTCCAAAGCTTTGTCCTCTAAGGTTTCCGGCGTTAAAAATGAATAAAGGATTTAGGTAGTTGTTGGTTATTAGCAAAGGATAAATTAAACCTCTAAATTGAAAAATATTTATGAAGTTTAATCATTTTTTACAAAAAATTTTGGGCTGATATGAAAAGGAAAGCGATCATAACCTTTTGGGTGTTTTGTCTATTTTTGTCGACGATTACGAGATTATCGTATGCGCAAGTAGGTGGAATTATACAATTTGACGACGATCGATGGGCGAGTGTTGGAGGAGGGTTGAGGACGACCTATGAATCCGCGGAAGATGGCGCGCCTAATAAAATAGACCGATCTAATAATTTTGAATTTGAAAGTTTTCGTCTTTATATTAATTCTTTAGTTTACAAAGGTATTCAGTTTGAGTTTAATACGCAAGGGGATTCCGACAGTAACTTTAAAGTTATTGACGCTGTAGCAAAAATCATGTTTACCCAAAATATTAATGTCTGGATGGGGAGAATGGTTCCTCCATCCGGAAGAGCTAATCTTAGCGGGCCTTATTTCTTAAATGTTTTTGATTTCCCTTTTGCCGAAGCCTATCCCAACCTATTTATCGGACGCGACGAAGGAGCCGCTTTATGGGGCCTTGCGAATGGGGATCGTTTTAAATATCAATTCGGTTTATTTGAGGGAAGAGATGGAGGATCCAACCAAGGGGATAATCTCCTTTATACCGGCCGATTGACCTACAACTTTTGGGATGCCGAACCCGCTATCTATTATAACGCTAGCACGTATCATGGGGATAGGGATATTTTTGCTTTAGGATTCGTTAGTATGTATCAAAAAGAAGGCGCGGGAACTTCTTCAAATAGGGGCGACTTTCTGGGGTGGAATGTAGATTTACTAATGGAAAAAACAATCAAATATGGCGGAGTCGTTACTTTAGAGGCGGCCTACTATAAATACGATCTGGACGAAGTTTCCGACAGCGCCCTGATACAGGGAGATAGTTATTTTTTAACTGTCGCCCATTTATTTCCAAAAAAAATAGGTTGGGGAAGGGTGCAACCATTTTATCGGTATCAATATTTTGATCAAGATCAAAGCAATCGTTTGGAAAGCCGGGGGACGCGCGAAAGAAACGACGTAGGCATTAATTATATTATTTCGGGGCACAACGCGCGAGTCTCAATGTTTTATGCGAAAGAAAACCCTGGAAATAATATTTTTAAATTAGGTTTACAACTTCAATTATTTTGATTGTATGATTTTTTAACTATTTTAGGCATAACTACGGATGAATATTTCAATTAACCGCCGTACATTTTTGGCTTTTTCATCATCCTTATTAGCTAATATCTGTTTCCCCTATAGAGAAGTTGCGGCTACAAAGGTTGAGCGCTCCTCTTGGATACATCCTGGGGGAGTTCTTAAAGTCGGATTCTTATGGTCCTTAAAGGGTGGACTGGCTACTATTGAAAAACCTTCGCGCGATGTTGGGTTGTTTTGGGTAGACGAGGTTAACAAAAACGGCGGGGTGGCCGGCTTTAAAATAGAACCTGTAGTGTTTGACGCTGAATCCGACATGAAAACTTATCGAGTCGGAATTAAAAAGCTGATACACAAAGATAAGGCTGTGGCTGTTTTTGGCGGTTTTACTTCCGCTAGCCGACGCTCGGTAATGCCTCTGGTAACGCTGGCAAATCACTTATTTTATTACCCAACGGTTTTTGAAGGAAGAGAATGCTGGCAAAATTTAATTTGTACCGGAGCTCTTGCCAATCAGCATTCATTTAATTTAGTGCCTTACATGGTTAAACATTTTGGACCCAGAGCTTATTTCATTGGTTCCAATTATGTTTGGCCTAAAGAATCCAATCGAAACGCTCGTCATTGGCTTAAAAATGCCAATGGAGAAATGGTAGGCGAACAATATATGCCGCTAGGTCTCGGAAAATTTGATCCTATTCTGGAAGACGTTAAAAAGAAAAAGGCGGATTGGATATTTTTGACAGTGGTTGGAGACTCCGAGTTATTTTTCAGAAAAGCCTACATAAAGGCGGGTTTTACTCCGGACAAGGTACCGACGGCAGCTTTGACTACATCGGAGATGGAAATTAAAGCTATGGGCTATGAATATGGCCACGGTCATTACACGTCGGCTCCCTACTTTCAGAGTATCAATCATCCGACAAATCATAAGTTTGTAGAATCTTTTCTTTCAAGCCCATATGGAGAAAGCGGCGTTACGCATGCCAATATGGAAAGCACTTATTTATCTTTTTTGTTTTTTAAAAAGGCGGTAGAAAAGCTGGTTTCCGAGTTGGGGGAATCTTCCATTACGCCTAAAAATATCCGAGACTTTTCATCCGATCTGAGTTTATCCGCCGAAGAATCCCCTCAGGGACATATAAGAATAGATCCCGACAATTTTCATTGTTGGTTAACACCTAAAATTGGGCGGTTTGACAGTCGCGGTCAGGTTGAAATTATGCACGAAGTTAATAAATTGGTAAAACCTGAACCGTTGATTTTATACCCCCATCGTGGAACTTGCCTTCCCGACGGATTGCATTTACCTTCGGGAAAAATTGTTAAAGCGGCCTCTTAATATGAAGAATTTAATTTTGTAAATCATGAAACGAATCATTAAGTACATAAACCAAATGTCATTGGGGCAGAAGGTAATGAGCCTCATCATTGTGGAATTTATTTCCTACTCGTTTATTACCACCAATGCCATTCGGCAAATTGACGTGGTGGGGGCCGAAGTACGACAAATGTCGGAATTATATTTGCCTTTATTTTTGACCACCCAAAATGTTCACAAGCAAATCCAGGAGGAACGAATCAGCTTTATTAAGATCCTCAATGTTGGAGAACGAGTGGTTTATGACAAAGAGGCGGAAGGAACTTTCAACGTTTCCCGAAAAAAATATTATGAGTTTCAACTCAAGGTAAAGGAACTGTTGAATGACGCAAAAATTTTAATTGAAAACGCCGTTGGGCAATCGAAAAGCAAAGAAAGTTTGATTCGTCAACATGGTAGTCCACTCCTAGAAGCTATAAATGAAATTAGTTTGGCCGCCGACGTTCAAAAGGTTTCGGCTAAAGCGGTTTTCACGCATGTTGAAGAAGGTTCTTTCCTTATGGGGTTGGAACTAATGGACAATGTTAAAAAAGCCGACAATAACCTGATTCTTAGGATTGAAGAGCTCCTCCAGAAACTAAACGATTTAAAGAAATTGTCAGTAGCTTATTCGGAACAAGTCCAAGATGAAGCTGAGGGCTTTACAATCTTAATTGCGATAATAACAATTATTATCGGGGTAACCATTATCTTTTTAGTCGTGAAGTTGAATATTACCAAACCTCTCCATGAGCTTACGGAAACCATTGAAGCTTTCAACGATTTAAAAGTTCCCGACGAATCTCAGGAAGAAATGGCCTTAATGGCTCGAGGCGACGAGTTGGGAATGGTGAGTCGAAGTTTTAATGAATTGAAAAAGGAATTGTATGAAGAAAGGAATCATCTTGAGAAAAATGTTAGCGAGCGTACCCGGGAGCTTCAAGAGAGCGAGGACCAATTTCGCACTTTGGTTGATAATATTCCCGGAGTGAGTTATCGATGTTTGATGGATAAAGATTGGACCATGCTATATATCAGCGATGCGGTTAAAGAGTTGTCAGGTTATCCTCCTAGCGATTTTATTGGGAACGCAGTTCGAAGCTTTGAAAGCATCAATCATCCAGATGACAGAGAAATGATAGCCCGTATGGTTGATGAGAGTGTTCGAGAAAAGAAATCGTATACTTTGGAGTATCGTATCGTCCATTGCGATGGAAGAATCATTTGGGTGAAAGAAAAAGGCCAGGCGAGTTTTGACGACAAAGGTAATGTGTCGTTTCTAGACGGGGCTATTTTTGATATTTCAGATCAAAAAACTGTTGAGAGAGAATTACGTCAAGCGCAGGAAATTGCCGAATCTGCCAACAAATCTAAGAGCGATTTTCTGGCGAATATGAGTCATGAAATCCGCACTCCTATGAACGCTATCATTGGCATGAGTCATTTAGCTTTGAAGACCGAACTGACTCCGAAACAGAATAATTATTTGCGGAAAATTGAATCGTCTTCCAAATCCTTACTCGGAATCATTAATGACATTTTAGATTATTCCAAGATCGAGGCGGGTAAGTTGGATATGGAAAAGATTGAATTTGATCTGGCCGAAGTTTTTGAGGACTTATCTAATTTAATCACTTTAAAAGCTCAAGAAAAATCCTTAGAGGTATTATTTTCGGTAGATCAAAACGTACCTTATATTTTAACAGGAGATCCTCTTCGACTAGGACAAGTGTTGACTAATTTAGCTAACAATGCGGTTAAATTCACAGATCGCGGAGAAATTATAGTATCCATAAAATTATTGGAGGAAAAACCAGATCAAGTGCGTTTACAGTTTTCTGTGAAAGATACGGGTATTGGTTTAACGCCGAAACAATCTGCAAAATTATTTCAATCGTTCAGCCAGGCGGATACTTCTACGACTCGTCAATATGGCGGAACCGGTCTTGGATTGACTATTTGTAAGAGTCTTGTCGAAATGATGGATGGAAAGATTTGGGTTGAAAGCGTTCCCGATAAGGGCAGCGATTTTATTTTTACCGCTACTTTTGGAAAAGGTTCTGAGGAAAAGAGAAGACAACTTGTATTATCCAAAGATCTTCAGAACCTGCGAGTATTGATCGTGGACGATAACGAAGCGGCTAGACTGGTTTTGGACAATGCGCTTTGTTCTTTTGATTTAAACGTTTCGATGGCGACATCTGGTTCGGAAGCTATTAATAAAGTAGAAAAGGCCGACATGGTAAACCCTTTCGATCTTATTATTATGGATTGGCAAATGCCGGAAATGAACGGAATCCGTACGGCGGAAATTATCAAGAATCATCCTGGGCTAAAAAAGATTCCTAAAATTATAATGTTAACGGCTTACGGTCGCGAGGAAGTTGTGCGGGAAGCAGAGGAAAAAGGTTTGGACGCTTTTCTTGTAAAACCGATGAACCCGTCCGTGATGCTTGAAACTATTATGGAAGTATTTGGAGAGAAAACGACTGCAAAGCCGACTTTGGCAAGAGAAAAGCAAACGGATTTGGATAACAAAGATGCTATTCGCGGAGCTAGAGTGTTATTGATTGAAGATAACGAAATCAACCAGGAAGTTGCGAATGAGTTACTTGGGCAAGTGGGACTTCATGTTACTGTTGCCAATAACGGGAAAGAAGGGGTAGAAAAGGCGGTGCAAGCAGAGTTCGATTGTATTTTAATGGATATTCAGATGCCGGTCATGGATGGATACGAGGCATCGCGTACTCTTCGTAAAGAGGCGCGTTTTGATTCCATACCCATACTAGCGATGACAGCTAACGCTATGAAAGGCGACAGAGAAAGATGTTTAGAGGCCGGAATGAACGATCATATTTCAAAACCGATCAATCCGGAAGAATTATTTTCAGCCCTTATTAAATGGATTCCTGCAAAAGAAGGTTTGGGTAGGAAATTGGCGCCTTTTCCTCAAAAAAATGTATTGAGTTCAATAAGCGAAAATTTACCCGAACTTCCCGGCATTGACGTAGAGGAAGCACTTACGAAGTTTTCTGGAAATGAGAAACTGTATCGCGGCGTGTTGGTCAAGTTTCTTGACAGTAATCAGAATATTGTCCAAACCATTAAAGACGATTTAAGTTCGGGAGACATAGAAAAGGCGCGACGCGAAGCGCATACGGTCAAGGGCGTTTCGGGATTGATTGGCGCCCAAAAACTTTTCAAAATCGCTTCGATTTTGGAACAAGAGATCCAAGAAAAGAATGGAGAAGACGTCCAGTCTTATTTACAAGTTTTTTCAGAAGAGCTTGAATTCATATTAACCTCTTTGGAACTCGTTAAAAAAGAAGAGGAAGCTAAGAATTTGATTGTAGAGAAACCTTCATCTGGCGATTCGACAATCGACCCTGAAAAAATGAAAACGATCCTTAAAAAGATTGAGGAATTTTTAAACGACAGCGACGCCGAAGTTGTGGAATATATAGAAAACTTAAAGGTAGAGTTAAAAGGGCTGGGAGTAGACTCCATTTTACTGGACCTTGAAAAAAAGGTCTCCCGATACGATTTTGAAGGGGCATTAGAATTATTAGATGAATTATCCAAAGTTCTGATCTCAAACTTAACGGATGATAAAGGGAAGGGGAGCTTTTAAAGGATAATCATGGTTATTTTTAATTGGAAAATCCGTAATAAATTAATATTAACTTTCTTGGCAATTAGTTTGTTCCCATTGCTCTGCTATGCCTGGTTTTCTACAAATAAAATAAACGAGGAATTAATCAATCTTAATCGAGAGCGATTGATTTCCTTGCGCGAGTTAAAAAGAATTCAAATCGAAGAATATTTTCACCAGATCAAAAATCAAATCCTTACTTTTTCCAAAGACCGCATGATAATCAACGCGGTCCAACAATTCACTCCCGAATTTTATGCAATAGAAAAATTTTCGAACCCCTATTACGGCTCTAAGGAGGAAAATCGGCTAAAGGAACGATATAAATACCAGATGGAAAAAACGCCAGACGCTCCCGCTGACGCCTTGGCCCGATGGTTCCCGGAACAACGTTTTTCGCAAATTTTACAATCCCTTTATATTTCCGAAAATTCACAACCAATAGGCGCAAAAGAGAAACTTGACAGCGCTTCAGACTCCAGCCCTTATAGCCAGTTGCATAAAAAATACCATCCCATCATTCGCGACTATTTGAATAAATTCGGTTATTACGACATTTTTCTAGTGGAACCAAAGACTGGATATATTGTGTATTCGGTTTTTAAAGAGTTGGATTTTGGCACAAGTCTATTGACCGGTCCTTATGCGGATACTGGAATTGGTCGCGCTTTAAAAGCTTCTTTAAAATCGACACAAAAGGATTTTTTCTATTTGGATGATTTTAAACCCTACGCTCCCTCATACAATGCGCCGGCCGCGTTTATTTCAACTCCGATTTACGAAGGTTCTGAAAAAGTCGGCATCTTAATTTTTCAAGCTCCTATCGACAAGATCAACGAGGTAATGACAAGTCGTAAAGAATGGAAAAAAGTTGGATTGGGTAAAACAGGCGAGGTTTATATGGTTGGGCCCGATTTTAAAAGTAGGAACGATTCCCGGTTTTTAATAGAGACTCCCGATGAATATTTCAAAATGCTTGAAGAAATTAAAGTTAATTCATCAATCATTCGGAAACAACGGGAATTTCATACAAACATTGGGATTGGTGAAATTAAAACTCCGGGGTCCATAGAAGCTATCAATGGCCAGACAGGATTTAAAATTTTTCCGGATTATCGCGGCGTTCCTGTGTTGAGCGCTTATTCTCCGGTAGATATTATTGGATTACGCTGGGGTATTTTAGCGGAAATTGACAAGCGGGAAGCATTTCAATCTAGAGACAGCATAATAAACGGGACTAAAGTATTTGTCATTGTCTTGATCATACTTTTGACTGTAATTGCGCTTTTGGTAAGTAATAAGTTCAATAGACCCATATTGACCCTAGCCTCAGAAATGCAGAATTTTGTAAAAGAAGATATAAAAAATGAAGCTTCTAACGCTTTAAAAAATTTAGATGAAACATCCGAGGAAGTTGAACTTATTTCCCGAAGCGATGAGTTGGGTATGGTCAGTAGAAGTTTTTACGAAATGAAAAAAGAACTTATTCTAATGACGGGCCAACTCATTGAGAACCAAAAAAATCTAAAAAGGAATAACGAACTGCTCCTTGAAGGCGCTGTTGAAGGCATTTATGGTTTGGACCTGGACGGTAATACAACCTTTGTTAATCCGGCCGGAGCGGCAATGGTAGGTTATACCTCTGAGGAAATGATAGGAGTTCCGCAGCACGCTTTAATTCATCATACGAAAGCTAATGGAGAGCCTTATCCGAGGGAGGAGTGCCATATCTATGCGGCTTTTAAGGATGGGAAAATACATAAAGAAGAAAACGAGGTGTTCTGGAGAAAGGACGGGTCTAGTTTTTCGGTCGAATATACCAGCAGGCCTGTTAAGGAAGGCAATAAAATTGTGGGAGCCGTGGTCACTTTTAGCGATATTACCAAACGCAAACAGGGCGAGGAAGAATTACTGAAGAGAAATATTTTCTCCGAACTCCATAAAAATATCGCTGTTTCGGCAAATCAAAACCTTCCTATCGAAGAAGGGATACGGTTAGTCGTGAATAGCGTTTGCGAAGGTCTTGGGTGGCCCATTGGGCACGCTTATTTACCAGACCCGGAAGAACCCGACCAGCGTCTTGTGCATTCAAAGATTTGGTATGATAAAAACCCCAAAATTTATCGTTCTTTTGTAAAGGCCACGGAAGCTCTTAGTTTTACCAAAGGAATTGGTTTGCCCGGACGGGTTTTTGCCAATGCAGAACCTAATTGGATAAAAAATGTAGCGATCGATCCTAATTTTCCAAGATCGATTGATGCGGCAAAAGTTGGGCTTGAGGCGGGCTTTGCATTTCCTATTTTAATAGATGGTAAGGTGGCTGGAGTTTTGGAGTTTTTTTCAGGTAAAAAAGAAGAATTGGATTCTAAACTACTGGAAATGATGAAAAGTATTGGAACATTGTTGGGAAGCCTCATAGAACGAAAACGGAGGATTGAATTACTTTCAATTGCCCAAAGAGAAGCCGAATCTGCCAACAAGTCTAAGAGCGATTTTCTGGCGAACATGAGTCATGAAATCCGCACTCCTATGAACGCTATCATTGGCATGAGTCATTTAGCTTTGAAGACCGAACTGACTCCAAAACAGAATAATTATTTGCGAAAAATTGAATCGTCTTCCAAATCTTTACTCGGAATCATCAATGACATATTAGATTATTCCAAGATCGAGGCGGGTAAGCTGGATATGGAAAAGATTGAATTTGACCTGGCCGAGGTTTTTGAGGACTTATCAAATTTGATTACTTTAAAAGCTCAGGAAAAATCCTTAGAGGTATTGTTTTCGGTTGATCAAAACGTCCCTTATATATTAATTGGGGATCCTCTCCGGCTTGGGCAGGTGTTGACGAATTTAACCAATAATGCGGTTAAATTCACAGATCGCGGAGAAATTATCGTATCTATTAAATTATTGGAGGATAAAGCAGACCAAGTTCGTTTGCAGTTTTCAGTAAAGGATACGGGTATTGGTTTGACGCCGGAACAGGCGGGGAAACTGTTTCAATCGTTCAGTCAAGCGGATACATCCACAACCCGTCAATATGGAGGGACCGGTCTTGGATTGACTATTTGTAAGAGCCTTGTCGAAATGATGAACGGCAAAATATGGGTTGAAAGCGTTCCCGGCAAAGGCAGCGATTTTATTTTTACCGCTACTTTTGGAAAAGGTTCTGAGGAAAATCGAAAGCAACTTATATTATCCAAAGATCTTCAAAACATGCGGGTGTTAATTGTCGACGATAACGAAGCGGCAAGACTGGTTTTGGACAATGCGCTTTGTTCTTTTGATTTAAACGTTTCGATAGCGACATCTGGTTCGGAAGCTATTACTAAGGTAGAAAAGGCCGATCTGTTAAATCCTTTCGATCTTATTATTATGGATTGGCAAATGCCTGAGATGAATGGAATCCGAACATCGGAAATTATCAAGAACCATCCTGGACTTAAAAAGATTCCTAAAATTGTTATGTTAACGGCCTACGGCCGCGAAGAAGTTGTGCGAGAGGCTGAGGAAAAAGGTTTAGACGCTTTTCTTGTAAAACCGATGAATCCATCCGTGATGCTTGAAACTATTATGGAAGTTTTTGGAGAAAAAACGGTTGCAAAGCCGGTTTTGGCAATAGAAAAACAAACCGATTCGGATAACAAAGAGGCGATTCGCGGCGCCAAAGTGTTATTGGTGGAAGATAACGAAATCAACCAAGAGGTTGCGAACGAATTGCTGGGGCAGGCGGGAATATTTGTTACCATTGCCAATAATGGTAAAGAAGGCGTAGAGAAAGCGTTGGAATCGGATTTTGATTGTATTTTAATGGATATTCAAATGCCGGTCATGGATGGCTATACCGCGGCCCGTACCCTTCGGAAGAACGATCGATTTAATACTCTGCCCATCTTAGCTATGACCGCTAACGCCATGAAGGGAGATAAGGAAAGATGTTTAGAGGCAGGCATGAACGATCATATTTCCAAACCGATTAATCCTGAGGAATTATTTTCCGCCCTCGTTAAATGGATTCCTGCAAAAGGAGGTTTGGATAGGAAATTAGCGCCTTTACCTCAAAATGATGTGTTGAGTTCAAAAAGCAAAAATTTACCCGAACTTCCTGGCATTGACGTAGAGGAAGCCCTTACGAAGTTTTCTGGAAACGAGAAATTATATCGCGGCGTGTTGGTCAAGTTTTACGAGAGCAATCTAAATATTGTTCAAACCATTAAAGAGGCTTTAAATTCGGGAGATATTGAAAAGGCACGACGCGAAGCGCATTCGATCAAGGGCGTTTCAGGGTTGATTGGCGCTCAAAAGCTTTTCGAAGTCGCTTCGATTTTGGAACAAGAGATCCAAGAAAGGGATGGAGAAGGTGTCGAATCTTATTTACAAGATTTTTCAGAGGCTCTTGAGTCAATATTATCCTCTTTAGAACGCGTTAAAAAAGAGGAAGAAGCTAAGAATTCGATTGTTGAGGAACCCTCATCTCCAGTTTCTTCAATCGATCCTGAAAAAATGAAAGCGATTATTAAAAGGATTGGGGAATTTTTAAACGACAGCGACGCCGAAGTTGTGGATTATATAGAAAACTTAAAGGTGGAACTAAAAGGGCTGGGAGTAGACTCCGTTTTACTAGACCTGGAAAAAAGGGTTTCGGGTTACGATTTTGACGGCGCTTTAAACGTTTTGGAAGATTTAGCGAAAACCTGGGACATTACCTTGACTTAAACAGATTTAAGGCGATTTAACCTTTCCGTCGAATCCTTCCAGTTGTTTTCCCAATTAATTTAAATATGAAAATATTAATAATTGCCGCAACTTATTTTATAACGGGTAAACTCGGTTTTGCTTTGGCAATTGATCCGGGAAATGTAAGCGCAGTTTTTCCTCCCTCGGGTATTGCCCTTGCGGCCTTGATACTTTTCGGATTGCGCGTTTGGCCGGGAATATTTTTTGGATCGTTTTTTCTCAACATTCAAGGTTTTTATAGCGGCCAAAACGATACCGCATTTTGGGCGGCGATATTAGTTGGGGCTGGGATTGGTTTTGGAGCAACAATCCAAGCTATTTTAGGAAGAGCCGCTTTAATCAGATTTGCAAAAACAACCCAAATTTTAAATCGTCCTCAAAACGTTTTCATTTTTTTCCTCTTTTCCGGTTTAATCTGTTGTTGGGTCAACGCCACTATCGGAACTACCAGCTTATGCCTGGGCAGTTTTGGGAATTGGGACCAGTATCAATTCATTTGGTTAACGTGGTGGCTCGGCGATAGCGTTGGCGTGATATTGTTTGCCCCACTCGCCTTATTATTTCAAAGGATCGACTCTACTGTATTTAATAGGATAAAGGTTGGGGAGTATCTTTTTATATTTAGTTTAATCGTCCTCATTTCCGGAATTGGTTTTGACAATTGGTTTTTCCCTAACGTTTCTAATTATCCTCTCCAATATATTGTATTTCCATTTTTAATATGGATTACTTTCCGGTTTGGAGAAATCGGGTCGCTCCCAGCGATTGCAATAACTTCCTTTATTTCATTGCTGGGTACAGTGAATGGAAACGGGCCTTTTTCTTTAGAGGAAACGAGCGTTTCACTCTTATTTCTACAGAGTTATATAGGGATAACGGCGCTTACACTTTTAATACTAAATGCAATTATTAACCAAAGAAAAATTCTTGAGAAAGCGCTCTATGAGGAAAAAGATAGCCTTGAAAGAAATGTCAGCGAACGCACTCAAAAACTTCAGGCGAGTGAAGACCAATTTCGTACTTTGGTTGATAATATTCCCGGCGTTAGTTATCGATGTTTGGTGGATGAAGATTGGACGATGCTTTATATAAGCGAAGCGGTCAAGGATTTGTGCGGTTATCCACCTAGCGACTTTATTGGAAACGCCGTTAGAACTTTTGCTAGCGTCAACCATCCCGATGACAGAGAAATGATTGCTAAAGCGGTAGACGAATGCGTTCGCGACAGGAAATCCTTTACAGTGGAGTATCGATTTCTTCACGCGAACGGGAGAACCCTTTGGGTTAGAGAAAAAGGTCAGGCAAAATTTGATGAAAATGGCAAAGTGGCTTTCTTAGACGGCGCTATTTTTGACATTACGGATCATAAAATAGCCGAGAACAAACTTCGGTCTAGCGAGGAGATGACCCGCGCTGTTATTAATTATGCTCACGATGCCATTATCCGGATAAACGAGGAAGGGATCATTCAATCGTTCAACCCCGCCGCAGAGAAAATCTTTGGTTATCAAACAGAAGAAGTAATACAAAAAAATATTTCCCTATTAATGCCCGAACCTTATAAAAGCGAACACAATAGTTATATAAAAAATTATTTGGCTACTGGACACTCTAAGATTCTAGGCGCTTCGAGAGAACTCACTGGATTGCATAAAAATGGAATAATTTTTCCAATCGACTTGTCGGTAAGCGAGATGTATCAGGGGGATCAACGATTTTTTAATGGAATGGTCCGCGATATCTCAAAACGAAAACAGACGGAAGTTGAATTGTTAATGGCCATGCAGGAGGCGGAATCCGCTACTCAGGCGAAAAGCGATTTTCTCGCAAACATGAGCCATGAGATCCGAACGCCTATGAACGCTATTATAGGAATGAGTCATTTAGCGTTAAAAACCGAACTGACCCCGAAGCAAAATAATTATTTGAGGAAAATCGAATCGTCTTCAAAGTCCCTACTCGGAATCATCAATGATATTTTAGATTTTTCCAAAATCGAAGCGGGTAAATTGGACATGGAAGAAATCGAATTTGATTTAGCGGAGGTACTTGAAGACTTGTCCAATTTAATTACTTTAAAGGCTCAGGAAAAGTCTTTGGAAGTTTTATTCTCCGTGGATAAAAACGTTCCTTATATTTTGATTGGAGATTCTCTGCGTTTGGGTCAGGTGTTGACGAACCTTGCGAACAATGCGGTTAAATTTACCGAGCATGGAGAAATAATTATTTCCATAAAGTTAATGAAGGAGGAGGAGAAACAAATTCAATTGCAATTTTCGGTAAAGGATACCGGAATTGGTTTGACGCCAGAGCAAACCTCCAAATTATTTCAATCTTTTAGCCAGGCGGATACCTCAACGACGCGCCAATTTGGAGGAACCGGCCTTGGGCTAACCATTTCAAAGCATCTTGTAGAAATGATGAATGGAAAGATATGGGTGGAAAGCGTTCCCGACAAGGGCAGTGATTTTATTTTTACCGCTTCCTTTGGAAAAGGTTCCGAAGAAAAAAGAAGAAAGCTGGTTTTATCCAAAGATCTGCAAAACCTGCGGGTATTAATTGTCGACGATAACGAATCGGCGCGTTTAGTATTAGAAAATGCTCTTAATTCGTTTGATTTAAACGTTTCGATGTCTACTTCAGGCGCCGAAGCTATTACCAAGGTTGAAAAGGCCGACGCGATCGAGCCTTTCGATCTCATATTTATGGATTGGCAGATGCCGGAGATGAATGGAATCCGGACAGCGGAGATTATCAAGAACCACTCAAGTCTAAAAAAGATTCCTAAAATTATCATGTTAACGGCGTATGGTCGCGAAGAAGTTGTAAGGGAGGCGGAGGAAAAAGGTTTGGATGCCTTTTTGATTAAACCGATGAATCCCTCCGTGATACTTGAAACAATCATGGAAGTTTTTGGCGAAAAAACTACTGCGAGCTCGAATTTGAATCGAGGGAATAAATCCAGTCAAGATGCTTTAGAAGCGATTCGCGGCGCCAAAGTGTTATTGGTCGAGGATAACGAAATCAACCAAGAAGTTGCAAATGAAATACTGGGACAGGCTGGTCTCATCGTAACCATTGCCAACAATGGGAAAGAGGGTGTTGAAAAAGCTAATGAAGCAGAATTTGATTGCATATTGATGGATATTCAAATGCCGGTGATGGATGGATACGCGGCTGCCCGCACTCTTCGTAAAGAGACGCGTTTTGAATCTTTACCCATATTGGCGATGACAGCCAACGCTATGAAAGGCGATCGAGAAAGATGCATTGAGTCTGGAATGAACGATCATATTTCCAAGCCGATAAATCCTGATGAATTGTTTTCGGCTCTCATAAAATGGATTCCTGCAAAAGAAGGTTTGGAGAGGAAAGTCACATCTTTGTCAGGAGCAAGCGAG
>Ga0209992_10000995_pt1 | contig 33133 bp, 28 predicted proteins | sample 2SBtaG_2_FD_182564 | JGI IMG/M metagenome (GOLD analysis project Ga0209992, IMG submission 182564) | Deep subsurface microbial communities from Kolumbo volcano to uncover new lineages of life (NeLLi) - 2SBTROV12_ACTIVE470 metaG (SPAdes)... | ecosystem: Environmental > Aquatic > Marine >...
TACTTCGACAAGAGGCTCTCTCCTGTGTGGCTTTGAGCGGCTCACGGGAGGGAGTCTCGTCGATTTCAGGAACCGTCAAACTCTGGAGGCCTCCCCAGCAGAGCTGGGGGGACTCCCGTTTGGCTAGAAAAAAAGGAGTTTTTGGTGAGCCCGCGGGGACTCGAACCCCGGACCGTGAGATTAAAAGTCTCCTGCTCTACCAACTGAGCTACGGGCCCGCGCGTTGGATACCACCCTGCCCGATCCGCGTCGAGCGAGGCTCTCGCGGCTCTCGACGCGTCTTCCGACCCGTCCTACTTTTTCGCCTGCATTTTCGCCTTTTGATTGCTTTTCGCTCTACTTTCGCTTACGGTCCTGGAACCCCGACAACCCCAGGAGACCCACCCGTGAGCGAACCGATCAAGCCTCTCGATCTCGATGTGAGCACCCTCCCCGGATACGGCGATCTCTCCGAGGACGAACTCTACGCCCCTGCCGACGTGAGCGAGATCCCGGCAGCCGCCCTCTCCGTCCGGCCTTCGACCCCGGTCGCGACTGTCCACCCGTCGACCCCGGTCGCGACGCTCACGAACTCCCCGGGCTGCGCGCCGACGCTCGATGCACGCCCGATCCGCCGGGCCCGGAGCGTTCGCACGGACGCCTGGTCGTCGACAGCGCCCGCCAGCTGGGGTCGATCGCGCCGCACGGTGCGCAAGGTGCAGGGACGCGGTCGTGGGAGTCGCGGCGTGAACGCTTCGCCGTCTACGGATTGGTCACTGCCTTTTTGAGGCTTTGATCGTTTTCGCTTGAGGTCGACGGACGTGCTCGTTTGGCGACTTGTGTTGCGGCTTTGGGCGCTTCCGATTGAGGTCGACTGTCGTGCTCGTTTGGCGACTCAGTCCTCGGCGAGCCGATGGGACGGCGCGAGGCGATTGCCAGTAGCGCGGGCCGTTAAGCGATTTCGAATGCGTGTTGCTTGATTCGTTCTGATGGCCGCCGGTCCCCCTGGCGGCGATCGGGGCGCAGCGGAACGGGCGAGGCGCGCGATCTCACCGGCCCGATTGGAGGGCGAATCCGATCGGGTCGGTGCGATTGCACCAACGGCACCCGCGCGGCGTGCTAGGCGAGCGGCGCGGGGCTGCAGTCGAAGAGCAGGCCCGAGTGATCGCTGCCGGGGATGTCGACGACGCGGAAGTTGTCGACGCGGAGGCCTCGGACCATGGCGTGGTCGATTCGCAGGAGGCGGGCGCTCTCGGGCTTCGGGCCCCAGGTGCGCTCGACGGACCGACCCTCGCGCTGGGCGCATTGGACGGCGCCGTCGCTGAAGCGACGGGCCATACGCTGGTAGAGCGGCCAGACCGGGGTGGCATTGTAGTCGCCGACCACGAGTCGCGCGTCGCTGGGGTGGTCATCCAAGAACCGTTCGAGGCCACCCGCTTGCCGGGAGCGCAGGAGCGCGGAAGGAAACGGTCGCAGCGAATGCGGCGCCTGGAAGTGCACGTTCACCAGGTCGAGAGGCCGCTCGAGGCCTGACCAGGTCGCGGGCTCGAGGACGACTCGGCGCGCGGGACGGAAGGCGAGCGGGATCTGCTCGTAGGCGGCGGGCTCGCGGAGCGCGATGCCCATGCCCTGATAGGTGTCGTCGGGCTCGAGGCGGCCGTGGGGCAGCTCGCTGGCGATGGCCTCGGCGTTCTCCCAGCCGAGCTCCTGGGCGCAGAACACGTCGATCTCGTGTCGTCGGATCATCGCCGCGAGGGCGTCGCTGTCCGCGCGCCCCCACCACAGATTGCCCGAGAACACCCGGATCGACTTGCTCACGCCCTCTCCCCTCGCACCCGCCACGCGACACCGGTCGCGGACTCAGCCGGCCTTCGCCCTATCGGTCCTGCCCGGACTTCGATCAAGCGCGCGTCGAGGAAGTTCCCGAGATCGCACCGCCGGGTGCAGAAAACCAGCAACCCGCCCGCAAAACCGCTCGAAGGCGGCCTCACTCACGCGCGAGGCCCCAAAAACAAACGCGCCGCAGCGAAATCGCCGCGGCGCATCCGTTCGCATCGCCACCCCGAGCCTTCAGCGCAAGACGCACCCCCAAAGGCGCGTCGAGAGGCGCGCAGCGCCGATCAGGAGAAGAGCTCTCGCACGATGATCGTCTCTTCGCGGCCAGGCCCCACCGACAGCAGCGCCGCCGGAATCTCGGCCAGCGCCTCGATCCGCTCGATGTAACGGCGGGCGTTGTCCGGGAACTGGTCGATCGAGGTCAGCCCCGTGACGTCTTCGCTCCACCCGGGCAGCGTCTCGTAAACCGGCTTGGCCCGCTCCGCCTCGGCAAGGGTCATCGGGAAGTCCTCGGTGACCTTGCCATCGATGTCGTAGGCGGTGCAGATCTCGAGCTCGTCGAAGCCGGACAGGATGTCGAGCTTGTTGATCGCGAGATCGGTCAGGCCGTTCACGGTCACGGCTTCGCGCAGCAGCACGGCGTCGAGCCAGCCGCAGCGACGCGGGCGGCCCGTCGTGGCACCGAACTCGGCGCCGGCCTTGCGGAGCTGCTCGCCGGTCTCGTCGAGGAGCTCGGTCGGGAAGGGGCCGGAACCGACGCGCGTCGTGTAGGCCTTCGTGATGCCGATGACGCGGTCGATCTTCGTCGGGCCGATGCCGCTGCCCGTACAGACGGCGCCGGCGACGCAGTTCGAACTCGTCACGAACGGATACGTGCCGTGATCGATGTCGAGGAAGGTGCCCTGGGCGCCTTCGAACAGGATGTTCTTCCCGGCCCGGAGCGAGCGGTCGAGAATGCGACCCGTGTGATCGATGTAAGGCTCGAGCTGGCGGCCGAGGTCGACGCACTGCTCGAAGAGCGCGTCGACGTCGATCGCGTCGGCCCCGTGGATCTTCGTCAGCTCCAGGTTCTTCTGCTCGGCGATCGACTCGAGCTTCGTGCGCAGCTCGTCCGCCTGGCGCAAATCCGCGACGCGGATGCCGCGGCGCGCGACCTTGTCCTCGTAGCACGGACCGATGCCGCGACCGGTCGTGCCGATCTTGGCCTTGCCGGCGGCGGCCTCACGCGCAGCATCGAGCGCCGTGTGCCAGGGCAGGATCACGTGCGCGCGCCCGGAGACGCGGATCCGCGACGGATCGCGCAGGATCCCGCGCTCCTCGAGCTTGCGCAGCTCTTCGAGCAGGATCGCGGGGTCGACGACGACGCCCGGGCCGATCAGGTTGACGCTGCCCTCGTGAAGAATGCCGGAGGGCACGACGTGCAGGACGGTCGTCTCGCCATCGACCACGAGGGTGTGGCCGGCGTTGTTGCCGCCCTGGAAACGGGCGACGAGGTCGGCCTGCGGGCCGAGCCAATCGACGATCTTGCCTTTGCCCTCGTCACCCCATTGGGCGCCGACTGCGACGACGGTGGACATATCTAGAGCTCCAGGAGCTGCACGGCGATCATGTTTTCCGCGTCGCGCAGCGAAGAGAGGACCACGTCTCCGGGGTCCTGGTCGATGTTGACGAGCATGCAAGCTTCCCCGCGACTCTCGTGGAGCGCGAGCTGCATGCGCGAGATGTTGATGCCGGCCTCACCGAGGATCGAGCCGACGCGCCCGACGACGCCGCTCTGATCGTGGTTGTGGATCAAGAGCGTGCAGCCTTCCGGGATCGCTTCGAGCATGAAGTCGTCGATCCGCACGATTCGCGGCTGGTTCCCGTGGAAGATGGCCCCCGCAACGAGTCGATCGACGACGCCCTTCACCTTGACGGTGATCGACGACGCGAAGTCCGTCGAACGCGCGACCTTCGTCTCGATCACCTTGATGCCGAGCTCCTGCGCCACGTATGAGGCGTTGACGAGATTCACGCTCTCGCGCACCGACGAGAGGATCCCCTTCAGGACGGCGATCGTGACCGGCGCGACCTTGAGCTCGGCGACTTCGCCCGAGTACTCGACCTCGACGACGTCGACGCGGCCCTGGGCGAGCTGGCCCTGGAACGAACCGAGCTTCTCGGCGAGCGTGATGTACGGCCCGACCGCCTCCGCCTGCTCCGGAGAGACCGACGGCACGTTGATCGAGTTGCGCACCTCGTCCGAGAGGAGGAAGTCGCGGATCTGCTCGGCGACGGCCACGGCCACGTTGATCTGGGCCTGCTCCGTCGACGCGCCGAGATGCGGCGTGCAGATCACGTTCGGGTGGTTCACGAGCGGGTGGTCATCCGGCGGCGGCTCCTCGACGAAGACGTCGAGCCCCGCGGCGCCGACCTGCCCCGATTCGAGGGCGTCGAGCAGCGCGGCTTCGTCGACGATCCCGCCGCGAGCGGCGTTGATCACGATCAGCCCGGGCTTCGCCTTCGCGAACTGCGCCGCACCGAGGATACCGGTCGTCTCCTTCGTCTTGGGCACGTGCACCGTCACGATGTCGGCGCGGCTCATCATCTCGTCGAGCTCGACGCGTTCGACCTCGAGGCGCGCCGCGGCCTCCTGCGTGAGGTACGGGTCGTGGACGATCACCTTCATGCCGAGGCCCTTGGCCCGGGACACGACGAAGCGGCCGATGTTGCCGGCGCCCAGGACGCCGAGGGTCCGGTTGTAGAGCTCCATGCCCTGGAACTTCTTCTTCTCCCACTTGCCGGCCTTCATCGAAGCCGTCGCCTGCGGGATGTGGCGCGCGAGGGCGACGATCAGGGCGATGGCGTGTTCCGCCGTCGTGATGTTGTTGCCCTCGGGCGTGTTCACGACGACGACGCCGTGCTCGGTCGCCGAGCCGATGTCGACGTTGTCGACGCCGATCCCGGCGCGGCCGACGATCCGCAGGTTCTTCGCGGCCGCCAGCACGTCGCTCGTGACCTTCGTGGCCGATCGGATGGCGAGACCGTCGACGTCGGCGATCAGGTCGAGCAGCTCGTCCGGGGAGACGCCGGGTCGGTTGATGACCTCGATCCCGGGCGCCTGCTCGAGAACCGTCACGCCCTGTTCGGCGAGGGAATCGGAAATGAGGACTTTCGGCACCCTTGTCTTCTCCATGTCATGTCGAACGGGTCGGCAGGACCCGTTCTCGTTCGGCGCGCGTCGCGTATCGCGGGGTCGGGGCGCACCCGATCGCGCAGGGGATGTCTCTGCCTCGTTCGCGGGCGCGCGTAACCGCGCGGAACACGCACCCGAGGACGTCGTGGTGTCTTCTCGTCTGATCGGGTCGGACCGGTTCGATCGGCGACGGCTCAGCCGCTCATGAAGCGTGGCCGAGGGCGCGCGAAGTCGGCCTAACTGACTGACAGGCCTATGGATTCCAACCGGTGCCGGAGTGTGCCGGAGGGCCCTGGGAGTGTCAACGGAGCGGCCAGACGGACACGGCCTCGTGCTACGTTGCGCGCCGCCCGGTCCGCTTGTCCCGCCGGGAACGCCCCCTGCCCGCCAGAAGGACCCGATGACTGCCTCCACCGCCGAGCGCCTCCCGATCGAGCCCCGGGGCCCGATCGCCGCACGGCCCGCCGTGCCGGGGAGCAAGAGCATCACGAACCGAGCGCTGCTCCTCGCCGCGCTGGCCGAGGGCGAGAGCCGGCTGCGGGGCGGGCTCGAGTCGGACGACACCGTCGTGATGCGCCGGGCCCTCGAAGCGATGGGAATCGGGCTGCGCGTCGAGACGAACCCGTCGACCGGCGCCGAGGACTGGCTGGTGACCGGCCGGGGCGGCCGATTCGAGGCACCGAACCACGCCCTCGACTGTGGCAATTCCGGCACGACCGTCCGCTTCCTGACCGCCGCCCTCACCCTCGCGGAAGCGCCGATCGTGGTCGACGGCAACGCGCGCATGCGCGAACGCCCGATCTCCGACCTGGTCGCCGCACTGCGCGCGCTCGGGGCCGAGCTGACCGTCGAGGGCGAAGCCGATTGCCCGCCGGTCCGCGTCCACGGTGGTGGCCTGCCGGGCGGCGCCGCATTGATCGACGGCAGCCGCTCGAGCCAGTACGTCTCGGCCGTTCTGCAGGCCGCGCCCTATGCGAACGCCGACGTCGAGCTCGCCTTCAAGGACGGCGTGATCGTCTCGCGTCCCTACATCGACCTCACCCTCGAAGTCATGCGCGACTTCGGTGCCGACGCGACCTGGACCGACGACGACCGACTGCGGGTGCGCGCCGGCATCCCCTACGCCGCCCGCGATTACACAATCGAGCCCGACGCCTCCTCCGCCGCCTACCCCTTCGCCGCCGCTGCGATCGCGGGCGGCACCGCGACCGTCGCCGGCGTCCGCGAGGATTCGCAGCAGGCCGACTTCAAGATCCTCGGCCTGCTCGAGCGGATGGGATGTGGCGTGACACGCGACGGTGACACCGTCACGGTCACCGGTCCCGACGGTCCGCTGCGCGCCCTCGGCGAAGTCGACATGAACGACTTCCCCGATGCGGTCCTGGCCTACGCGGTCGTGTGTTGCTTCGCCGACGGACCGACGACGATCCAGGACGTGTACAACCTGCGCATCAAGGAGACGGATCGCCTCGCGGCGCTCGAGACCGAGCTTCGCAAGCTCGGCGTCTCGGCCGAGGCGGGGCACGACTGGCTCCGGATCGAGCCGGGACCGATGCACGGCGCCGAGATCGAGACCTACGACGATCATCGAATCGCCATGTCCTTCGCCCTCGCGGGGCTGCGCGTGCCGGGCGTGGTGATCCTCGACCCGAGTTGCGTCTCGAAGACGTGGCCGGGGTATTTCGAGGCCTTCTCGGCGTTCTGAAACGCCCGCAGGGCGCTTCACGCCCGCCGCCCACTTTTTTCGCGCGCTTCGGTTGACACTCGGCGGCGCGTGAAAATCCATTGTGGCGTGCCCGAAGGCGCTGCCCCGAAGAGGCGGTGCTCCCCGAAACGGGCACGCGTTCCTCGAAGGGAGCGCGAACGAACGCCCCTGGGCGTCACGAGGAGACCCTTGCGTCTGCAGCGCGAAAACTGCGACGAGGGTCGATGGAGGCCGATCCAATGAGCACTTTCCAGCGTCACGCGACCCGTCGCCCCTGGCCCTTTCCCAGCCTCGCGCGCGAGTTCCAGCGTGAGATGAATCACGCTCTGCGCGGAGGAGAGCCCGCCTATCACGGGCCGCGGGGCGTCTATCCCCCCGTCAACCTGCACGAGCGCGACGACGGCTACGTGCTCACGGCCGAAGTTCCGGGTGTGCGCCCCGAGGACATCGACGTCTCGATCGAAGGCGCGACCGTGACCCTCTCGGGTCAGCGCAAGGTCGAGTACGCGGCCGGCGACGGCGTCTCCGTCCATCGCCGCGAGCGTCAGTCGGGCACATTCCGTCGGGCCTTCGAGCTGCCCGCCGAGATCGATCTCGACCGGGCGCGAGCGACGCACAAGAACGGCGTGCTCACCCTCGCACTTCCGAAGTCTGAAGCGGTCCAGCCGCGACAGATCGAAGTCGAGACACGTTAGGCACAGCCCACGCGAATCCCCACCGAAGAACACGGAGGAACGATCATGACGACCCCCGATACGACCGAGATCGAGGCGCGAGAGAAGGCCGAGGTGTTGACCGAGGACACCCGACCCGGTCTCGTCTTCAAGCCCGACGTCGACATCCTCGAGCACCCGGACGCATACGTGATCCTCGCGGACCTGCCCGGCGCGAACGAGGAGAGCGTCGACATCCACCTCGAGAAGGGCGTGCTCACCCTCGACGCGCAGGTGAGCGAGACGACGCGGGCAGAGCGACCGCGCTACGCCGAGTACCGGGAGGGCGGGTACCACCGCGAGTTCCGGATCTCCGAGGACATCGACGCCGCGGGCGTGTCCGCCTCGATGCGCGACGGCGTGCTCGAACTCCGGCTCCCGAAGAGCGCGGAGAGCCGGCCGCGCCGGATCGAGGTCGCGGCCGCGTAGCGGCGCGAGGCCTGCTCACGAAACCGACCGGCCGGCGAGTCTCTTCGCCGGCCGGTCTCGTCTCCGGCCCGCGATCCGCGTTCCCGGGTCCCGCCCGGTCGCGAACCCCCTATACTGCCGCCTCGGAAAGACGCCCCCCCGACGATCTTGACGACCCCCGCCCCGCGTCCAACCGAGGTTCTCTCTCGATGCCCGACCCGAACCCCAGCGCCCGCCGGGGCGCTACCCCGATCTTCGAGGCCCACGCCCATGGCCAGTCGATCTGGCTCGACAACATCAGCCGCGATCTGCTCCTCTCCGGCGAGCTCCGCCGCTGGGTCGAAGACGAGGGAATCCGCGGCGTCACGTCGAATCCCGCCATCTTCGAGAAGGCGATCGCCAAGACGAGCGACTACGACCCGGCGGCGCGCGCGCTGATCGGCCAGGGCGTCGGCGATGCCCAGGGCGTGTTCGAGAAGCTCGCCGTCCAGGACATCCAGCTCGGCTGCGACGTACTCCGCCCGATCTGGGACGAGAGCGGCGGGCGCGACGGCTTCGTCTCCCTCGAAGTCTCCCCGCACCTGGCGAACGACACCGAGGGCACGATCGCGGAGGCGCGACGGCTCTCCGCCGACGTCGCCCGCGACAACCTGATGATCAAGGTGCCGGCGACGCCCGAGGGCGTGCCCGCGATCCAGCAGTTGATCGACGACGGCATCAGCGTGAACGTGACCCTGCTCTTCGCGATCGACGCCTACGAAGCGGTCCACCAGGCCTACCTGGCCGGTCTCGAGGCGCGACTCGATCGCGGCGACCCGGTCGGCGGGATCGCCAGCGTCGCGAGCTTCTTCATCTCCCGGATCGATGCGACCGTCGGCCAGCACCTCGCCGCGAAGCTCGAAAACGAGACGCGCGACGACGTGCGGGCGCGCCTCGAAGCCCTCGATGCGAAGGTGGCGATCGCGAACGCGAAGCTCGCCTACGCGAGCTTCCTCGAGACGCGCGCGGGCGAACGTTGGAGCCGCCTCGCCGCGGCAGGCGCCGATCCCCAGCGCGTGCTGTGGGCGAGCACCGGGACCAAGGACCCCGCGCTTCCGAAGACCCTCTACGTCGACGAGCTGATCGGCCAGCACACGGTGAACACCCTGCCCGACGCGACTCTCGAGGCGTTTCGGACGGAGGGCCAGGTGCGCGACGCGCTCGGGAACGATCCGGCGCCGCTCAAAGAGGAGGCGCGAACGGTCCTGTCGGAGCTCGATGCCCTCGGCATCTCCCTCAAAGAGATCACCGACGGTCTGCTCACGAAGGGCTGCGCGCTCTTCAGCGATGCCTTCGACGGACTGCTCCTGTCGGTCGAGACGAAGCGGCAGCTGCTGCTCGGCGACGCGCTCGCGCGCACGGACTTCGCGCTCGGGGAGGCACAGGCGGACGTCGACGCCGCCGCGGAGGCCTGGACTCAGGAAGGACGCACCCGCGCGCTCTGGCGCAAGCAGGCCGCGATCTTCTCCGACGCGGACGAGAGCCGCTGGATGGGCTGGCTCGATCTCCCGACGGCGAGCCCGGACGTCGCGATCGCGCGTGCTTCGCTCCGCGAAGCCGTGCGGCAGCACCCGGCGGACACTGCGGTCGTGATCGGCATGGGCGGCTCGAGCCTCTGGCCGGACGTGCTCGGACGAACGTTCGCCGGCGAACCATCCGACACATCCGACGGACGAAAGCCGCGCGCGCTGCGCATCCTCGACACGACGGTGCCCGACGCGCTCGAAGCGCAGCTCGCGGCGCTCGACCTCGAACGCTGCCTCTTCTTCGTGTCGTCGAAGTCCGGGTCGACGATCGAGCCCAACGCGATCTTCGAGCTGGTGCATGCGCGCCTCACCGCGGCGATCGGCGCCGAGCGCGCGGGTCGCCACTTCGTCGCGATCACGGACGCGGGCAGCGAGCTCGAAGTCCGCGCCAAGGAACGCGGTTTTCTCGGGACCGCGCTCGGCCGTCCGGACGTCGGGGGCCGCTTCTCGGCACTCTCGCCCTTTGGCTTGCTGCCGGCGGAAGCCATGGGCCTCGATCCCGAAGTGCTCCAGGCGCGGGCGCGCACGATGGCCGCGGCCTGCGCGCCCTTCGTCTCGCCCGAACAGAACCCGGGTGTCGGCCTCGGCCTCGCGCTCGGCACCCTCGCCCGCGCGGGCCGCGACAAGCTCAGCCTCTCGCTGTCGCCGGAGATCGCCGGCTTCAGCGACTGGATCGAACAACTCGTGGCCGAGTCGACGGGTAAGCACGCCAAGGGCGTCGTCCCGATCGCGGGGGAGCCCCTCGGCGAGCCCGCGCGCTACGCGGACGACCGCGTCTTCGTCGACCTGTGCGTCGCCGGCGACCCCGAGTGGGCCGCGCGCGACGCGAAGCTCGCCGCGCTCGAGGCCGCCGGACATCCCGTCATCCGCATCGCGCTCGCCGACCGACTCGATCTCCTGCAGGAGGTCTTCCGCTGGGAGATCGCGACCGCGGTCATCGGCGCGGTATTCGACCTGAACCCCTTCGACCAGCCCGACGTCGAGTCCGCGAAGATCGCGAGCCGCGAGCTGCTCGCGAAGGCCGCCGGCGGCGGTGCGCTGCCCGCGCCCTCCGGATCCTTCGCCGACGCGAGCGATGCGGCCAGCGCGATCGGCGAGATGCTCGACGGGCTGACGAAGAACGACACCTTCGTGATCAACGTGTTTCTCGAAGACGCGGACGCGATCCGCGGTCCGCTCCAGGCGCTGCGCGAGCGGGTGGGCGCAGCTAAGGGCATCGCGACCACCCTCGACTTCGGCCCGCGCTACCTCCACTCGACCGGCCAGCTCCAGAAGGGCGGACCCGATCGCGTCGCCGGGCTGCACCTCTGGCAGAGCGCCGCCGCGCGCTCCGGCGCGACACTCGCGATCCCGAACATGGGAAGCGACTTCGACACCCTCGCCGAGGCGCAGGCGGTCGGCGACTTCAGCGTCCTCGCCGACCGGGGCCGCCGGGTCGCGGGGATCGACGTCGGCGCCGATCCTGCCGTCACTCTCGAACAGCTCGCTCGACTCGTCGAAGAGGCCCTCGCCTAGCATCATGCCCGCATCCGACCCGACTACTGCCGCGACCACACCCACGACCACACCCACAGGCGCCGCCAACGCTGCACTCGAATTCGTCGAACCGGGCATGACCCTCGGACTCGGCACCGGTCGCGCCGCTTCGGCCTTCGTCGAAGCGTTGGGCGCCCGCGTCGCCGAGGGCCTCGAAATCATCGGCGTGCCCACGAGCGAAGCGACGGCCCAGCTCGCCCGCGAGCTCGGCATTCCCCTCACCACCCTCGAGGAAGCGGGCCGACTCGACATCACCTTCGACGGCGCCGACGAGGTCGATGCGGAACTCGATCTCATCAAGGGCTACGGGGCCGCGATGGTGCGCGAGAAGGTCGTCGCAGCGAGCTCCGATCGGTTCATCGTCCTCGTCGGACCGGAGAAGCTCGTCTCCGCGGTCGGCGAGCGAGGGCGACTCCCGATCGAGGTCCTGCCCTTCGGCGAAGCGCTGGTCCGCCGCGAGCTCGAGGCGCTCGGACTCGAAGCCTCCGTGCGAAATGGCGCGGACGGCAAGACCCTCGTGACCGACAACGGCAACTGGGTCCTCGACGCGAAGCTCTCGCTCCCGCTCGACGCGGGGGCGCTCGAGTCACGGATCGTGGGGCTCCCGGGCGTGCTCGGAACGGGCTTCTTCCTGGGCATGACCGACGCCGTCCTGATCGGCAATGGCGAAGACGTCGAGATCCGCCGTCGCACCTGAACGGCACCTGAGATGGGCCTGAAACGCGCCTGAGAGCAGTTTCGGTTCGGCCTGCGCCGACGATGCGCATCCTTTTCCCCACGATCGGGTAGAATCGCGGGCGGAGATCCGATGCCCACCCGCCCCTTCTACGTCCAACGCAACGGCGACTGCATCCCGCTCGAAGGCGACTGGCGAGTCGCCCGGCTGGACGGGCAGTGGTTCGTCCTGGGCCACCACTCGGTGGTGCCCTGTGGCTCGGAGCGGGCGGCGCGCTCGATGCTCGACGAGCTCACGGAGCGCACGGACGTCGATAGGCTCGCCGACGAGGCGATCGCGGCGCTCGACCGGATCCCGGACAGGTGGGAGACCGACTCGCTCGGCGAAGCCGAGGTCTAGTCCACCAACGCCGCCGCCGAGCGCCCGAGCAAATCCTGCCCGTTTCTTGAGACGGATTGGAACGACGTGCGCGCCACGTCGCGCGAAGTTCCCGCTGCCGACGCCCGTTCACCCCCGTCGGCGGTGGAGGCGACGTAGGCGGATGCGCACGATTCGATCACTCCTCTGGATCGGCAGCGGCAACGGACTCACGCGCAGCGGCATGACCGAGGCGCCCGAGCTCGACGTCACCTGGGTGCCGAACCTCGACGAAGCGTTGATGTTGCCGGCGGTGCGGTTCGATGCCGTATTAGCGGAGCTCGACGAGCCCGAGACTCTCGAGATGGCGCTTCCAGAACTCGACCGCTTCGCGGATCGGGGCGGGATCCTCGTCGCGACCCGGGACCGCGGCGGCGCCCACGCGGACGGGCTGCTCGCAATGGGGATCGGCGCGGTCTTCGTGATCGACGTCGAGCGCGTCGGTCGTGGCTTCGTCAGCGAGGTGAACGAGACCCTGGACACGCTCCAGGCGCGACGAAGTGCGGCGGCGGCGCGGCCGTCGATCGCTTTGGGCTCGGGCTCGGGCGAAGACACGCCCCCAGTCGTCACGGTCAGTCGGCTCGGCTCGCCGGGCGGCGACGAAGAGGCCCCCGAGACGCCACGCGTGATCGGCCGCAGCGACGCAATGCGCCAGGTCTCCGATCTCGTCGATCTCGCCGCATCGAGCCCATCGACCGTGCTCGTGACCGGTGAGACGGGCGTCGGCAAGGAAGTCATCGCCCGCGAGCTGCACGCCCGGGGTGCGCGTGAGGGCCAGCCCTTCGTCGCGATCAATTGCGCCGCCTTTCCCGAGGCGCTCCTCGAGAGTGAGCTCTTCGGCCACGCGAAGGGCGCTTTCACCGGCGCGGACCGCGAGAAGGTCGGGCTCTTCGAAGCCGCGGGACAAGGCACGCTCTTCCTCGACGAGATCGCCGAGACCGAGCTCCCGCTTCAGGCGAAGCTGTTGCGCGTGCTGCAGGAGCGCGAAGTCCGGCCCGTCGGCGACCTCGCACCACGCCCGATCGCGTGCCGGATCGTGGCCGCGACGAATCGCGTCCTCGCCGACGAAGTCGCGCGGGGCCATTTCCGTGAGGATCTCTTCTACCGACTGAACGTGTTCCCGATCCGGATCCCGCCCCTGCGAGCGCGCCGCGCGGACGTACTCCCCCTCGCGCAGACGTTCCTGGCGCTCCACGGACCGCGCGAAGGCAAGCACGGCTGCCACCTCTCCCTCGCCGCGAGCCACCTGCTCGAGGCCTATCACTGGCCCGGCAACGTCCGCGAGCTCGAGAACGAGATCCTGCGCGCGCTGATGCTCACGCCGAACGGCCAACTGATCACGCCGCGACAGCTCTCTCCCAAGCTCGTCGAGATCCTCGAGCCGATCGCCCACGGCGCGCGCCCCGACGAGACCCTGCGCGAGGCCCTCGAGCGGATCGAGTCGTGGCTGATCCGGCGGGCGCTCGCGAACAACGACGGACGCAAGACGCGCACGGCGAAGAAGCTCGGGGTGACGCGCGAGGGGCTCTACAAGAAGATGAAGCGGCTCGGGATCCAGCTGAATTGAGAAGGTGTGGATCGATGTGTAGACTTCCACACATGGCAACCAACCTGGATCTGGACCCCGCACTGGTCGAGCGCGCCCTCGCGCTCAGCGGCGAGAGCACGAAGAAGGCCGCCGTGACGCGTGCGCTCCAGGAGTTCGTGGCGAGGCGCGAGCAGGCGCGCGTCGAGGACCTCTTCGAGCAGCTCGACTGGGATCCGGACTACGACTACAAGGCCGAGCGATCACGCTCGTGAGCACCCTCGTCGACACCAGCGTCTGGTCCCTCGCCCTTCGGCGCGACACGCCGCATCTCTCGCCGGAGGTCGCCCGGCTGCGGCACGCGATCCGGGGGGAAGAGCTGGTCTTCACCACCGGCCTCGTGCTTCAGGAGCTCCTCCAGGGATTCAACGGCCCGCGAGCGCGCGACGCGATCGTCGACCGCTTCACGGCACTTCCCTTTCTGCGCCCGGATCGCGACGACCACGTCGCGGCGGCAGATCTCCGGAACGACTGCCGACGACGCGGGCTACAGGTCGGCACGGTCGATGCGCTGCTCGCCCGTCTCGCCATGCGTTTCGAGCTGACGATGCTCACCACGGATGCGGATTTCGTCCGGATCGCGGAACACCACCCGCTCGAGGTGTGGCGGAGCTGACGGCCGGCGGCCACCCGCGCGCTTCACAACCTCCGCGCGAACGCGCGGATCGCGTCGATGGTCGAGGCCATGAGGTCCGGCGTGACGTCTGGCGTGGCGACGTCGCCGCCGTGCGGCGTGTTCGCGAGGACGCGCGACGTCGTCGGCACTCCGGCGTCGAGCAGCTTGCGGGCGAAGGCGAGACCCTCGTCGCGGAGCGGATCGAGCTCGTTCACCGACACCACGTGGGGCGGCAGGCCTTCCACGTCGCCGCGCTCCGCGTGGTAGGGCCAGGCGAGCGGGTTGCGTGCATGCTCGCCGGTCGGGTCGTAGACCCGCACCATCGAGGCCATCTCCGCACAGGCGAGCAGGTAGCCGTCGTTTTCGCGAAGGGACAACAAAGCCGGATCGGGATCGGCGTAGCCGCCGTAGATGTATGGGCACATCGAGAAGACGCCGTCGATCGCCGATCGCCAGCCCTCTTTGTGCGCCTTGAGCGTGGTCGCGATCGACAGGTTCCCGCCGCCGGACTCGCCGGAGATCACGATTGTCGATATCCCGAACTCGGCGCGCCGGGCGTCGACCCATTGGACGGCGCTCGCGCAATCGTTCAAGCCGGCCGGAAACGGATGGCTGCCCAGTCGCCCGCCGCCATTCTGGAACTCGACGCCGACCACCAGCATTCCCGCGCGCGCGAGCTCGTTTCGCCAGCGCACGAAGAGCGGATCGGCCGCGGTCATCAGCACCATGCCGCCGCCGTGGGTGTGGACGACGCAGGGGATCGCCTCGCCGTCGGCGCGCTTCGGACGATGGACGTAGAGGGAGATCTCGTTGCCGTCGACACCCGTGATCGTCTCGGTCGTCTGCTCGACGTCGTCGTAGGTCGGCATGATCGACCACAACAGGTCGTGCCCCTTCGCGTTCGTCTCTTCGAAGAGTCGCGTGTACTCGAGACACTCCTCGATCGTGGCGTCGGGCCCGAGCGGTTCGACTCCGGGCGCGAAGCCGTCGGCGCCGGCGAGCGCGGCCACGATCCGCGGATCCGCACGCGGGTCGTCCGCGAAGGTCAGGCTGGGGTTGCCGAGGCGGCCCGGGAGAAGCGTGCGATCGAGTTCGGTCATCGGGGACTCCGCGTGGTGTTCCGAGAGCCTAGGCAAGAGCCCGGCCCCCTACACGGTGAGTTCCGCGTCCGTCGATTGTTCACGACCGACACCGATTTCGCGAAGATCGCGGGGCACCGCCCGCTCGAGGTGTGGCGGGGCTGACGCGCGCGCGTCACGCTCGGCGCTACGGCCGGGCTCGCCGAGAACGCCCGAGAGCGCCCGAGAACGAAGCGAGGAGAGACTCCATCGACGACAGAGACTCGAGTGCGGTAGCCCGCGTCGGACTCCTCCTGGCGACCCTGCTTGCCGTCTCATGCGCATCCGCACCGACCGCGCCCCTGTCCGCGGCTCGCGCGTACCGCGGCCCGGTCATCGACATGCATCTGCATGCCTTCTCCTTCGAACTCTCGGGCCGGTTCAGCAACGTCTTCACCAACTCGATCACCGGACGCAGCTACCGCCCCGCGCTGACCGCCGACGCTCAGCGCGACGAGACGCTCGATCGGATGGAGACCTACCACGTCGTCAAAGCCATGGTGAGCGGGAGCGCGGCGGGCGCGTGGTACGACGGGGATCCCGGTCGTTTCCTCGTGGGCAGCATGATCGATACGCGGAGGAGCGACGTCGATTCGCTCCGGGAGCAGCACGCGGCCGGCCGATTGCACGCGATCGGCGAGATGGGGCCCTACTACGAAGGACTGAGAGCAGACGATCCGGCCGTCGCGCCCTTCTTCGATCTCGCGAACGAGCTCGGCATTCCGGCCGCCTATCACCTCTTTCCGGGCGGGGGTCCGGGGAGCGTGTACGCCGGAGGCATGATGGCGGGCATCCGGGCCGCGAACGCGAACCCGATCCAGATCGAAGATGTGCTCCTCGCCCGCCCCGGGATGAAGCTCTACGTGATGCACGCCGGATGGCCCTACCTCGAAGACATGAAGGCGCTCATGTACGCGCATCCACAGCTCTACGTGGGAATCGGCGGCATCAATTGGCTCGTGCCCACAGCCGAGTTCCACGCCTTCCTGAAGGGCCTGATCGACGCGGGCTACGGCCGGCGGATCCTCTTCGGCACGGATCAGATGGGATGGCCCGCGGCGATCGACGACGCGTTCCGCGCCGTCGACTCCGCCTCGTTCCTGACTGACGAACAGAAGGCAGACATCTTCTACCACAACGCGGCGCGCTTCCTCGAGCTTCCGCAGGAGGAGATCGAGGGGCATTGGAGTGCGCATCCACGCTAGGCGCCGGCCGATCTAGACCGTGAGCTCCACGTCCGTCACGCCGTTCAGGAAGATCCGGCCATTGATCGCGGCGAGCCCCTGCCCGGCCCGCGTCGAGAGCAACCGCGCAACGCCTGCGCGAAGCGGCTCGTGGAGTGGGGTCCGGCCCATCATGACCTTCGGCGGCACCGCCTGCATCCGCTGGATGCGATCGATCTCGGGCGCCCGGATCTCCTCGATCCGGGCTGCGGCCGCATCCACGTCGCCACCGGAGCGAAGCGCGGGAACGATCTCGTTCGCCGCCACGATCGCGTCGCGGAGCGCGATGTTCACGCCCTGACCGCCGACCGGTGACATCGTGTGGGCCGCATCGCCGATCAACAGCGCGCCGGGGCGCGCCCAGCCGAGCACGCGATCCGAGACGGAGTTCAGCAGGAAGGGACGCGTGACGGTCGAGGCGTGAGCCTCGACGTGCGCGGCCAGCTCGGGGTCGGCGTGGTCCCGCATCTCGGCCACCCATTCGTCGATCGAGCGACTCTTGAGGTCACCGTAGGTGCCCTTGATCAGGATCCAACCGATCTGCAGCAGCCCGCTCGGGGTCGCGGTGCCGATCATCAGCTGGCCATGCCCGCCCAGGAAGTGGACGACCGGCCGGGTCCAGGCCTCGGGGTACGCCATCCGGAACCACACGACGTCGACGTCCACGCCGCGCGACTTCACCTTCGCGCCGAGCTCCCGGCGCGTCACCGCGCCGCGTCCGTCCGAGCCGATCAGATAGGGGGTTTCGATCTTGGACTCGCCCTCCGCGTTCCGACAGTGGAGGATCCACGGCCCGTCCCCCGATCGCTCGATCCGCCGAACGGTCGTGCCGCGCCGCAGCTCGAAGTGCCCGGTGCCCTCGGCCATCGAGACGAGATGCTCGAGCAACGAGGGCTGCGACACCGCGGACGGAACCGGCGGCTCGAAATCCTCGAACACGAATTCGATGAATTTCCGCTTGTTCATGAAGCCGCGGAACTGCTCGATCGCGACGACGTCCACGAGGCCGAGGTCGACGCCCGCAGTCTCGAGGGCCCGCAGCCCGCTCGGCATCAGGATCTCGCCGCGAAACTCGCGATCGAAATCGGATTGCCGCTCGACCAGCAGGGTGTCGATCCCGCGCGAAGAGAGGAGCCAGGCGAGGAGTGCGCCGGCCGGTCCGGCGCCGACGATGGTGACCCGCTGATCCATGGATGGCGATCCTCCTCGGCTTCTTGTCGATCGACAAGTTCGAGGATCGGACCGCCTTTGTCAAGTGACTAGTTTCGGATTCGCGCTCGCCTGGAGAGACCCGCGAGACCGAGACCGAGCAGGAGCGCAGTTCCAGGCTCCGGGACCGGTGGCCCGGGAACGATCGGCGGCTCGGGGCCGCGGATGATCGTGATTTCCGAGGGATCGAAGGTCAAACGCGTGATGTACTCGTCGCCGAAGCCGACGTGGACCTCTTCGCGCGTCGCCGGGTTCACCGTCCCGGTGTCCTTGCTGCTGTTGTTCGAGTTGCGCAGCTGGCCGGTTCCGTCCGCGTAGAGCCAGAGCTGCGGCGGGTGGTAGCGCGCGCGATCGAGACGCCCCCATTCGCGCGCGTCGATCTCGAGGATCCGACCCTGCTTGTCGATCGGGTCGAGCTCGGAGAGCTGCACGCCGTCGAGCAGATTGGCAGTCGCCGAAATCCGGAAGGCGACCTGGCTCGCCTGCGCGCGCCACTCTTCGGCGCTGATGGGCCCTTCGCCGCCGGCTTGTCGGACGAGGGCGAACGCCGGAAAGCCCGACGGCGTCGGCGGGTTCGTCTCGAGCCCACCTCGAACCGCGTAGCGCACCTCGGTCAGCTGGATGTTCGTGTACAACTCGCCCGCTCGGAGCGGCCCTTCGAAGTCGAGATCGAAGTCGAAGATCCGCACGCGACTGAATTCGGTCACGATGTTCGCGCGAACGAAGTCGTTGTTGTCGAGGGACAGCGTGAACGGACCCTCGATCGTGGGCTTCGGCGTAGCCCACGCGCTGGCCGCGCAATGCGCCGACAGCGCGAGAGTGAGAACGAGAAACCGGAACGTCTGCAGCATGGAGCACTCCCGAAGCCGCAGGAGCGCAGAGGGCGCTCCCGAGCATCGTGGAGTGGTGTCGCGATGTGCGTTGTGTCAGAAATTCGTGCGCAGGCCCACGGCAGCGCGCGGGCGCGCCGAGTTCGCAGACCGGCAGCCAGCGTCGCACCCCCCCCGCCCGATCTACTCCTTCGCCGGGTCGTACCAGACCGGCGAGGTGTAGGCGCGCTCCTGGGTCGTGCGGTCGACGCCGTCGGGCACTTCGGCGCCGAAGACCCGGGCGTCGATCGTCGACCAGCGCGGCGTCGGGATCTCGAGCACCCGCACGTAGTAGAACGCGCGCTGGTCCCGATCGAAGTCGGGATCCTCCCAGTACGCCTCGAGCACCGCTGCGCCGATCGAGTTCGCGTAGCTCGCGCTCGCGAGGTCGACGGTGTTGCCGACCGCGGGCACAGCACCATCGGGCCCGACGACGCGTCCATCCGAGAGCGCGAGGTCGTAGACCTGCTCCCGGCTCTCGCCGTCACCGCCCAGCCAACCCTTCACGATCTGGATGCGATCGAGGTTCGCGCCCTGCGGATCCCGCCAGGCGCGCACGAGGAAGCCGGGCTTCCCGAACCATGCGGCTCGCTCGAGGGACCCACCCATGGGCACGCCCTGCGCATAGCCATGAACCGCCCAGTCCGGTCGCGCGAGGTCCTCCGCGTCGAAGTCGTACCCCGCGAAGAGCCGCACCCGCATGCGCGTGCCGGTCGTCGCATACGTCTCCTTCCGGCGCATCGCGTCGAAGAGTGCCGCCCGGGTGTTCTCCTCGGCCCAGACCGCAGCAAGCCCGGAGGCCACCTGCTGCCAGCCGAAGACCGCGTTGTCGCCGACCTTCGCGAGGGCGTCGGTCATGCGGGTCGGCGTGGGCTCCATTCCCGAGTGCTTGCCGAAGAAGTTCTCCTCCCGGGACGTCGCGAGCGCCGTGTGGCTATCGGTCGAACCGATCATGCCGAACCGGTACGGGTTCACCCCGGTCTCGGCTTCGACCTCGAGCCCCAGCTTGAGGGCCGAGCGCGCGTACTCGCCTTCGAGCATCGCGTCCTCCTTCGCCGCGGTGCCTCCGAGGTTCGACGTGTCCCAGGTCTCGTAGTCCGCGAACTCGTCGTTCGGCGACAGGAAGGGGTGGGTCTCGCCGTCACCCTTGATCTGCGTGACTTCGACGAGGGGCTCCCAGCGGATCCGCGCCTTCGCGTAGGCGGCATCGAATGCTCTGCCATCGAGACGCGTCGTCTCGAACATCCGTCCATTGCTGAGATTGCCGTTGTGCGGGATCGCCAGAACCTTCCCACCGGTCTGCGTCTCGTATTCCGCGAGGAAGCGCCAGAGGTCCTCGGGGTCGGGACTGTCGAGGCTCGAGACCGGCACGAGCGCAGCGGTCTGGTCGGCCTCACCCTCGTAGACGACCACGCGGTGGAGATTGTCGCCGTCGATCATCGACGTCCACTCGTAGCCGGTGAACGCGGTGAACTTCCCGGGCTGGTCGTGGCGATCCGCCGTCTCCGCGACGCTGCGCCAGATCTCCGCCTCGAGCTCCGGGGCGCGCATCTTCCGCTCGTTCATCGACAGGTCGCGGATCAGGATCATCGCGGCGTCGTAGAACCCGGTCGGCCCGGCCTGCGCCTTGTCGTAGAGCATCCGCCCGTAGTCGGTCGCGAGCAGCCGCTCGTCGCCGCCGAAGAGTCGCGGCATCAGCCCCAGATACTCCATGTGATCCGACACGACGAGGAAGTCGAGGGGCTCGATCAGCCGCACCGGCAGCCCGTGGGTGGAGGTCACGCGCTCGCCCTTCGCGAACCGGTAGGCCGCGTCCGGGTCGAGCTGCACGCCGAAGAGGTAGGCGTCCGGGGAGCTCGTCGTATGCAGGTGGGTGTCGCCGAAGAACACGCGGTCGGGAATCGCACGCCCCGCGTACGGCGAATAGTCGCCTTCCTCGGCAAAACCCGCGCTCACCCACGAGACCAGCGCGCATGCGATCGCCAACGCCAGCCCGCGCGAACCTGCCTGGACCCCACTCGAACCGACTTCCCGCCGCATGCGACCCTCCTCGTCTTCGGACGAGGCGGATTCTGGCAGAGTCGGGCGTGACCCGCCGTGGCCCCGCGTCAGAGCGCGTCGGGCAGATTCCGCGAGACTGCAGAGAAATCCGGCGCGCGCTCGAGCAGGTCGATGATCCGCTTGGCGGGTCGGCGCAGGATCTGCGGCAGGAAGGACTCACCCTGCTCGGGGTCGACCTCGAAGGGGAGACCCCACGGCGGCTCGAACGCGACACTCGCTTCGGGCGTCCCCTGGCGACCGCTTGCATCGAGGAAGAGCCAGCGCTCGGTGGCGGCCCAGTAGACCGCATTGAAGCCGTGCAGCACGAACCCGCTGCGCTGTTCCTCGCTCGCGAGCCGCGCATAACAGAAGCCCGTCGGGAAGCCCGCGTAGCGCAGCATCCCGGCGAGCAGGTGGCTCTGCGCGTAGCAGATGCCGTGCCCCTCCTTCAGGACCTGACTCGCGCTGCACGTCGCGAGCTCGGGGCCAACGTCGATTGCGTGGGCGACGTCGTCGCGAACGAACGCGAAGAGCGCCCGCAGTCGATCCTCGGGCGAGGACTTGTCCTCGAGGACGGCCCCGGCGCGTTTCATGACGCGAGGGGTCTGCCAGTCGATCGTGATCGTGTCCTCGAGATAGCGACCGAGGTCCGTGCTCTCCGGGCGGGGCCACACGAGTTCGGTGGTGCCAGGACCGGACGCGCGCTCACTCATCCGAGGCAGCGGTGAGTCGACTCTCCCGTCGACCTTCGAGCAGGTCGTTCACGATCACGCCGGGCACGCCGAGGGAACGCAGGGCGGAAGACACGACGTTGTCGATCGAGCGGTGGAGGTCGAAGACGCGGTCGCCCCCGACGTCATCGAAGGAAGGCTGATGCGCGTCGATCAGGGCGATCCGATCGCCGCCCAGCTCGGTCTTCAGGTAGTCGACGGAGGGCTGGACGTTGTCGACGTAGAAATCGAAGCGGCGGCGTAGTGCCTCCTCGTTGTCGTCGGCGCGCCCGCGCTTCCCCGCCCGGGCGCTCATCTCGGCCTTGCTGATCGAGAGATGCAGCACCTTCAAGACCGGCACGCCGACGCCCGCGAGGAAGCCGAGCAGATGCTGCGCGGCGGCGACCGTTCGCGGATAGCCGTCGAGGATGAACGGACCGTCTACGCCCTCCCCCCCGGCGTCCAGCGCGCGCTCGATCTCCGCGGAGATCAGGTCCTGGGTCCAGCGGTTCGGAATCAGCAGCCCGCGCGAGGTACAGAACTCGAGCCAGTCGAGCTGACTCACTTCCGGCGCGCCGCTGACCTCGTCGGAGATGAAGCGGCTCGGCGTGCGACCGAAGTGGCGCTCGAGATCCGGCAGGTAACGCTTGACCTTCTCGGTCAGCTCCTCCGTCGTGTCCAGGCAGTCGAAGATGCTGACGTCGCCTGCGAGCGAGTACTTGTCGGCGAGCAGCTTCGAGAAGCCGGGGTACGTCTTCGCGCGGTCGATCGTCGTGCGGAGGATCTCCCCCATCGAGAGATGACGTTCGGGATCGATCGACACCAGGTCACAGAGGGCCGCAGCGACCTCGCCCTTCCCGCAGCTCGAAGGGCCGGTCAGGATCACGACACCCGGCCCGCGGAGCGCAATCCGCTCGACGCGCACGAGGGAGCGCGGGGGGGTCGGCCTGGTCATCGATCCTCCGATTCGTCCGCGACGGCGGGCCCGGACGAAGCCGTTGCCCTCTTCTCGGTCGCGAATCGCCGCAACGTTACCATGGACTCCACGCATGGCCGCTACCGACGACGACGCAGTGCTCCCGAAGGGCCGCGCCCTGACCTTCGCCGCGACGTCGCGCAAGCGCGAGGCCGAGGATTGGGCGCTCGTGCTGACCGCAGAGGGCCTCGCCAACGCCACCCGGCGAACCGCGACGGGCTGGCGGCTCGAGGTCGACGCCGATCGCCGCGAGGAAGCCGACGCGCTGGTCGACGCCTGGCAACGGGAACGGGCCGAGCGGCGCGCAGCGCCCCGGCTCGAGCCCGTCCCCGAGACCGACGCGCGCCAACTCGCCCTGGCCTACGGACTCGCCCTCGGCCTGGTCGCCTTTCACGTCGGCCTCGAGTCGACCGGGCTCCACCACGCCTACGTCGATGCCGGGGACAGCCAGGCGGTGCTCGTCCTCGACGGTCAGCTCCACCGCGTCGTCACCGCCCTCACCCTCCACGCCGACGTGCCCCACGTCGCGGGCAACGCCCTCTTCGGCGGCTTCTTTCTCGCCGCGCTGGCCGGCCGCCTCGGCCTCGGCTGCGCGGTGCTCGCGTTCCTGTCGAGCGGCGCCCTCGGCAACTTCGCGAACGCCCTCTGGTACGGGCACGGGCACAGCTCCGTCGGCGCTTCGACGGGGGTCTTCGGCCTGGTCGGGGTGCTCGCGGGCCTGGCGGCCTGGCGTCGCCATCAGACGTTGCCGACCCGGCGCGGCGCGTGGGTCGCGATCGCGGCCGGGCTCGGCGTCGTCGCGATGCTCGGAGGGCCCGGACCGAAGGTCGATTTCTCGGCGCACGTCTTCGGGCTCGTCGCCGGCGCCTTCGCCGGTCTGGCGATCTCGCTGCCCCTCGCCCGACGCCCACGCCCGGGGCTCGCCGCGCAGACGACGGCGTTCGCAGTGTCGGCGCTGCTCGTCCTGGGCTGCTGGCGACTGGCCTGACGCTAGGCCGCGTGCCAGAAGGCGTGGGTGCCGCAGGAGATCCGCTCGGGCAGCCGGATTCGCGCGACGGGACCGGCGGCCGGCTGGGCTGCGTCCAGCACCAGACACTCCGAGCGATCCTCGTTCATGTCGACGGTGAACGTCACGAGATAGCCATCGTCCTCCGCCGCCCCGCCGACGCGCGGGGCCATCACCGTCTCGCTCGCGTAGACACCGTCGGGTAGCTCGACGACCGTCTCGGTCCCCGCCTCGAGATCCTGCTTTGCGATCCCTTCGAAGCCGAACCAACCCTTCGCTGGTAGCGCGTTGTAGCTGTAGCGGTTTCGGCGACCGCCGAAGCGACCGTTGATCATCCCGAACTCCATGACACGATCGCTCCGCCGCTCCTCGCGACAGGCACCGGTCGTCAGATCGAAGCGCCAGCGATGCGCGTGGGCGCCCATCGTGTGGAGATCGAGGAAGCGGAACATCGACTGATCCGCCGTCGCCCCGGGCACCTTCTCCGGGGAGGGATTCTCCTGGAAGAATCCGTCGAGGACGATCTCGTCGCCGTCTTCGTAGGCGTTGATCCAGTGCAGCACGTAGGTCGGGTCGGCCTCGAACCAGCGGATCTCGTCCGGCTGCCCGCGGCGCGGCAGGATGCCGAAGCGTGTGGGCATCTCCGGGTAGAAGGTCGAAACGTGATGCCCCTTCGCGAGCAGCTGCGGGTTCCAGAACATCGGGCAGTCGTTCAAGATCACGAAATGCTCGGTGAAGGCCATGTCGTGGGGCAGCCGCGGCCCCGGCAGGTCGATCGGCACGTAATGGACGAGCTCGCCCCGCGCGTCGAGCACCCCGTAGTTCATGTACGGCGCGTTCGTGCCGTAGTTGAAGAAGAGCATCTCCCCGGTCGTCTCGTCGACCTTCGGGTGCGCCGAGATGCCCTCGGCCGGGAATCGCCCGCCGAAGTCCGCCTTGCCCGCGCTCTCGAGGGTCCACGGGTCGTGTCGGTAGAGGTCTCCGCAGAGCCAGAAGCTCGACAACGCGACGCCATTGTGAACGACGACGTCGGTGCTCGAAGCGTCCTTCATGTTCGGCCGCGCGCCGAGCGCGCACTCGCGCTTCGCGAGGGCCGGACTCTCGGCCGCACCCGAGAAGAGGGACTCCCCGGCTTCGCGCTCGGCGCGAAAGCCGTCGGTCCGCACGAAGCGATTCCGGTAGACCGCGTCGCCGCCCTCGAAGGCGATCCCGTGCAGCATGCCGTCGCCGTCGAAGGGGTGATATCGCTCGATCGGCTCGAGCAGCGGGTTCTCCGTGTTCCGTAGATACACACCCGCGAGATCGTCGGGGATCTCGCCCTCGACCTCGAGCTCCCAGGCGTCGTACTCGACGACGTTCGGGCACCAGGGGCCGGAGCGATACGGATGCGCGTCGTCGCCGGGCAGCCCCGACTCGAACCGTTCGTGGATCTGTGTCTTCACGAGGATCTCGTCCCTTCCGGTCGCTCGACCACGAAGCTCACGGTCGTCGCCGTGCTACCCCCGATGTTGAGCGTCTGTACCCGGGACGCATTCTCGACCTGCGTCTCGCCGGCCGTGCCCGCGACCTGTGCGCAAGCATCCACGAGCATCCGGATCCCGGTCGCGCCGACCGGATGGCCACCGCCGATCAGACCCCCGCTCGCGTTCACCGGCAAGCGCCCGCCGTCCCGCAGCAGGTCCCCGTTCTCGATCGCCTGCCAGCTCTGCCCCGGCGCCGTCAGCCCGAAGTGGTCGATCGCCATGTACTCCGACGGCGTCATGCAGTCGTGGGTCTCGATCGCGGAGAGCGCCTCCGGTCCTTCGATGCCCGCGCGGCGCCAGGCGTCGGTGATCGCGGTCCGCACGTGCGGCATCACGTACTCGCCACCGCGGCTGCGCTCGAGCTTCGACTCGTTCGAGAGCCCGACCGTCTGATGTCCCCACCCGGCGATCACGGCGCCGTCGTTCGCGCGCCCGTTCTCGGCGAGCCAACGCTCCGACACGAGCACGATGCCCGCGCCGCCGTCGGTGATCTGACAACAGTCGTTTCGTCGCAGCCGTCCCGCGACGACCGGGTTCTCGTCTTCGTTCGCGGCGAAGCTCGCCTCGCTGAGCTTCCAGGTCCGGGTCTGAGCATTCGGGTTCGCGCGGGCGTTGGTGAGATTGATCTCCCCGATCGCTCGGAGGTGCTTCTCGTCGAGCCCGTAGCGCGCGTCGTACTCGGCGGCGACGCGATCGAACATCGAGGCCCAGATGGCGTCCTCGGTGTCGGTCTCCCGGCCGACCCAGGCGGCCGCCTCCTGTACGCGCGCCGCCTCGGCGCCCGGCATCGTCTTCTCGAGCTCGGCCCCGAGTACGAGCACGCAGTCGTATCGCCCGCTCTCGATCTCGGCCATCGCCGTGAGGGTCGCGATCGAGCCCGACGCGCACGCCGCCTCGTGCCGCATCGCCGGCTTGCCCCAGAGCTCCGGCATGACCGTCGCAGGCATCGCGCCGAGGTGTCCCTGCCCGGTGTAGAGCTGACCGAAGGCGTTGCCGACGTGGATGCTCTCGACCTGCTCCGGCGCGACCGCCGCACCGTCGAGGGTCCGCTCGATCACTTCGCGCACGAGGTCGCTGATGTCGAGCCCTTCGCGGGTCCAGTTCCGCGCGAAGTCCGTCTGGTAGCCGCCGAGGGCGCGCACCTGCATCCGTGTTCCTCCGGTTCGAGTCGAAGATGATAGGGCGCGGAGCGTCGCCTAGACGCTGACCCAGCGTCCCCCGGGCGGCGGGGTCGGTTCGCGATAGCCGTCCTCCGGCCAGTCCCAGCGCGTCCACTCCGCGAGCGTCGGCAATTCGATGCCCTCGGGCAGCTCGCTCTCCCGGACGAAGATCGCGTTCGGGCAATAGGGCTCGGTCCACGCGAGGACGTAGCCCTTGGCGCGCGCGAGCTTGTCGAACGCCGCGAGACTCGCGCCGTGATAGAGACCGTGGCGCTCCTTGTCCCACCCGTGCTCGGCGTCGTAGGCGATGGTCTTCGCGGTCTCGGGCAGGAAGAAGACGTTGTACTCGACGATCACGACCCGGGGCTGGTAGCGCTCGAGCGCCTTCCACACCCAGTAGTCGTTGCCGTCGATGTCGATCGAGAGCAGGTCGAAGTCCTCGGGCACGCCGTAGCGGTCGAAGAGCGCCTCGACGTTCTCCGCGTGGACGAACTCGCGCTTGACCAGGGTCCCGTCCGCGCGGTCGCTGCCCTCCATGAGCAGGCCGGTCCAGCCGTGGTTCACGCGCAGGTTCGCGGTGTTCGACCATTGGAAGCCGTCCCAGGCGCCGAACTCGACGAAAGCGCGATGCTGTGTTCCGATCCGCTCGAAGAGGCGCAGCAGCACCCCGTCCTCGCCGCCCTGCGAATACACGCGAGCGGCGTGCGCTGCGAGGTCCGCGCGCCAGCGGTGGGTCTCGGGCTCTCCGGTCGACATCGCGGCTCCGCTCTCGCCCGCAACGGCGTTGCCGGGGCGGCGCCAAGGCTATCATCCCCACGCGCGCTCGGGAGACCCGGCGCGCCACAGGAGGACCGAGTCGATGGCGGAGCCGCAGCAGGGCGAAGGGATCTATCCGGTCGGCAAGGCCATGATCGGGATCGCGTGGCTCTTCGCGACGGCGTGCTACTTCCCGCCGCTCGCGGCGACCGCGGCGGGGCCGGGTGGCCGAGCGCTCTTCGGCGTGCTGGCGGTCGTGCACGCGGTGGAGTGCCTCTTCTTCATCGGCGTGCTGCGGGGGAGCGAACGCCCGCTGATCACCGAGCTCTGGCACACCTTCCTCTTCGGGATCGTGCACGTGTCGACGCTGCGCCATGAGCAGGACGAGCGCTGAGCGCTCGCGCCACGGCGACTCAGGCGTCGCCCAACGTGTCCCAGAGGCGCATCGCGGCGTATGCGCGGTAGGGCCGACAACGTTCGAGTCGTTTCTCGACTTCGGCGGAAGGTGCGGGCTCTGCTGCGTTTTTCTTCGTGATCGCCTTGCGCAGCCCCAGGTCCCCGACCGGCAGCGCGTCAGGCTCCCGCAGCACCCGCATCGCGACGTAGTGCGCGGTCCAGGGCCCGATCCCGCGAAGCGCCTGCCACGCTTCGATCCCGTCCTCGAGCGCCGCCGCCGGCTCGACGAGGGACGGATCCCGGGTGACCGCCTCGGCGAGTCCGCGAATCGTCTCGGCGCGTGCGCGCGTGAGCCCGATCTCTTCGAGGGGGGCCTCGACCAGGTCGTCGGCGCGCGGGAAGAGTCGCTCGACACCGGCCGCACTCCCCAGGCCCGCGGGCACCCCCTCGCCCCAGCGCTCGACGATCCGCCCGGCCATCGTCGTCGCGCCCTTCACACTCACCTGCTGACCGAGCACCGCGCGCACGGCGGTCTCGAAGCCATCGACGGCGCCGGGCACGCGCACGCCCGGGACGTCGCGCACGTGACGCGCCAGCGTTCGAACGCGCCCGAGCACCGCGTCGATCGCGACGGCGTCCGCGTCGAGATCGAAGAGTCGGCGCAGCCGCGTCGTCACGTCGAGCAAAGGCGCCGGGCCGTCGAGCCGCACGTCGATCTGCAGCCGATCGCGGGCCGCGTCTAGCTCGACGCCCATGACCGCGACCCCCTCGCCCACGCGCAGGGTGCGCGTGTAGCGCTCGCCGTCGATCGACTCGACGCCGGGAATCGCGCGCATCTCGAGGAACGCGAGCAACGGCCCCCAGGCGAAGGGCGGCCGATACGGCAGGCTGAGCCGAAGACTGCCCGCCTCGCCCTGCACCGGCGTCGTCCGCCGAGCCTTGCGAATCGCGCTCGGCGGACGATCGTAGACCTCGCGCATGCAGGCGTTGAAGCGGCGCTGACTGGCGAAGCCCGCCGCGTTCGCGATCTCCGTCATCGGGAGCTCGGTCTCGTCGAGCAGCTGCTTCGCGAAGAGCACGCGGCGCAGCTTCGCGACGGCGACCGGGTTCGTGCCGAGGTGGCGGTCGAAGAGGCGCCGCAGGTGGCGATCGCCGATGCCGAGCCGATCGGCGAGCGCGTCGACCCTGGCGTCGCCGTCGAGCGCACCGTCCTCGATCAAGCGCAACGCGCGCGACACGGTCGCTGCCGTGCCAAGCCAGGCCGGGGTCCCCGGCGCGGCTTCCGGGCGACAGCGCAGGCACGGGCGGAACCCCGCCGCCTGCGCGGCGGCCGCGCTGCGCCAGAACGTGCAGTTGCGCGACTTCGGCGTCGGTGCCGGGCACACCGGGCGGCAGAAGATCCCGGTCGACTTCACGCCGACGAAGAAGCGTCCGTCGAAGCGCGCGTCGCGGGTCTCGAGCAGCCGATAGCAGCGATCCGAGGGGAGCGCGTCGGCCAGGATCGTGGCGATCAGCTCCGCGTCGCGCGTGGCGTCCGCGTCGCGCGCGCCGGGCGCATCGAGATCGGCGTCGAGGTCCATGGCCGGGTCACTCCCCCGCGGCGGCGGGCAGGCGCGTGGCGCCGAGGTCCGCTGCGATCCCCGTCAATCTAGCGTCCGGAACCCGGCGAATTGGCCGCTTTCGGACCCGGCCGCGACAAGCCGCGCGAAGCGCGGAGGCCCGCGCGGCTCAGCGAGACGCGCCGTCGCGACGGCCCCGCCCGCGATCACGCGAGGGGAGCCGATAGCCGCCGCCTTGGCCACCTCCCCGCGGCCCCCTCTTCGTCCGGGCCGGAGGGCGCGCAGAAATCAGGCAGTCGGGGCCGTCCCCGATCAGGTCCTCGCGGCCCGCCTTCACGAGCGCATCGCGGACCGTCCGCCAGTTGTCCGGCGCGAAGAATTGCAGCAGCGCGCGCTGGACGGAACGGTCCTGCACACGCTTCGCGGCCGGCACCGGCTTCATCGTGAGCGGATCGATCCCCGTCCAGTACATGCAGGTCGCCACGTCCATCGGCGCCGGGATGAAGTCCTGCACCTGTCGCGGCCGGTAGCCGCGTTCCTTCAGGAAGATCGCGAGCTCGATCATGTCTTCCGGCGTCGAGCCCGGGTGGCTCGCGATGAAGTAGGGGACGAGATACTGCTCCTTGCCGGCCCGGCGCGAGGCCGCCTCGAATCGCTCGGCGAAGATCTCGAAGCTGCCGCGGCCAGGCTTCTTCATCAGGTCGAGCACGCGGTCGCTCACGTGCTCGGGCGCGACCTTCAAGTGCCCGCCGACGTGATGCGCAGCGAGTTCCTCGAGGTACGCGGGCTCGTCCGCGGCGAGGTCCATCCGGATGCCGCTCGCGATGTGCACGCGCTTCACCCCGTCGACCTCGCGCGCGCGGCGCATCAGGTCGAGGGTCGGCGCGTGGTCGGTGTCGAGGAGCTTGCAGACCTTCGGGTGCACGCAGGACAGACGTCGGCAGGTCTTCTCGACCTCGGGCCGGCTGCAGCGCATCCGATACATGTTCGCGGTCGGGCCGCCGAGGTCGCTGATGCTGCCCTTGAAGTCCGGTGCCGCGGCCAGGGTCTCGACCTCGCGCAGGATCGAGTCCGGGCTGCGGCTCTGGATCTCGCGACCCTGGTGCATCGTGATCGAGCAGAACGTGCAACCGCCGAAGCAGCCCCGCATGATCTGCACCGAGTCCCGGATCGTCTCCCAGGCCGGCGGCGGCGCGTCGTAGTCCGGGTGCGGCTTTCGCGTGTAGGGCAGCTCGTGCAGCCGATCCATCGTGGGCTCGTCGAGGCTCCCGGACGGCGGGTTGATCACGACGAGGCGATCCCCGTGGCGCTGGACGAGGCGGCGTGCGTTTCGCGGGTTCGTCTCGTGATGGAGCTTGCGGGTCATCTCGGCGAACGCGACCGGGTCCTCGACGATGGTCTCGTGCGACGGCAGGTCGACGGTGTCGACGCGGTCGTGTTCGGCCAGGCTCTCGTTCTTCCCGAGCAGGTAGGCGACACCATCGAGATCCCGCAGGCCCGAGAGATCCGCGCCCCGATCCAGGCGCTGGGCGATCTCGAGCAGCACCGACTCGCCCATGCCGTAGCCGAGGAGGTCGGCCTTCGATGTCACCAGGTTCGACGGCCAGACGCGGTCGCTCCAGTAGTCGTAATGCGCGATGCGTCGGAGCGAGGCCTCGACGCCGCCGCTGATGACCGGCACGCCCTTGAACGCCTCTCGGCAGCGCTGCGCGTAGACCGCCGTCGGACGATCCGGTCGCAGACCGATCTTCCCGCCCGGTGAATACGCATCGGCGTTCCGGCGCTTCCGGTTCGCCGTGTAGTGATTGATCATCGAGTCCATGTTCCCGGCGCTCACTGCGCAGAAGAGCCGGGGTGCCTCGAACGCCTTCCAGGCGTCCGCGCTCTTCCAATCGGGCTGGGCCAGGATCGCGACCCGGAACCCGTGCGCCTCGAGCCAACGACCGAGGATCGCCATCGCGAAGGACGGATGATCGACGTACGCATCGCCCGTCACGAAGAGCACGTCGACGCGATCCCATCCGCGTGCGGCGACGTCCTCGGGCGTGGTCGCGAGGAAGGCCGTGCGCGAAGCGGGCGACGGCGGCGAAGCGCCGTTCTTGCGGGGCGCGCGGGCCTTTTTCGGGGTTGCCATCGCCGCAACGTAGCAGTGTGCGCTTTCCCGCCGAACGCAGGGAAAGCGGTACCGTCGGCGCGTGCCGACCGCCGACCCCTGCCCCCATCGCCCGCCCTGCCCCGGCTGCCCGCGTTTCGGCGAGGCCGGTCCCGCGGAAGAAGCCCGACGCGCGATCGCCGAGCTCTGCGCGCAGCACGCTCTCCCCGATCCCGAAGTCCACGCGACGACCGGCCTCGGCCACCGACATCGCGCGCGCCTGGCCGTTCGCGGCCGCGCCCGCAGCCCGAAGATCGGCCTCTTCGAGTCCGGCTCCCATCGCATCGTCGACACGCCGCGCTGCGCGGTGCACCACCCGGCGATCAACCACGCGGTCGCCGTGCTCAAGCAGGTGATTCACGAGACCCGCATCGCGCCCTACGCCGACACGCCGCATCGCGGCGCGCTTCGCTACGTGCAGCTCGTCGTCGAGCGCGCGACCGAACGCGTCCAGGTCGTCCTCGTCGGGAACGGCGACACGCCCGACGTTCTCGGCGACCTGCCCGACGTGTTCGCAAACGCAATGGGCGAACGACTCCAGGCGCTCTTCTTCAACGCCCAGCGCGAGCGCTCGAACGTGATCATGGGTGACCACACGATTCGATTGCGCGGCGAAGAGGCGATCGTCGAAGCCCTCGGCGGGGTCGCCGTCCATTTTCCGCCGGCCGCGTTCGGCCAGAACCATCTGCCCCTCTTCGAGCGCGCCATCGAGCGGATCCATGCCCGGGTGCCAAACGACGCCGTCGTCTTCGAGGCCTACTGCGGTGTCGGCGCGATCGGCCTCGGGCTGCTCGCGCGAGGCCCGGTCCGCTTCAACGAACGCAGCCGGGCCGGTCTCGACGGACTGGGTCGCGGACTCGCCACACGCATGGACGTCGAGCGAGGACGGGCGACGGTGCTCCGGGGCGCCGCCGGAGAGCGCCTCGACGGGCTGACGGGCGCCGACGTGGTGATCGTCGATCCGCCGCGGAAGGGACTCGACGAGGCGCTGCTCGAGGCCCTCGTCGCGGCGCCCCCGTCGCGGCTGATCTACCTGGCCTGCGGCCTGCCGCGGCTCCTCGCCGAGGTGCCCGCGTTGACCGACGGGGGGCGCATGCGGCTCACGAGCGTCGAGCTCTTCGATTTCTTCCCCTTCACGGGACACGTCGAGACCCTTGTCGTGCTCGACCGGGATGCGGAACACTCCGGCCCGGATCCAGCGCCCCGGCCGAGCGCCGACGAGGGGTGATCACGCGCGCCGCGACCGATCCGATGCCACCGATGCCGTCCAGGTAGAGCCTTGCCCCGATTCGAAGCCGCCACGCCCGACGCCCTCCCGGAGGTCCAGGAGTCCTTCGACTTCGGACCCTCGCAGCCCGCCGTGCGCGCGCCGCGGGACGTGGAGCGTCGGAGCGTGCTCGACGTCCTGGGGCGGGCCTTCCACGACGACCCGGTCGCGACGCACCTCTTCCCGGATCCCCGCAACCGGAGCGCGAGATGGTCGCGCTTCTCCGGCCTCGCCATCGACGCGATGGCCGACACCGCGCACGTGCTGACCACCGATGCCGTCGAGGGCGCGGCGATCTGGCAGCTGCCCACCGAAGCCACGCTCGGCTGGCGCCAGAACCTGCGCCTGGCGTTCGGCTTTCTCGGCGTGACCGGCTTCGGCGCCCGACGGGCGCTGCGCCTGGGCGAATTCACCTCGCGCCATCGCATCCGCGACCCCCACTACTACCTGGCAGCGCTGGGCACCGACCCCGTGCACCAGGGCAAGGGCATCGGTTCGGCGTTGATCGAGCCGGTCCTCGCGCGCTGCGAGCGCGAACGCCTGCCGGCCTATCTCGAGTCGTCGAAGGAAGCCAACGTCCCGTTCTATCGGAAGCACGGCTTCGAGGTGGTCGAGGCGCTCGAGGTGCCGGGCGGACCGACCGTATGGTCGATGATCCGGCGCATGGGCTAGTCGGGCGCTAGGTCGACGCGTCGCGGCGAACGTAATCGCGACGCCGATGGCGCGCGAAGGTCCACGGGCCACTCGGCTCGTCGACCCGGGCTTCCGACGAAGCAGCCCCGAAGGGGCGGTCGAGCGACTTCACGGGCACGAACGCCGGCCCCTCCGCCGCTGGATCGAGCTCCCCCTCGAAGCGCGACGACAGCAGCTCGTCGACGATCGGCCGCGCGTCCGCATAGAGAGGAGCGGTCGTCGCGGGCCCCGCCTCGAGCGTGACGGTCGCTCCGGGTCCGTCACC
>Ga0209992_10000996_pt1 | contig 33114 bp, 25 predicted proteins | sample 2SBtaG_2_FD_182564 | JGI IMG/M metagenome (GOLD analysis project Ga0209992, IMG submission 182564) | Deep subsurface microbial communities from Kolumbo volcano to uncover new lineages of life (NeLLi) - 2SBTROV12_ACTIVE470 metaG (SPAdes)... | ecosystem: Environmental > Aquatic > Marine >...
CGTCGGTGGCGTCGTCGTCGTCGGTGGCGTCGTCGTCGTCGGTGGCGTCGTCGTCGTCCCCCGCGTCGTCGTCGTCGCGACGGTCGTCCACGACGTTCACGCAGCCGGCCAGAAGAAGCAGCGAGAGCAGAATGCGCATGATCGGGGGTCTAACATGCGCGCCGTGCAGACGCAGGCCGAGTCGCGTCCCCCCTGGGGCCCTCTTCACGCCGCGGCCGCGGGGCTCCTGCTCGCGCTGCCCGCGGGCTGGCTGCGGTGGTGCATGCGGGCGCAGTACTTCGGTCACGAGGAGGAGGACTGGGGGAACCTCGAGATCGTGCGCGGGATCCTGGGCACGAAGTTCCAGTTCATCGAGACCGAGCACATGCCGCTGTTCACCACGCTGTCGGCGTACGCGACGATGGCCGTGGGCGACTCGGAGGCGGCGGCCGAGGGCGTCGCCGTGGTCATGGGCGCCCTCACCGTGGCCCTGGTCACCTACCTCGGCGTCCGGTGGCTCTCCCCGGCCGCGGGGCTCGTGGCGGGCGCACTCGTGGCCGTCCAGCCCGAGGCCGTCCTCTACGCGGCGAGCCCCCTGCGCGAGTCGACCTTCACGACGTTCCTGCTGCTCGGCATCGCGCTCGTCGGGGGACAGCACTACGGCAAGTCCGCCGTCGCCCTGTCCGCGGCGTTCTTCACCCGCTTCAACGCCGCGTTCACCGTCCTGCCCGCCCTCGCGCTGCAGGCCTGGTGGACCCGCGGGCAGGAGCGTCGCGACAAGGCCGCCCTGCGCGCCGCCGCGACCACGGACGACGAGCGCGCCGCCGTCGATCGCACGCCGGGGCTCAAGCCGTCCCTCGGAGCCGCCCTCGCCGGAGGCGCCCTCGCCCTGGCGACGTTCGCGTGGGCCCGCTACTACCACTCCGTGCTCGACACCTGGGTGTTCTGGGGCGGCGTCATGGAGCGCAACACCGGCGACGCCGTCGCGGATCTGAGCGGTCGCGAGCACGCGCTGGCGATCGCCGAGGCGGTCTTCGGCGTGGCGTTCCGGGTGCTGCCGAGCCACGTGGGGTGGGCCGTCGTGCCCCTGGCGTTCGTTGGCGGGGCCTGGATCCTGAAGGGGCGCGCGCGCGACTTCGAGAACGCCCGGTGGCTCACCGCCAACGCCGCCACGACGCTCGGCCTGCTGCTCGCGACGGCCTTCGTGTCCACCTACCCGTCGGACCACAACCTGTACTGGAAGTGGCTCGCGCCCACCGTCCCCTTCTTCGCGCTCCTGGGCGCGCACGGGGCCGTCGAGGGCGTCCGCAGCCTCCCGCTCCCCGCCCGCCTGCCCCGACGTCCCGCGATCGCCGCCCTCGCCGTCGGCCTCGCGGTGGCGACGCTGTGGGGCTACCGCTCCGAGACCCGGAGACAGCTGGCCCGATCCGACCAGTGGTACGGGACGCAGATCCGCCTCTGCGACTGGATCGAGGCGACGGTCCCCGACGCCGGCGTCCTCACGACCGGCATCCCCACGTCGTACCTCTCGCGGCGCGAGTCCCCCATCCGCACGTACTCCTGGCACGCCGAGGACCTGCCGCGCGGGCAGCAGGCGGCGTTCGGGCGCTGGCTCGTGGAGAACCGCATCCACTTCCTGCTGTGGATGGCCGAGGACTGGACGGGCGCCCCCGAGGCCGCGCCGCACCTCGCCCGGGGCCGCAGGGTCGAGCACGGCCCCGTGACCCTCGTGCCGATCGCCCGCGAGGACGGGTACGGGTTCATCGCCTACCGGGTGGACGGGATCGACGGGCAGGACCCCCTCCCCGACCTGCCGCCGCGGTCCGCCGGCGGCCTCGCGGAAAGGTAGCTACCGTCCCCGCCATGTCGGACGACTCCGCCCCGGCCGCCGCCGCGCCCCGCGAAGCCCTCGTGATCGAGGCGCCGAACCCCGCCGCCCCGCGGACGGCCCTGCTCATGTCGGCCGCGGTGGGCGTCGTCGGGCTGCTGTACCGGGTCTCGCTCGCGCGTTGCTACTACGGCCAGGAGGAGGAGGACTGGGGCACCGTCGGGCTGATCCTCGGCGCATACCAGAGCGGGCTCCGCTACGTCGAGACCGAGCACATGCCGCTCTACGTCGACCTCGCGGGCCTGGCCACGTTCCTCACCGGCGGCGACGCCGAGGCGGGCGGGGAGCTGATCGCGGTCCTCGCGGGCACCTTCGTCGTGGGCGCGACGACCTTCCTGGGGGCGCGCTGGTTCTCCCCCCTCGCGGGCCTGGTCGCGGGCCTGCTCGTCGCCTTCCAGCCCGAGGCCGCCCTCTACTCGGCGACCACCCTGCGCGTCTCGACCTACTCGGCCTTCGCCCTGCTCGGCGTGGGGCTGATCGGCCACCGCCGCTTCGTGCTCGCGGGCTTCGCCCTCGCCGCGGCCTTCCTCACCCGGTTCGACGCCGCGTTCGTCTTCCTGCCGGCGCTCGCCCTGACCGTGCAGTGGCTCCGGCAACGCCCCCCGGAGGGCGAGACGCGCTGGACCCGCCGCTGGGAGGGCGCGGCCGCGGCCTTCGGCGTCCTCCTGCTCGCCGCGATCCTGTGGGCGCTCTACTACCAGTCCCAGGAGGGCACGTACGCGTTCTGGGGCGGCGTGGGCGAGCGCAACGCCAACTGGAACCTGGGGGCCGGCTTCGGCACGCTCCAGGGGGTCCTGTTCAAGCTGCTGCCCGGCCACCTCGGCTGGCCCCTGCTCCTCCTCGTCCCGGTGGGCGCCTTCCTCGTGCTTGCGCGGGTCACGGCGGCCGTCGGTCCGGCGCGCTGGGTCCTCTTCGCGGGCCTGCTGGGGTGGGGGTTCTTCTTCAGCGTCGTGGTGGTGTCCGCGTACCACTGGGACCACAACCTGTACTGGAAGTGGTTCTCCCCGAACGTCCCCTACCTCGCGCTCCTCGCCGTACACGGCGCCATCGAGGCCCTCAAGCGCCTCGCCAGGACGGGGGGACCGGCCATGGCCGCGGCGGCGGTGACGATCGCGGGCATCGGGCTCTTGGGCACGGGGACCGTCTTCCACGCCCAGACCGACGCTCAGCTCGAGCGCTCCGACTCCTGGATCGGCACCCAGGTCCGGCTGGCGCAGTGGTTCGAGGCCGAGTACGACGACGACGCCGGCCTCCTGGGCGCGCTCGTCCCCAACACCTACCTCCTGCGTCGGCCCACCGAGCGACGGGTCAACTACTGGCACGACGACGGCATCCCGGACGAGGACCCCGAGGCCTTCGGGCGGTACCTCGTGGACCAGCGCGTCGCGGTTGTCGTGTGGTTCCGGGAGGAGTGGGTCCAGGCGATGTCGGCGGCCCCGTTCCTCGCCCTGGGCGAGCCGGTGGACGCGGGCCCGGTGCGGCTCGTCCCCATCGCCCGGGAGGACGGCTACGGCTTCATCGCCTACCGCGTCGAGGGTCTGCCCGGGCTCACGCACCCCCCCGAGCCCCCGCCCGCGCACGCCGGCGGCATCGCGGCGACCCCGTGACCGACCCCGTGCGCGACCAGCTCTTCGGGGAGTGGACGGCCGCGCTGCCCCACGTCCTCAAGCTGCTGCCCGCCGCGCAGCAGCGGATGTTCCGGGGCGAGCTGCAGAGGTTCCTCGCCATGCGCCGCATGCAGCCCGTCGAGGCCGAAGCGATGGTCGGGCCGCTGCGCGATCTGCTGCTCCAGTCCCTGCGGTCGGCGGGCGTGCCCCCGGCCATCCACGCGACGCGGAGCCACGTCCGCGACGGCGCCGCTCTGGAGGCCCTCATCGGCCATCTGCTCGGCGGCTGGCGCGAGGCCGAGCGCGCCGCGAAGACCTGCGGCGACGTGGACCACAGCGGCCGCACCGGGAGCGTGTTCTTCGGGCCTCGTCTCGGCGGGCCGGGGCGGCCGGGGGCGGTGAGTACGGGCGCACCGGAGGACGACGACTGACCATCCCCCGGGCGCCGGCAAGACCGACCGCGCCCGCTTGTTTCGGCCCGCTCCGCGGGCGTATCATCATCAACCCGACCGCACTCACCCCAGGAGCCCCGCGTGTTCCGAAACCTGTTGGTCGACAACGGGCTGCGATACCTGTTCAACCCGATGCTCGGCGCCATCGGCGCGCTCACGGGCTGGGCGTTGTTCGAGTGGCTGCTCGCCAACGTCGGCGGCTTCTTCGAGACCTGGGACCTGGCGTGCTTCTTCGCGCTGCTGGGCGCAGGCATCTCCTTCTCCACGAACCTCCTGAAGAACATCCAGGACGGCGCGGGCGCCCAGCGCGTGATGGTCGGCGGCGCGATCTCGCTCGTGGTCGGCGGCCTCGGCTCCTTCGTGGCGGCGCTGCTGTTCACGCTCGTGGCGGGCAAGCTCGGAATGTCCGGGGCGGACTTCCTCCCGCGGCTGCTCTGCTACCTGTTCGTCGGCTTCCTGGTGGGCCTGTCGTCGCGTGTCGTGCCCTTCGACAAGGTCACCCTGCTCGGCGCCGTGGGCGGCCTCGTGGGCGGCGCGGTGTCCGTGGGCCTCTGGGTCGCGCTCGAGGGCATGGGCGACCTCGCCAACTACTCCGGCGTCCTCGTGTCCCTGACCTTCGGGGGGGCCATCGGCCTCACCACCTACTCCCTCCCCTCGTTCGTCGAAGGCGGCACCCTCAAGGTGATGAGCGGCCAGTTCAAGGGCCAGAAGAAGGTCATCGAGGACAAGGACATCATCATCGGGAACAACAAGCGGCAGCTGCAGTGGGTGCTGCCGAAGTGGGAGGGCATCCAAGACCCCCACGCCAAGCTCGAGGTGACCGCCGAGGGGCGGGGCTACAAGCACAGCCTCAAGAACATGTGCAAGAAGACCGTCGTGGTCGTGCGCAACGGCAAGAAGACCAAGATCGCGAAGGGCGCCTCGATGCCGCTGGAGCACGAGGACGTCCTCGTCTTCGCCACCGGCCGCGACCACGTGAAGGTCAAGTACATGCAGAAGCAGGTGAAGGAGTGATGCGTCCCAACCGAGTCTCTTCCGGGGCGCGCGCGGCGGCCGTCGCTGCGAGCCTCCTGTTCGTGACCACCGCGTTCGCGCAGGACAAGGTCGAGGTGAAGACCGGGGACGCGTGCGTGTACCCCGTCGACCTCCTCTGGCACGCGGACGTGGAGGGCGAGGACGACCGCCACGAGATGGCGGTGTCGGTCCGCAACCCCAACGGCCAGCAGGTCCCGGGCCTCACGCCCGTGAACTTCGACATCGTGCACAAGGGCAGCAAGGTCGCGAAGGGCGACACCTACACGGTGTCCCAGAGCAAGACCGCGTTCGCCAGCGTGTCCAAGGAGGACGAGGACCCGGAGGCCCCGAAGCCGAAGAGCGTCGACCCCGTGGCCTACGACGTCTACTTCAACATCGACCTCACCGCGTCCATGGCCGACGAGCTGCAGGCCGGGGGCGGCAAGTCCGCCACGAAGCTGATGTGGGTCGGCAAGATCCTCGCCGCGCTGGTGCGCCCGGACAAGGCGGGGCGGTATCGGCTCTTCGACGAGCAGGACCGCGTCTACATCTCGGGCTTCACGAGCGGCCTCGAGCGGGACTTCATGGACGGCCCGACCACGGACCGCGCCACGATCAACCAGGCGGTGCTCGACCTCCAGGAGTTCGCTCCCAAGAACAAGGAGGCGCGCCTGTACGGCGGCATGCTCGAGAACCTCAAGCTCATCCGGGAGTACAAGGACGAGTACGCGGACGCGTCGAAGCGGCGCCAGGCCGTCCTCATCACGGTCACGGACTCCTTCAACGGCATCGACCCGAACCGGGGCCGCAAGCTGCGCGGCTGCGAGCAGAACGACGCGTTCAACGACCAGGTCCGTCAGGCGATCCTCGACACCCGAGAGGCCACCAACCAGAACCTGAAGTTGTACGTGCTCGGGCTCGGCGCGGTGGGCGACACCGACAAGTACTTCGTGAACGACGCCCCGGCGCCCCGCTGCCGCATCGCGGACACCGAGGCTCAGGTCCTCGACGGGCGCTCGCTGGGGCTCATCGGCGACCGGGCGATCTCCCAGGGCGGCTTCTTCCCGAACAAGAACCCGGCGCTCCTCCTCAAGTGGATCGTGGGGCAGTTCGAGGCCCTCAAGACGGCCTACGAGATCACGTACGACGTCCCGTCGGACTCCCCGGAGCCGGGGCTCTTCAAGGTGCTGGTCCGCGTGGGCAACGAGGCCTGCATGGACAGCCTGGAGGAGCGGAACTCCTTCGTCGCGTCGGCCACGAAGAAGGTCGATACGAGCCCGGGCGAGATGGCCCTCTTCCTCGCCAGCCTGCTCATCGCCTTCTTTTTCCTGCCCCGGTCCCTCTCGAATCTGGGTAACTTGGGGGGCAGCTCTTCCCCTCCGCCCAAGAAGAAGAGGAAGAAGAAGCGAAGGAAGTAGGTCATGGCACCGCCCGCGGATACGGAGAAACGGGGCGTCGGACGACTGGTCGAGCGAGGCGATACGCGCATGGCGCGTCGGGCCCAGCGCTCCCCGTCTCGGACCGTATTGCGCCTCGGTGAACGCTCCGGCGACAGCCTCCTCACTCGGGCTCCCGAGGACGTGGACGTGATCGCGCGCAGCGAAGAGGACCTCCCCTCCCGCGAGATCGCCGACATGCGCAGCCGCCTCGTCCGCAAGGTCGTGGAGATGGAGGTGCTCGACGCCAAGACGGGCATCGCCCGCAAGGAAGCGGCCCTCAAGCGCGACGCCGCCGAGGGCGAAGGCGACAAGGGCAAGGGCACCGGCACCGTCTTCGAGAAGTGGTACGCCGAGCTCACCGAGCAGGGCATGTCCGACCGCGAGATCGAAGAACACGTGGCCGCGCGCGTGCGTGGCGTGCGTCGGGGCCTCGCCTTGATGTCCGACGAACGTCGGGTGGGGAGGAGCTGATGGCGGATCCCGTCAAGGTCGTCGAGCTCGTCCCCGAGGTCGAGCCCACGTTCTCCGGCCAGGTCGGCGCGTTCCGCGTGGACGTCCTCGCGAGCGAAGACGGCGGCACCGTGAGCCTCGTGCCCCGAGCCGGAGCGGCGGTCGAGCTGGTGATCCGCGGCGACGCCCTCACGATGCGCTGGGCAGGCCCCGAAGTGCGGCTGGAGGCTCCCGCCGCGGACCTCACCCTCGCCGCCAAGAACGTGCACCTGCGCGCCGAAGATTCCATCACCGTGGAGGCCCACCGCGAGGTGGACATCCACTCCGGCCGGGACGTCGAAGTCCGGGCCGATCACCACGTCAACCTTTGGGGACACGGAGTACTGGTCGGTGATTGACCGACCGCCGCGTCCCTGAACGTCTCGCCATTCGGCCCTGAACCGGCCGCCGGGGAAACGACGATGTCCGAACGACCGTCTCTCGAGACACGCCTCGCACGCCGCGCCAATCGCGATTTCGCGGCCGGTGCGACCATGCGCCGCCGCGCCGCCCGCCACGCGGGTGAAGGCCGGATGGTCGCGCGCATGACCGCGCGAGGGGCCGAGCGCGTCTCCCGACACGCCCGCTATACGCAGCGCAGCGCCTCCGGCGACTTCCTGATCTCCCGCCTCTCGGCCCGCACCGGCGAGGGCCGCGCCATGCGCGCTCCGCTCGGGTCCACCATGGGCGCCTGGGACGACGGCTTCGTCGCCGCCACGCCCCCCTGGCTCGCCCGCCAGGAGGCCGCCGAAGAGGCGATCCCGCAGATCCGGCGCCGCTTCTCGCAGCCCACTCCGTCCGTCCCCGCCGCGAACATCTTCCCCGTCGCCTCCAGCGCCCCGATCGCCCGCGCCGCGCGGCTCGCGCGCTCCAGCGGGGTCGCCCCGCCGTCCATGTCGCTCGCGTCCCTGCGGGCACCCGCGCCCCTCTCCGGCCCGACGGCCGAGGCGCCGCTCTCCTTCGGCGCCCCCTCCGGCTTCATCTCGCGGGAACCCTCGACGCCCTTCGCGTCCCCCTCCTTCTCCTCCGTCCGACCCCTCTCGCGCACCGCCGCAGCCGTGTGGTCGACCCCGGCCGCCGCCCCCGCCCGCCGGCGTGCCCAGCGCCCCGGCACGAGAGCGCTCGCCCGCATGGACGCGGGCCTCTCCACCGCCGCGCCGACGATCGGCGCTCGCGGCCCGCTCCGCACCGCCTCCGTCCTCGCGCGCGCGCAGGCCCCGACCCTTGGCCGCGGGTTCTCCGTCGCGCGCTCCGTGGCGGGTTCGCTGCGTCGCTCCGGCCTCGCGTACCCCGATCTCGAGCACCTGGTCGCCCCGTCGTTCGAGGCCCCCGAGCCGCTCGAAGTCGCGCCCACCGTGGAGGCCGAGCCCTGGGTCCACGTCGCCCGATCCGAGGCCCCGGCCGCCGCTCCTCCCTCGGCCCCCTACGTCGCGCCGCGCTCCACCGCGCTCATCGCGCGCGCCGGCGCGAGCGCCGTCCCCTCGAGCGCCGTCGTCGCCCGTCAAGCCGCTCGCTCCGCCGCGCGCGCCGGAGCGGCGGGAGCGGCGCGCGGCCTCGCCCGCTACGCCTCGACCCCCGCCTCGGCCCCGGTGGCCGCGGCCGTCGACCGCGGCACCCTGCGCCGCAGCCGCACCCTCGCGGCGCGCGCCTCCGCGCCCGCCTCCTCCGCGACGTTCGCGAGCCCGTCCTACGCCTCCTCCGCGACGTCCGCGACGCCGTCCTACGCCGCCTTCGCGGACGCCCCCACGGGCGTGGCCCGCCGCGCCGCCCGGTCGTCGTCTCCGATCTCCCGCGCCGCCGCGCGGGGCCTCGGCCTGCGCGGCCCCGACGCCGTCCAGCGCGCCGTCGCCCCCCACGCCGCCCGCCGGCGCGCGGCCATGGGCGCGACCGCCGCGCTCGCCCTCGCCGCCCCCGCCCCGACCGGCTTCGCGGCCCCCGCCCTCACCGAGGCCCCCGAAGCCGCCATCCAGCGCTCGGCCCGCCCCCTCACGGGTGGCCCCTCGACGGTCGCCGCGCCCCTGGCCCGCTACGTCGCGCCGACGTCCCCCGCGGTCGCCTCCAGCGCCGCGCGCGCCACCGCCGTCGCTCGCTCCGCCCACCGCGGCGCCGCGACCGCATCGCCCACCTACGCCCCTCACGCGGGCGCGCTGACGGCCTCCGCGCGCCGGTCGCGTCACACCGGCGCCCCCACCGCGACGGCCCGGTCCACGGGCTGGTCCGGGGCCCCCACCGCGGTCGCCCGCGCGCTCGCCTCCGACGCGTCCTTGCCGGTCGCCGGCGGGTCCGTCGGTCGCGCCGCCCGTCGCTCCGTCGCCTCCCGCTGGACCGAGCCCACCCCGTCCGTGGCCCGCTCCGTGGGGCGCGCCCTCCCCGGGTCCGCCGCCGCCCATCGCGCCGCGCCCGCGTCCACCGCTCGCTTCGCCCGCACCCGCAGCTTCGGGGCAGGCCCCGAGCTGGCGCTGCCGGACGCGCCCTTCTTCGCCCCCGAGGCGTCGGAGGCACCCGAAGCGGCCCCCGTCGACGCCCCGTCCCCCTGGGTCGAGGTCCCGCGGTCCGAGGCCGCCGGCGCCTACGTGCCGCCCTCGTCGACGGCCGTCACGGCCCGCGCCGTCTCCCGCTCGGTCTCTCCGGCGTCTCGCGCGCTGGCCCGCTCGCAGGCTCCGACCTCCACCGCCCTCACCGCGTCGGCAGCCGGCTCCGCCCCTGCGGCCTCGGCGCCGACGGCCCGGATCCTCCAGCGCGCCGCCCGATCGTCCGCCCGCACGGCCCCGTCCGTCGTCGCGCGATCGCACACCGCCGCGGCGGGCACCGGGCTCGCGCGTGTCCGTCGCCTCCGCGTCCCCGCGGCGCCCGACGCGGTCCTCGCCGCGCCCCATGCCTCCCGAACGACCGAGGCCGCGGCCGAAACCGCCGAGCCGACCTCCCGCCGGGGCACCCGGACCGGGGCGGTCGCCTCGGATCCCCGGGCCGGGGCGGTCGCCTCGGCTCCCGCCTCGCCGGTCCAGCGGATGCTCTCGCGCGCCGCGCTGCCCCTCGCCGCCGCCGCGGGCACCCCCGTCGACCCCTCGGGCGTCGTCGGACGCAGCCGCGAGCGACTGTCGGCGCGGGCCTCCGAGCGAGCCCGACCCCTCACGGGCGGACCGTCCCTCGAGCTCCCGAGCGCTGCCTTCGGGTTCGCGACCCAGGCCGAAGCCCCCGCCGCCGAGGCGTCCGTGGCGGCCCCCGCGCGGCGCCTCCCCGGCTCCACCGCCGCGGTGGCCCGGGCGACCAGCACGCCTCACGTCGGCGCCCCCGCGGCCCGGTCCTCTGCGACCGCGCCCCGGTCCACGTCGTCGGTGAGCCGCGCCCTGGCCCGCTCGCAGGCCACCGCCGCCGCCGTCGGCGGACTCCCGCTCCGTCGCGGCACCGGCTTCCGAAAGGCCGCCGCGCCCGTGGGCCTGGAGCTCCCTGTCGGCTTCGGTCCGGTCGGCGCGTTCGACCGCCCCACGCGCGAGGAGGCCGCTCCGGCCGCCTCACCGTCCCCCTGGGTCACCGCTCGGGCCGCCGACTCCGCGACTGCGTCGGCCGCCACCGCGGCGTGGTCCACCCGGGCGACGCCCGGGGCGACCACCGCGAGCCCCTCCTACCGGGCCTCCGCCGGGGCGCCCACCGCGCTCCAGCGCGCCGCCACCGCCCGTCGCAGCGCCGCCGGAGGAATGCCGCTACCGCACCTGCCCACGGCGTCGGCGCCCAAGGCGAGCGCGAGCCGTCGGCCCGACGAGCGCGCCGCGCAGGGTCCTCGGGGGCTGAGCCGCGTGCTCGCCCGCAGCCACGAGATCGAGAAGGAGACCCGCCTCGGCGGGGGGGAGCTGACCTACGCCGGGGCGCCTCGCGCGATGGCTCGGGGCACGTCCACCGAGGCGTCCGCGCCGGTCGCGGCGTCCTCCCGAACCGCCATGCGTCGGGGCGGCACCCGCGCCTATCGCCGCCCGGGCACGAGCCGCACGACGCTCGCGCGCATCGCCACCGCCCAGGGCAACCAGGGAGTCCCCGAGAGCTCGGCCGAGACCGCGACGCTCGCGGACGCCGGGGGCATGGTCCACCGCGCCGCCGAGGAGCAGGCACGCCGACGCGAGCCCGCCCCGCTCCGACGCAGCCGAGTCCACCGCACGTCCACGGCGGACGCGGGCAACCTCGACACGCCCGACCTGCGGGCCATGGTCAAGCGCCAGCTCGCCGAGCTGACGACCGTCTCCGCCCAGGCCCCCGGCTTCTCGGCCGAGGCCATCGCCCGGGAGGCCCAGCAGCAGCTCAAGCGGCAGGAGACGCCCGTCACGTCGGGCGGCGGTCGCGAGAAGGGCCAGGACGACGCCAAGGCCGATCTCGACGACTTCCTCCTCCGCATCGTGCGCCAAATCGTCCGCGACGAGACCGTCTGGGGCGAGAGGATCTTCAATCCACACGACTAAGCCGATGCTCCGCTCGGCTTAGTGCGTGTGACCGCCGCACCAAGCGGCGGAATCTGCGGTAGTGCGATGCTCCGCTCGGCTTAGTGCGTGTGACCGCCGCACCAAGCGGCGGAATCTGCGGTAGTGCGATGCTCCGCGGAGCCCTGCGCCCCCCTTCGACAAAACGTCTCGGTTTCCGCCCCAGGGGCGCCCCCTCACCCTGATTCCGAGACTTTTTGTCGGTCTCGCACGTGAGGGCCGGGCTACTCGCAGGCGCCGTCCACCAGGCTGTAGAGCGGGACCGCCGACGGGACCGACTTCTGCATGCCCGTCTCCCCCAGCGTGATCGTGACCCCGAGGCACTTCGTGCCGTTCGCGGGGTCGTTCCACTTGCGGGAGAGGAGCCCGAACTGGCTCTGGCCCTTGGCGCCGGCGAGGGCCTCGTCGTTCCCCTGGTAGACGAACTCGACCTTGGCCTTGCCGGGCCCGAAGGTCACGCTGGACCACCGCCCGGTCTTGCCCCCGTCGGAGCACTCCGGCGCGCCGTCCTTGCTCGGGGAGAACGTGGGCCGCATCCCACCGCCGTTGACCTGCGCCTGGCCCGCTGCGGCCGACCCGTCCGGGCCCGCCATCATCACGCAGACCTTGTGCTCGACCATCATCGCCCCGACCGGCACCCGCAGGTTCAGCGCGGGCCCCTCGGGGGGGACGAGGTCCACGAACACGGCCGAGCCCGACCGCAGCACCAGCTCGGCGACGGTCGCGGCCACGGCGGGGCGCCCGAGCAGCTCCGCGAGCGGGCGACTCAGGTCCTGCCGCGAGCCCTTCGCGCGCGCGCTCTTCTCCGCCAGGGGCGTGCCGCCCGGCTTGGTGGCCACCCGCAGGGACCATGACCCCGCTCCGCCTCCGCGGACCACGATCGGGGACGCGAACGCCTCCTTCTTGCCGTCCCACCGGACCGTCGCGTCGTAGCTGCCGTCGGCGAACGCCCAGTTCCCGGCGCTGGCGGCGGGGCGCACTTGGAGGCCGGCGTGTCCCCCCTCGCTTCCCGCCTCGCCTGCGCCGTCCTCGGACGGGGCGACCCGCAGATCGAAGGACTCCGTGCGACGCAGCGCCGAGAACTCGTCGTCGATCGTGAGCTCGGTCCCGCGCGGAGCGAGCACCAGCGTCACGGGCACCGCCTCCTCGGAGCCCAAGAGCTCATCGGCGCGGGCCCGCTCGACGGAGAAGACGAGCTGCTTGCCCTCCTTGGCCCGGGCCAGCTTCACCCGCGCGTCCTCACGCATCAGCCACGCGTCCAAGGGGTTGAAGGTCGCCGCGGCGTAGGCAGGGAACAGATCCACCGTGACCAGCGCGGCGGACTCGCCGGCCTCGGCCCCCGCGAACGGCTCGCACGGGATGCCCGGGTTCCAGCGCACCCCGCACCCGCTCAGCGTGTAGCGGTACGGGTCCCCCACGGACTCCAGCACGGCGTCGAGATCCTGCGCGACCTCCTCGGTCGTCTTCATCTCCTCTTCGCCGCCCGGCAGCAACACGGCGATGGCCCCCAGAGCCGCCACCAAGACGACGAGGGCCGCCACCACGAGGCCTCGGCTGCTGCGCTGGGTCCCGCCGATCTCGAGGTCCGGGTCCACGACGTCCACGGCCGCGAAGTCCGCCGCCGTCGCCGTGTCTTCGGGCTCGAGCTGCGGCGGCGCGGACGGCTCCTCCGCGGCGGCGTACACGCCCGAGATCGGCGCGGACATGGACGGCGCCTCCTCGACCAGGAACTGGTGGCCGTCGACCGGCTCGTACCGCTCCCCCGGCTTCATGTAGTCGGGGGCCATCGCGCGCATCGACATGAGCGGCACGGGCCGGCTGGTCTTGTGCTGGGCGAAGACCTGGAAGAACAGGCAGTCGTCCTCGATGCCCGGGTAGAGCACGACGCCCACCTGGAAGGGGACCTCGTTGAGGTCGTAGCCCACCTCGCCGAGCAGCTGCGCGACCTGGATGTTGTTCTCCATCGGGTCGTAGATGTCGCCCGCGGAGAAGCGGTGCGGCGACACGATGCGCACGAGGCCGAGGATCTTCTGCTCGCCGTGGGCGGGGAACGTCTCCGCCATGAACCGGAGCGTCCCCAGGATCTCCGCGCGCTCGTCCCCGCTGTCCGCCCCGAGCTTGCCCAGGAAGCGCACGCGGTTGATGGTGACGTGGTTCTTCGACGTCTTGGTGCCGAGCAGGACGCCGATGCGATCCGCCCCCGTGTTCACGACGGTCGCGGCCATGCCCTCGAGGATGGGGAGCACCGGCCCCTCGGCCTTGTCGAGCCCCAGCATCAGCCAGTTCGGATCCTCGCGCCGGACGATGCCCAGCTGATGCACGACGGGGGTCTGGTCCCGCGGGTCGCCCCGCCCTCCGAGGTCCTCCCCCTCTTCGATCCCCTCGGCCTCTACCTCTTGAAACTGCCAGGGGAGCTCCGTCGCGACGTCCGCCCCGGGCGACGCGCCGTAGAGGCGGAGCCCGGGGAGAAGCGGCGTGCTCCCCCTCCTGTTCACGAAGAAGCCGACTTTGGTGTCCTCGGTGCCGACGCGCGGGGCGAGGACGAGGGCGAACTGGTAGGGGCGATGGAAGTCGCGGTGAGTGCGAAGGTCGTAGCGGCTGAGGAACACCGCCATGTTCGGGTGGGTGTGGTACCAGCCGACGAGCAGGAGGGTCTCGCCCGCCTCCTTGCTCATCTCCTCCATCTGGTCGATGAGGTCGTCCCAGACGCTGTAGCTGAACTTGTAGTGGACCGGCGAGCTGTCCTCGTCGCGTCCGATGGCGATGTGGCTCACCTTGATGATGGAGCCGTCGGTCGTGGTCGTGCCCAGGAGGATCCCGCCGACCTCCGCGTTCACGCGGATCGAGCGCTGGGCCTCTTCCTGGAGCCTCTTGGCGACCCCGTAGTCGAGGTAGATCTTGGGGTGGTCGTCCGGGATCGCGGCTTCGCGCACGGCGCCGACGTACTCGAACGCCGTCGGCACGTCGATCGCGTGCTCGACGACCGACGATTCATCTTCCCAAACAAGCGGCTCGTCTACAGACATGTTCCCGCCCGGGGCTCTCCGGTTCGACCGTGCGGCTGGTGAGACGAAAAGGGCCTCGACCGAGGTTCCGCGCGCCCCGAGGCACGCGAATTGACAAGCGATCGTGGCTCTTTAAGACTCTGAACTTGATATCACGGCGGTCGTCCTCGACACAAGGCGGTGACGCCCCCGAGCGGCTCCCGGAAACGGTGCAGCCCGGCGGAACTTGATGGACCGAATTCGCTTTACGCTGATCAAGGACGGAAAAGACGTCCGGCCCTTCGATTACGCCACGGAAGAGATCCAGATCGGGTGCGACCCCGATCGCGGCGACAACCTCCTCATCGACCTGCCCAAGGGCCTGAGGCACATCCGCGCCTTGGTGCTGCGGACGTCGGACGGCTACGTCGAGCTCGAGGTGCGCGGAGGCCCCATCTGGCTGCAGGGCAGCAAGATGGAGGAGGGCGACGTCGCGGAGCTGAACATCGGCGACCTGCTGGTCTTCGGCACGAAGAAGCCCGCGGGCCCGCGCCTCCGGTTCGAGGAGGCGAAGGAAGCGGAGATCGTCCTCGACGACGTCGCCGACTGGAGCGTCTCGGCCGCCCCGAAGAAGCGCCGGGGCGCCGAGGACGACCTCGAGTTCGAGGAGGAGGTCGACGAATACGAAGGCCTCAACGTCTGGCAGAAGTACCTGAAGTGGTACCGAAAGCAGTATCAGAAGTTCGCCAATTGGCGAAAGAAGGCCGCCCGCGTCAAGTACTGGATGAGCGTCGTCAAGACGGTCCAGAAGAAGGCGGGGAAGATCATGGCCGTGGGCCTCGGGGTCGCCGCCATCGGGGGGGCCCAGTTCGCGAGCCTGTCGCGGATGTGGAAGGCCGAAGAGGAGAAGGAGGTCGCGGCCGAAGCCCAGGTGCTCGCGGTCACCGAGAGCAAGCAGAACAACCAGGCCCGGCGCGAGCTGAACGAGAAGATGCGCCAGTGCGGCTGCGACGACACGCAGGGCGTGGACGCCGGGGCCCTCGCCGCGGCGGACGCCATCCTCAGCCGCTTCGGCGACGACCAGACCCTCAACCCCGAGGCCACGGTCATCCTCCCGGACAAGAGCTCGGCGTCCTACGCGTCGCTCATCGGCAAGTACCAGAACGCGGCGCAGCGGAACCGCACGACGATCCCGCGGACCATCGACCGCGTCTGCTCCGCGGCGCACGACAAGGACCGAATGGACCTGGTGGTGCGCGAGGTGTCGCGTTACGGGATCCCGGAGGCCTACGCCTTCGTCCCGTTCGTGGAGTCGTACTGGTGCGAGCTCGCGGTCTCTTTCACGGGGCCGCGCGGGATGATGCAGTTCACTCGCCGCACCGCCCAGGAGGCGTGGCGCAAGGTCGACAGCTCGCAGGCCGACATCCCTCACTACGACTTCACGGCCCACCGGGCGTGGCTCAGCGCGAGGGCGAAGTCGCAGGGGCTCCGCGGGATCGACAACCTGCTCTCGCAGTGTCGAGAGCTCGACCGCATCGCCTACCGGGACCACTTCTATCCCGGACAGAAGAACCCCAAGTATCCCCACCGCATCGATCCCCGAGACCCGCGCACGGACTGGCGCTCGTCCACCGAGGTCGCCTTCTCGTGGCTCGCACAGCTGCACGGCATCTACTCGGGACGCGGCTGGCGGGAGATGGACGCCACCCTCCTCGCCATGTCCGCCTACAACCAGGGCGAGGGCGAGGTCCAACGCTGGATCAGCTCGGCGAAGACCCGCTACAAGATCAAGTCGGAGGCGAACCTCACGTTCCCGCAGATCTACGCCGGCGCGATGGTCCTGATGCAGAGCGAGCAGAACACGGAGAAGCGACGGCAGATCGCCGAAGGCATGGCGTACGGCCCGAAGATCGTCGGCACGTACCTCGCCGTCGCGGACGACCTGGACGCCAAGAACTGCAGGTAGGAACCGGAAGTCGACGCCCGAAGGGCGCCCGGAGGGCGGCGTCCCGGACGGACGCCGTCAACTGCAGGTAGGAACCGGAAGTCGACGCCCGCCGGGCGTCAGCGGTTGCCGGAGTTCACGAACCTCAGGAACGCCTCCTCGTCGCCCGGCTGCGGCGAGCGGAACGCGACGCCCATCCCCCACTCCTCCTTCGGGCCCTTGTCGGCGACCCACCGCACCTCGGCGGGGATCTGGAAGACCTCGCGGCTGATGGGGTGGCGCACGTCCAGCTGGATCCGGGTGCCGCGCGCCTGAAGCTCGGTGGTGGCGATGAACATGCCGCCCTTGCCGATGTTGCGCGTATAGAAGGACGCCATCTCGCCCTCGGCCAGGCGCACCCGGAACCGGGCGTGACGACGGGGGGCGGTGCGGCGAGGGTTGCCCGGGAGCCGAAGCGGACCCCGGCGATGCTCGATGGCACGCGGGTCCACGAGGCGTGGGTTGCCCGCGGCGTCGAGACGATCGACGTACTTCGACCACCGACGCCGGAGCATGTCGTCGGTGAGGAAGAAGCGCAGGCCCATCCCGGGGAGGCCCCCACAGAACGCCGACTCGGCCGGCAGCACGACGCGCTCGACGGTCATGAGCGCCCGGATCTCTCCGTCTCCCTTGCCCAGGGTGATGAGCGCGAGCACGAGTTCTCCGATGGGCAGCGCGTCGGGCGACTCGACGAAGATCCCGCCGTGGCTCGCCGCCGTGGCCGTGCGGGGGCGATCGCGTCCGCCGAACCGCAGGACGGTCGACAGCCCGACGCGATAGGACGCGACGGGGCCTTCGTTGTCGGGGGCGCGCTGGATGTTCGTCGAGGTGGTCTTGGCGAGCATGCGTCCCCCATCGGACGCTCCGGACGACACTTGATAGTGTCGCCGTCGATGGCTCGAAAACCCGCCGCCCTCCGCGTCGCGGGCCTCGGCCGAGGCGACCTCGTGACCCGCCTCTCGTTCACCGTCGCCGCGGGTGAGATCGTGGGCCTGCTCGGCCCCAACGGGGCGGGGAAGTCGACCACGCTGCGGCTCTTGGCGGGTCGCGTCCTCCCCACGTCGGGAGGCGCCACGATCGCCGGCCGGGACCTCGTGAACGACGCCTTGGAGGCTCGCGCGCGCGTGGGCTGGGCCCCCGAGGAGCCGCCCGCCGACCGGGACCTCACCCCCCGCGGGATCGTCGCGTACGCGGCCGCCCTTCGCGGGCTGGGCCGGGACGCGACGACGTGGGCCCTGGAGGCGACGGACCTCGCCGGGACGGCCGACCAACGCCTGACGACGCTGTCCCGAGGCACCCGGCGGCGCGTCGGCGTGGCCCTCGCGATCGTGCATCGCCCTCCCGTCCTCCTGCTCGACGAACCCACCGCCGGCCTCGACCCCGACCAGCGGGAGGCCATGCACGCGCTGCTCCGCGCGGCGGCGGACGACGGGGCGGCGGTGCTCCTGTCCACCCACCTGATCGAGGACGCGCAGCGGCTCTGCGACCGGATCCTCGTGCTCCGCGGCGGGACCTTGGTGGCCGAGGGCGCGCGTGACGGGGCCCCCTTCGCGGACGTCTACCGAAAGAGCGCGCCGTGAGGCCCGGTTCGGTGCACGTGATCCGGACGGTCGTCGCCCGGGAGCTGCTCGCCGCCGGGACGACCCGGGGCGCCTGGGCCGTCCACGGGGCCTTCCTGCTCCTGCACACCGGGCTCCTCGCGATGACCCTCCGTCTGCACGAATCGGTGGCGGCGGCGGCCGCGGCGGGGGCGATGACGCCGCCCGTGGCGCTCCTGCCGACCCAGGCGCGGAACCTCGCGCTGCTCCTCGTGCTGTTCGCGCCGCTGGTCGCCCTCGGGTCGTCCGGACCGGCGGTGCGGACCCTGCATCTGTCGGCGCCGGTGCGCGCGGGCGCGGTCGTGACGGGGACCTGGCTGGCCGCGTCGCTGCGCCTCGGGCTGCTGGGCGTCGTGGCTTCGGTCCCCGTCGCGTTCGTGCCCGTGTTGATGGAGGGGCGAGGGCCCCGACTCGTCGCCCTGGCCCCGAGCCTGATGCTGATCGTGGGGGCGGCGTGCGCGGTCGCCGTGCTGGCGGGGACGATCGCGCGCCGTCGAGCCACTGCGGTGGTGCTGGGCGGGACGGGCCTGCTGCTGCTGTGGACGTGGGGCCGGGCCGCGGACGCCGCGCTCGCGGACCGGGTGGAGCGGCTGTGCGAAGGCCTCGTCGTGCTCGCAGACCTCGGGTGGCTCGCGGCGCTGACGGTGAGCGCCTTGGCCGTCGCCGCCGCGGTCGCGGAGGCGAAGCGATGGTGACCCCCCGCGCCGGCATCGACCGGGTCGTGCCGTGGGTGGGCGCGTTGGGGGCGATCGCTCTGGTGGCGTCGGCGATCGGGGGCGCCCTCGGGTCGGAGGGGGCGTGGACGGAGCCCGCCGCGGGGGCGGGAGTCCTCGGCGTGCTGGGGTGGGCGATCTTCGACCTCGATCGCGTGCGCAGACGCGGGCTGCTCCCCTCCCCGACCCGGGTCCTGCGTACGCTCGGGCCGGCCGCGGGGGTGGTCGCGGCGGCCGGACTGATGGTCCTGGGGACGGCCTCCGCGGATCGGGTCCGGGACGTCACGCGGCACGGAGACCACGGGCCGAGCGCCTCGCTTCAGGCCGCGCTCGACGCCGTCGCCGAGGCGGTGGACCCCACGTCCATCGCGGTCACGATCCGCGTGCGGGGCCACGGCGACTCGGTGGATCGGCTGCACGAAGCCGAGCTGGAGGCGCTCGCGGTCGCCCTCCGGATCGGGGCCCCCGAGATCGACGTGCGGATCCGGGACGTGGCCGACGCCGGCGGGGCGCCGGGGAGCCTCACGGTGACGCGGGGAGACACCCGGATCGAGGTCCCGTCCCCCGACATGGACGAGCTCGCCGACGCCCTCCGCCGAGTCGCCGGCGTGCGTTGAGAGGGCCCCGGATCAAGCCCGACGGCGGTAGTCCTCGCCGTCGACCTCGACGAACTCGCACATCTCGGACAGGCGGCTGAAGATGCGCGCGTCCATGCGGTCCTGGAGGCTCTGGAACGCGTGCGCCGTGGCCGAGCGCCGGGCCCGGGCTTCGTGGGCGGCGTTCAGGACCTGGCGCACCGCGGCGCCGCGGTTCTCGGCGATGGGGAAGTTCGTGGTGCAGAGGGTGATCTTCCCGGCGTTGTAGCGACGGCTGATCAGGTCGTCGAGGACGGTCAGCTCCCACTCGGTCCGGCGGCCGCGCCCCAGCTCGTCGATGAGCAGGACCTCCACCTGGAACAGCGGCACGACGTGCCCCGTCTCCCCTTCCCCCGTCTCGTACGACCGACGCAGGTCCTTCACCAGGTGCGAGTAGTCCACGAACCGGCAGGGCACGCCCTTCTCGAGCGTCAGCTTGCGGAACATGCCGAGCACGAGGTGCGTCTTGCCCGTGCCGACGGGCCCCACGAACGTGAGCCCGCGCTTCACGGCCGGGTACATGAGCGTGAAGTCCTCGGCCATCTGCTTGGCGCGCGACTGCTTGTCGTTGCGGGGGCGGTAGGAGTCGAGGGTCGCGGCCTTGTAGCGACGCCCGATCCCGGCGGCGTTGAACAGCTCGATGCGGCGCCGGGCGGCGGTGCAGTCGCACGTCGCGAAGATCTCGTAGCCGTGCTCGTCGCGGTCGACGATGCCCCCGCTGCCGCGACAGGCGGGGCAGACCCAGTCCCGGTCCGCGAACCGCGCCACGCAGATCCGCCCGTCGTCTTCGATGACGATCGGCGGCGTGGTGGGGGTCGCGTTCATGGGGCGTCCTGCGGGGTCACGGCCGGGAGGTCCAGCCGGTCGGGTCGAGGAGCGAATCCTGCGTGCGCAGGCTCCGTCGCGCCAGTTCTTCCACCGTCTCGGACAGGCCCTCCGGGGTCATTCGCTGGGCTGCGTCCCCGAGCGTCGTGACGGCCTGCGCGCGGAGGTCGTCCGCCTCGTCCCGCGGGAGGGCCTCGAGCAGGTCGTCGTAGTACCGCCGGGACACGGCGAGGCAGGACGCGAACACCGGGGCCCCGCGCTCCGCGTCGCGGAGGGCGCGGAGGGCCTCCGCCGCCTTCTCCCTCGGCCCCCTCGCGGTGTCGCCGGCGGCCAAGGCGGCGGTCACGTCGTCGAGCAGCGCCGCCACCAGCCCGTCGCCCGGCGACACCGTCTCGGTCGCGGAGCCGACGCCCCGCTCCAGGGCCCTCGCGCCGTCCTTGGAGACGCGCTTGTCCAGCGACTTGAGGGGGAGCCCGCGAGGCCGTCGCTTGCGCGCCATGAGCCGTCGACCGCCCTCCAGGACGGACGCGAGGACGACCTCCAGAGGGTAGCCGGCCGCCCACCAGCGCTCGATGAAGTGCTGGTCGACGGACGACAGGACGTGCCCCTCGTCGCGCAGGTGCAGCACCACCTCCTGGATGTGCGCCGCGAAGCTCTCCAGGGACGAGTAGTCGTCCGGCGCGAGGCCGGGCGCGAGGGCGAAGGGAGTCGTCATCGTGGGCGGGCGACCCTACCAACAACCGCATCGAACGCTGGTATTGTCCGCGCCATGTCTCGACCGCTGCGCCTGCCCCTCCCCGTCCTCGCCACGGCCCTGCTGTTCCTGCCCGCCTCCGCGCTCGCGCAGGACGAAGACCTCGACCTCGAGTTCGAGGACGACGAGGCCGAGGAGGGCGACGCCCCCGAAGAGGACGACGAGGTCGACACCGAAGAGATCTACAAGGAGTACAAGGACGAGCTGCGCGGCGAAGGTCCCTCCGAGGAGATCGACGCCTGGAACCGCTACCTCGACGTCTACACGAAGTCGCTGTACCGCCTCGAGATCGAGAAGCGGATCAAGGCCCTCGAGGAGGCGGCCTACCAGGAGACGCTCGAGGAGCGGCTCGCCGAAGAGGAGCTCAGCAAGGTCGACGCGAAGGACGAGGAGCTCCGCTTCTTCGCGCCCACGCTCCTGTCTCTGTCGCCGAACACCCGCCGACACATCGAGGTCGGCGTGCTCTGGGGCTTCTCGGACCGCTTCAACTACGAGGCGACCTTCGAGTGGAACTTCCACCGCCAGGTCAGCGCCTGGGCGTCGTTCCGCCACGCCGGCCAGGATCTCGGCGGCTCCCTGCAGATCGGCGGCAAGGGCGCGTTCATCAAGGACACGCGCACCGGTCTGCTGATGTCCGGCATGTTCCACGTCGAGGCGGGGGCCACGCCCAAGAGCGGCTTCTTCTTCGCGATCCAGCCCACCTACGGGTTCGGCTTCAAGCCCAACGACGTCTTCCAGATCCAGACCACCCTCGGGTTCCGCGTGCGGGTGAACAACCTGCACCACCAGGTGCTCTGGAACATCCAGGCGGCCATCAGCCCCAACAAGATCGTGTCGGTGTACTTCGAGAGCCTCCAGAAGCACAGCTTCTACAGCCCGCCCACGGGCGACGCCCAGTACTTCGGGTTCCACCAGGCGGGCGTCGGCGTGAAGATCCGACCCATCGATCCCATCGAGGTCAGCGTCGGCGCCAACATCCCGTACGCCCTGCGCCTCTGGCGCGACTACCGCTACGCCGGCATCCACGTGAACTTCTCGGTGTACCTCCCCGGCCAGCCCAAGGCCGGCAGCGGCGACGCCGGCGACAGCCCCTTCAGCCGCCGGAGCTCCGACGACGGCGAGCTCGACTACGCGCCCCGCCAGTCCGCCCCGACCCTGTAGGGCGCGCCCTCTTTCGCCAGCCCACGCCCCCCTCCGACCTGGGAGGACGGCGCTCTCACGGCTCCGCTCCCTGCGGTCGCTCCCTGACGCCGTGGAGCACCGTCCCCCAGGCGGGGGGCTCCACTCCTTATGCAAGACCTGAGAGGGCGGGCCCGTCTCTCGATCCAAATCGAGGCTCCCCGCCCGAGGGTTCGGCACGCGCGGCGTCAGGGAGAGAGCGAAGCGAACGGAGCCGCGGCGGGCCGAACACTCGGGTTCGAGGGGAGCCGGCGAGTGACCAGAACGACGAAGACGGAGCTCCCGGAAGGGAAGCTCCGCCTCGTTGCGTCTCCGACGGGACTGCCGATTACTCGGCGCCGTCCTCCTCCATGTCGAAGCTGATGCCGCCCTTGGTGTAATAGAACATGCGGAACGAGTCGACCTCGTCCGGGTGGTTGAAGGCCCAGGCCGCCGCGTCGGCGTTCATGTAGTCGCCCGTCTCCACCCGGCGGTAGAAGTCGTCCGGGTTCTGGTTGATGTCCTCCCAGGACAGGACGCCCAGGAGCATCTCCGCCACGTCCGACAGGTGGACCGTCAGGTCCCAGGTGTTGTCGTTCACGTAGCAGACGAACCCGTCCCCGGGGTGCACGTTCGGGTGCCAGATCTCGCTGACGGCGTAGATCTCCGGCTTCACCACCGGATACGCCTCGGACAGGTAGATGTCGAAGCTGACCTCATCCTTCACCGGGAAGTGATCGAGGGGGTACGCCTTGCTGCGGAAGGTCTTCTTGTCGGGGCGGCCCAGGGTCGGCTTCTTGTAGGTGAAGCGGTACTTGTACGGCAGGGCCTCTTCGCCCCACGTGAAGTCCAATGGCTCGACCGAGCAGTACTCCTGCTCGCCCATGTAGTACTGCAGCCGCTCCCACTCGGTCTGGAGCCGGCCCATGACGAACTTGGCGTCACCGTCCGGCTTCTTCTCGAGCCGACCTCCGCCTCCGCCGCCCGAGGCGGCCTCGGGGGGCTTCTTCCGACGTCGCTTCTTCTTGGTGGGTTCCGCCATGTTGCGAGTGCTCCTCCGGTCAGGCCGGGATGTGCTCCATCACGAGCCGAATCTCGTCCCCCTCTTCGACGCCCGCGTCGCCGAGGTTCTCGTTGGGCTGCAGGATGTAGTGCTTGCGGCCACCGGAGCGACGGTCAGGCACGGAGATCTTGAAGGACCGCGGCTGGCCCTGCTCGTCCGTCATGTTCATCTTCAGCTGACGCGCCAGGAAGGGCGCGAGCTTGCTGGACGGCACGTTGGAGCTGATCTTGACGGTTCGATTCGTACCGCCGGTCGGCTCCTTGAGCCGCACCTTCACCACACTGGACATCGCTCTATCTCCTGAAACTGCTCTGCGGCCCCGGCGTCATGCGGGGAAGGCGGCAGCGTGGGGGTGTCGGATTATAACGGACTCGGGATCTTCGTCCGAAGCAAGCGCCCCAAGCGCGCGCAGCGGAACAGAGTGAAGCGGAGTCGGAACCTCGCAGAGCGGGGCCCCCGGCGTGGAATCGGCGGACGCGAAGCGAGCCGGTTCGACGTTGGGGTGCATCAACCCATGCCCTCGAGGTCGCGGTCCTTGAGGGCCGCGAAGCACCTCCGGCACCGACCGTCGAGGAGGTGCACGTAGTCCATCAAGTAGACGGCGTGGCAGGTCTCGCTCTGGTTGAACTTGTTGTGGCAGACGACGTACTTGTCGTGGTCCGGGTTCACCACCTGGTTCGTGAGGAGGCAGACGAGCTCCTCGGGCTGGGTCGAGTAGTCGACGTCGTCCCCGTCGTCGTCCTCCTCGTCATCCAGATCGTCGTCCTCTTCGGGCTTCTCGACGATGCGGTAGTGGTTGAGCGACAGCGCCCCCACGAACGAGCCGACGCTGCCCACGGCGAAGGAGAGCACCAGGGCGGACGTCTCGAACGCGATGGCCCCGTCCGCCGAGGCCTTCGCCGCGATGGCGGCGATGGCGAACATCAGCGCGAAGACCACGATGCCCGCGCCTCCGACCGCGCCCATGCCGCCGCGGCCGCGCCCCAGGATCATCCGCACGGTGGCGGCCGAGAGGATGCCGAGGGCGAGCGGCGGCGCGATCACGAGGCCGATGAACACCGTGCCGTCGGCGTACTGGGTCATGCCCCAGAGCAGCGACAACCCCAACAACGCCAGCGCCGTGGGGATGACGTCCCCCGGTCCGCCGAATCCAACCTTATCCGCCACGCATCACCTCGGCTTCGTCTCCGGTCAGCTCGATGGCGAGGGTCGTGCCCCCACCGTAGACCCGGAAGATGTGCAGCTTCGGGAAGCCAAGCTGGGCCAACGTGTGGTCGGCGAACTTGTCCATGACCCGAAACGCGCGCTTGTAATCCGGTCGAGCTTCATTGTCGCAGTTGCGACAGCCGAGGTCCAAATGCCGACCCCGGCGGGGGTAGAAGTACTCGCCGCGCCAACCGCACTGATGGCAGTACAGCTCCGTGATCAGGTCCGAGCCCAGCCGCAGGCCGACCCCGCGCGGGGTCGTCTCCAGCAGCTCGGCCGCCCGCTCCAGGAGCTCCCGCAGGGTCGTGCCCTCGGCGGTGAACCCGGGCTCCTCGTGGACCTCGCCCCAGTACTCGTGCCCCTCGCACTCGGCCACGCGCCGACGCGTCTGGGTCTCGAGGTAGGGCGCGGCTCCGCCGAAGTAGAACTGGTGCCCGAAGGGCAGCTCCAGCTCGGCGGGGAACTCGTCCATCTTCTCGTGGTGGAGGAGCTTGAGCGCCTCCTGCGCCATCATCGCGCCCGACATGGCCGCCGCCAGGGGCGACGTGGGCTGCCGGTTCATCTCCCGGATGGCCTCCTGCATGGGCGCGCAGGTGGGCGCGTACGGCAGGTGCTGCTGGTACCGCATCGCGGCGTCCATCGTGCACTCGTAGCAAGCGCCCTGGTGGGGGTGCCAGCACGCCACGCGCCAGCTCAGCTCGCCGATCCCCGCGTCCAGCCAGGGCTTGCCCAGGGCCGCGCAGATGCGGTTGAAGCCGACCCGCGCGTCGATCGAGTCGACGACCGAGCACAGCACGTCCATGCGCCGATACACGCCGAGCCCGACCTCGAAGCGGATGTCCCCCTGGATGGGGACGATCTTCATGTCCGGGTCCATGTCCTGCAGACGCTCGGCCGCGACCTCCACCTTCTGGCGACCGATGTCCGACGGTCGGAAGAGGACGGACTTGGCGAGGTTGGACTTGTCGATGGCGTCGAAGTCCGCCAGCCAGAGCTCGCCCACGCCGAGCAGCGCGAAGTTCTTGAGGACCTCGTTGCCCAGCGCCCCGGCGCCCGCGCAGAAGATGCGGCCCGACCGGACGACGTCCTCCCGGAAGTGCGCCATCAGCTTGTAGATGGCGAACCGGTCGTCGTTGTCGTACTCCATCCGGCGGTACTGCTTCTCGCCGAACGTGAGATCCACGACGCCGTCCGCGTCGACCTCCAGGCCGTCGTCGTCGTCCTCCTCGATCTCGTTGCCGTCCTCGTCCAGCGCGACGACGACGATCTCGAAGTCTTCTTCTTCCTCAGACATCAACCGTCCTCGGGCCTAATCGTCGTCCACTTCCTCGTAGTAGATACCGCGGATGTTCTCGCGGTCCTTCCCGGAGGCCTTGATGGCGCCCTGAAGCGCCTTCTGCATCCAGTCCAGCCGCAGATCGAGCTTGTCGCTCTTCGGCCGGTTGGTCTGGATCTTCTTGACCGCCTGCCAGGAGGTCTTGAAGTGCGGGAACAGCCCCTTCTTCTTGCCCTCCTTGCGCACCCCGCGCAGAAACAGCTGGGCGCGCTCCATGAGGGCGCTGAAGATGTTGCACAGCACCTCCTCGGAGCTGCCCTCGGACATCAGCCGCGCCTCGGCGGTGACGAGCGTCTGCAGGAAGAGCTGGGCCCGCACGTCGGCGACGGGCTTCTGCTCCACCAGGTACGCCTTCATCAGCAGCTCGATGGACGCGTCGATGAACTCACGCAGCTTGTTGCGCAGCTCGCCCAGGGCCTCGGGCTCCGGAGGGGTCGCCACGGGGACGTACCGGAGGTCGATCTTGCCCTCGACCTTGCGCCCGTCGCCCACGGTGATGCGCCCGATCTCGACGCCCCCCATGATCTCCTTCTCGTTGAAGACGATCGTGGTGGACTCGACGGTGCGCGTCTCCTGGCGTTCGGTGGAGTTGTACGCCTGGCGCTTGCTCGCCGCGTCGTCCTCCTCCTTGTAGACCAGGAACACCCGGTACTTGCCGGGCTCCTCGGGGACCACCTCGCTGCGCGCGCCTTCGGGCACGACCAGGTCGTTGCCCTCGACGTCGAGCGCGTAGCCCTCGGAGATCTCGATGCAGTCGCCCTCGGCCGTCTGCACGACCTCCGGCTTGAGCCCCATGACGACGCCCGTGCCGTGCAGGTGGATGTTGTGCAGCCGGCGCTTGAACAGCCAGTAGTTCTGCTCGTCCTGGAGGTCGATGTCCGACAGACACATCCCCTCGAAGGAGCGAAGCCTGCGGTTTTGAATGCCTTCCATGATGTCCCTTCACATGGCGAGGGCGGGCCGTGACGACCGAGCCGGGGGGCTCAGCCGAGCAGGCACGACCTCCCGAGAACCGAGTTGGGCGTGATCCCGCCCCCGCCGGCCAGTACCAGGCCGTTGTGGGTGAGCTCCTCGTCCCGAAAACAGATGACGAAGTTGAGGTGGGCCGGCTTCTCGCGTTCGACGAGCCGAACCACCTGCTCCAAGAGTTCCTTGAGCCGCTCGCCGTACTGCGAGAGCAGCACCTGGCGGTCGTCGAGCACGATCGTGAAGTACTCCTCGCGGGCGAACCGGGGCGAGACCATCAGGTGCTCGCCGGGGTGCGTCACGAACGGGAGCAGCACCGTCGCGTCGGCCTCGGTGGGGCGCGACAGGGCGCAGTTGCCCAGCTCCAACGGCTGGGGGCCCTTGCGCTCGACGATGTTCACCTCGAGCCCCGTGAGCGTCTTGATCATCTCCCGGATGCCGTGGATGGTCCCGCGCCAGCGGAACAGCTCCACCGCCCGACGCAGGAAGATGCGCCGCCGGGTGACGGGGATGCGCTCGTCGAGATCGAAGTCGAGCCACGACGCCAGCCACGGCATGAACTTCGGGTCGTGGATGACGGGCGAGACGATCCGATCGCGGCGACGGACCTCGCTCTCGACGCGGAAGTTCAGCGTCTGGAAGACGAGCAGGAAGCGCCGCAGGAAGTCCGCCTCGGGGCGCCCCGAGCCCGTCCGCTGGTTCTGCATGCCGCGGGTGAAGACCCCGGGCAGGTACGCCCCGTAGCCCTGGGTGGCCACGAGCAGGCTGATCGTGTCCCGCGGCTCGAGCGTGGCGAAGTGGATCAGGCGACTCTCGCGCTCGAAGCGCACCCCGTTGCCCCGCGGATGGAGCGTCACGGTGGTGGGCGGCGTGCCCCCGCGGGGCCGGATTCGGACGCCGACGATCCGCCCGTAGAGGTGGCGACGCACCTCGTTCACGTACTCCACGCGACACGGGTTGCCCAGCACGTGGTGCACGATGGCCACCCCGTCCTCGGCGTCCAGACCCTCCCTGAGGATCTGCTCCAGTGTGTCGATCTGGAGCATCTAGATCACCTCGCAGACCGAATGAGGAACCGCAAGCGCCCCAAGCGCGCGCAGCGGAGCGAAGCGAAGCGGAGTTCTTCGGAGGCAGAGCGGGGCCCCCGGCGAGAAACCGTCGACCGAAGGGAGGCGGTTTGTCGAGAGGGGTGCATCAGTCGACGTCGACCAGCACGGTGGGCGTGCCGTGGAGGATGTAGAGCTGCCCGGGCTTGCCCTTCTTGGGCAGCGTCTTCGAGTACCCGGCGGGCGACCCCTGGGGCGGCGCGCGCAGGACAGTGCACTCCTCGACGTGCCGGATCTCGGGGATCTCCTTGAGGATGTGCTGCAGGTCCTGGGACCGCGGCACGTCGCCGAAGGGCCAGCCGCCGCCGTCCACCCCCCCGAAGTACGGGTCGAGGAACCGGGTGATCCACTCCTCGGCCCGCTCGCGCACCCCCGACGGGTTGGTGCGCGGGTTGAGCAGGCAGCGCAGCTCCACCGTGACGGGGATCAGCTGCACCATCTGCACGCGGACCTGGGTGTTGATCAGGCACCGCTCGGCGACGTACTCCTGCACGGCGCGCAGCAGCCCGATCTCCTCGGCGTCGGGGATCTCGCCCGACTTGTCGTCGCGCTGGGGCAGGACCGTGATGCGGATGACCCACGGGTCGTCCTTCGGGTCCTTGTAGGCGTAGCACCGCGCGAGCATCGCGGGCGACGCCTCCTTGGCGATGATCTCGAAGTCCTCGGTAGTGACCGCCCGGGTGCGGCCCGTGAGGGCTCGCGGCGCCCGCTTCACGAGGTCGTCCACGCGCTCGACGTCCCGCCCGCCGGTGGCCGGGAACGGGTTGTTCACGAGCACCTTGCTGCCGTACGTGAGGCACACGCTGATGGAGCCCGCGGGCACGTTCCCCGCCAAGCCGTCCGTGGTGTAGTAGTGGTTCACGACGATGTTGTGCGTGCCCGCCTTGGGGATGGCGCCGTGGACGCCGTCGCCGAAGCGGACGACCGACCGCACCGGGTCCACCGAGTACGACTGGCTGTGGCGCCCCGCGTCGCGCAGGTCGTCGTCCAGGGACAGGGTCCAGGGCTCGGCGCGGTCGTCGTCGACCACGTCCACGTCGATGAACCCGTGGGTGCGCAGGTCCTCGGGCAGGCCGTTGAGCACCTCGCTGTACGGGATGACTGCGGGCTGGTGCACGAGGTGGATCGTCTGGTTGGGGATCCCGAACGCGCTGAACTTCTCGAGCGTGCGCTTCTGGATGTTGACCACCTCGGCCGCGTTGAGCAGCAGGTGGGTCAGGCGCGGGTAGCGGGCGGGCCCCATGGTGCCGTCGGCCCGCTTGACGTAGTCGGGCAGCTTGACCCGGATCCAGGTCACCTCCTGGTCCACGTCGCCGCCGAGCACCGGGATCTGGAGCCGCACGAAGCCGCTCCCCCGGAAGTCGAACGACGTGGGGATGTAGCGCATCTCGCGCCAGCGGCCGGTGGCCAGGTACTCCCACGTGCCGGTGCGCTCGGCGCCTCGGACCGGCTCGCCGGTCATGCGGAAGTAGATGGACAGCTCCTCGCCGAGGGGGAGCGGGCGGTCGAACGCCATGTAGACGAAGCGGCCGTCCTTGTGCGTCTCCACGGGGGCGATCCAGGGGAAGCGGATCTCCTTCTTGCTCGTGAGCGAGCGGGAGACCAGCGGCCGGATCGACGTGAACCGGGGGTTGGGGATGTTCTCGTTGACGCCGAGGGCCTCGAAGTCGTGGAGGATGTGCCGGTACCAGTCCTCGCCCTCCTCGCCGCGCTTCTTGCGCCCGCCGCCGCGGTGCTGCACGCGGATGCCGAAGAACTGCGGGAAGTAGTGCTGCTCGCGGTTCACGAAGATGCTGGCGCTCTCGGTCGCCTTGCCCTTGCCGTCCTTCGTGGCCTTGGCCGTCTCGGTCTTGCCGATGTCGACCTCGACCTGGTCGGTGAGGTCCGCGTACGTGAGCACGAGGCGGATCCAGTACGTCTCGTCCCCCAGCAGCTTCACGGCCGTGATGCCCTTGAACTGCGTGGCCGGCTCGAGGCTCATGCGCACGCTGAAGCACTGGTCCTCTTCGCTGTACGTCGGCTGCATGTCCGAGAAGCAGAACTCCTCGAACGCGTTGCCCTCGTCGTCGTTCAGCTTGACCGGCTTCCACTTGTTCTTGGCGCGGTACTGGAGCTTGAAGCGGTAGCGCTTGAGGTCGTCCTCGAGGCCCCACTGCCCCGCGCGCGGGTACTTGTAGCCCTTGAAGAAGTAGTTGAACTCGAAGGCCACCCGCTCGACGGTGTCCTCGAACACGTCGCTGCCCATGTACATGGCCGAGTTCTCGACCGCCTTGATGTTGAACTCCGAGCTGCTGTACGGCTCCACCGGCGGGGACTCGAGGGAGACCTCCTCCAGCCGGTTGATGTTCGGGCCCTTGAGCAGCTTGATCCTGATGAGCCGCTCGAGGCTGATGACCAGCTCGCCCTCATCCGTGAGGGCGGCGATGTCGACGGCGCGGCTCCGCGTGGCCTGGAAGCGCGCCGGCAGCGCGGCGTCCGACGGCATGGGGCCGTTGATGTACGTGTCGAGGCCGCGCAGCGTGACGTTTCGGTCCGGGAGCGCCGACCAGCGGCCGTCCTCCGTGAAGTAGTACCACTGCATCCCGGGCACGTACGTGGGCGCCACGCGCAGGGACAGTCGCGGGAAGCGGATGATGAACGCTTCCTTGTTGCCGGGGCGGATCGGCTCGGTGAACTTGAACTCGAGCGTGTGGTCCCCGGAGCGCGTGACGAACAGCTCCATGGAGTGGCTGCGGCCTCGACGCGGCTTGAACCGACCCTTGGGGTGCTCGCGGATGAGGTCCAGGTAGTAGGACTCGAAGTCCAGGTGTCCGCGGACCCAGTAGCGCGCGAGGTTGCGGCCCTCGTCCGACACGAGGTCGCCCGTCTCCTGGTCCCAGTCGGCGATGGCGGCCTGGGGTTCCAGCCCCGACGCCAGCAGGTTGCGGGAGTCGAGCCACGGGACCCACTCCTTCTCCGTGCGGTGCTCCCACTTGAAGAAGCGCTGCAGGTCGAAGAGCTTGCCGCTCTCGTTGCCCTTGAGCTCCACGTGCAGGGTGACCTCGTCGTCCGTGTGCAGCCGCTCGAGGAGGTTGTGCCCGACGTACAGGAACTGCTCGTAGATGTTCGCGTTGAGGTTGTTCCGGTCCGGGTCCGGCTCGAGCAGCGGCAGCCCCGCGGAGTCGCCCGCCTTCTCGCCGAACTCGTACACCGGCGGGGCCTCGGGGTCCTGGTCCACGATCCGCTCGATGGCCAGCACGTCCTTCTCGCCGCCCAGGCCGGGGGCGATCTGGAGGCCGAGGATGCGCTCGAGGCGCGGGTTGATGACGGTCACCGCGCGCACGGTCAGGAAGCGGACGTCGTCCACGTCCTCGGTCTGCTCGGTGGCGACCTCGACCATCTTGTCGAGGCGCACCGGCGGGGTCTTGTCGTTGAGCTTCTGGAAGCTGACCAGGGTGCGCGCGGGGAGCGCGGGGCCTTGACGCTCCCCGATGAAGTTCAGGAAGTGGATGTACGTCGCGTCCGGGACCCGGTTGAGCCGGTAGATCGTCATCTCCGTCATCCACGCGAACAGCTGGACGAGGGTCATGCCCGGATCGGCGTCGTTGAAGTTCGTCCACTCGGGGCAGTAGACGGGGATGAGTTGCTTCGCGCGCTCGACGATCTCCGCGTACGTCAGATCATCGAGGTTGGGCGCTTCAATCGGCATCGATGAACTCCTGCAGCTGGAGCAGGTGGACCATGTTCTGGTGGTTGTTCGACTTCCGGACGATGTACGAGATGCGGAGCCGGATGCGATTGGGGTCGCCCGGCGCCGACTCGGCGATCACGTCGTCCACGTCGATGCGCGGCTCCCACTCGGCGAGCGCGGTGCGCACCATCCCCTCCGCCCGGTGGCGGGTGGCGGCGGAGTTGGTCTCGAAGATGAGATCCTGAAGGGGGCAGCCGAACTCGGGGAGCATCTGTCGCTCGCCGGGCTGCGTGTTCAGGATCACGTGGATGCACTCGGCGATGTTGAGCTCGTACTCCGACAGCTCCACGCCGAGCCCGTCTCGACGCGGAACGACAGGAAAGCGCCACCCTCTGCCGAGGAACTCGCGACTCACGAGGTTCTCCTTGCCGGGCGGCCGCACATCCAACCATTCAGCTACGACCGGCGGTCCATCTCCTCCGAGCGGACCGGGCGCCAATTCTCCTTCATTGGCGGAGGAGGATCAAGCCGCCGGAGGCCTCATCCGGTGGTGGGCCGGGCGGAACGCTCCCGGCGACGCACCAAGAGCAGGCCCGCCAACGCGAGCCAGGGGGGCGGACCCGGGGACGAGGCGGCGTCGCACGCGCACCCTCGGCCGCGCGCGCTGCCTCCCCCGCCGCCGCCGAAGTCGTCGTCGTCGTCCGCGAACGCGTCGTCGTCGTCGGTCGCGTCGTCGTCGTCGCCGAGGTCGTCGACCTCGCGCAGATCCCAGGACCACCCGAACTGCTCGCCGCTGCGGCGATCTTCGGACCAGGCGGCGATGGAGAGCGCGACGTCGCCGTCGTCGACGAACCGCACGGAGGCGATGCCGTCGTCGAAGGGCAGGCGCTCGTAGTCGATGCCGCCGCTCCGGGTCACCAGCGTGGCGCCCCACCGGGCGGCGCTGTCGCGGTCGCCGCGGCCGTCGACGTCGATGGTGAGCTCCCAGGTGCGGCTGCCGGGGAGGTCGAAGTGCAGCGTGTTGGTCCCGTAGCGGTAGGGCTCCCGAGAGCCCGGCGGACGGCCCTCCCCCGCCTCCGCCACGATGGCCGTGTAGGGGTCTTCGCCGGGGTAGTAGTCCTCGTAGAACTCCACGAGGTACTCGAAGTCGTCGCCTTGGCGGTAGTCCCAGAAGACGTTGTGCGCCGCGAACTCCACGAACACGTCGTCGAAGTCCTCGTCCAGGTCGTCCAGCTCGTAGCGCAGCGCCTCGATCGGGTCGCCGCCGCCCCCGACGGGCTCGACCCAGGAGTTGCGGACGGCCTGCCAGGGCGTCACCTGCTCGCTGATGAACGTCGGGAAGATCATCGCGCCGTACTGGTGGTACTCGATCAGCGCGCCCGAGTCGGCGTAGTCGAACGAGTCCAGGGGGAGGTACGCGGCGAGGGCGAAGCCGAACAGGAAGATGGCGTGGTCGCTCGAGTTCGTGTCCACCATCGACGGGATCCAGCTCGCCGTGGCCTCCCAGTACCAGGCGCCGGGGTCGTCGTTGTCGTAGGTGTAGGTGCCGAGGCCCCACTGCACCGCGTGGTACAGCTCGTGGATGGCGACCGTCCGGGTCCGCGCGGGGATCGAGTCGGCGGCGATGACGAGGGTCGGGTACGAGTCGTCGTCCGGCGTGAAGTAGCCGCCTGCGCCGTACCCGGGCGGCGCGCCGTTCCCGGAGTCGCCGATGTAGACGTTCATGAGCACCTCGGTCGTGCCCCACGGCATCGGGTGCAGCATCTCCCCGATCTGGACCCT
>Ga0209992_10000998_pt1 | contig 33102 bp, 32 predicted proteins | sample 2SBtaG_2_FD_182564 | JGI IMG/M metagenome (GOLD analysis project Ga0209992, IMG submission 182564) | Deep subsurface microbial communities from Kolumbo volcano to uncover new lineages of life (NeLLi) - 2SBTROV12_ACTIVE470 metaG (SPAdes)... | ecosystem: Environmental > Aquatic > Marine >...
AACTATCCCTGCAGATGCATCATAAACGTGCAGAGCACTGGGTAGTTGTCAGTGGCACAGCGACAGCCATTAATGGAGAGGAAGTATTGACATTGAAAGAAGGTGATTCAACTTATATTCCAATCGGCACAACGCACGCTCTAGAGAACAAAACCAACGAGCCACTAGAAATCATCGAAGTGCAAAGTGGTACTTATCTGGGTGAAGATGACATTGTTAGATTTGAAGATGTTTACGGCAGAGTCAAAGATTAATGTTGGACGATACAACATTCAAAACAATTGTAGATACAGCCCCACTCATCTCCATTGATATCTTACTCAAAAAAGACGACAAGGTGCTTTTAGGCAAAAGAATCAACAAGCCCGCACAAGGCTACTTCTTCTCAACTGGCGGCAGAGTACATAAAAACGAAACTATTACTAACGCAATGGCACGCATAGTTAAAAATGAGCTTAATATTACGGTAACATTAACACCCAAATTTATAGGCGTATTTGAGCATTTTTATGATGACAGCATCTACAAGGATGTATCAACCCATTATGTAAATCTGGCTTATGAATATGAAGTACAAGAGATTCCAGATTTACCAACTGAACAACATGGCGAATACCAATGGTTTGCCATTGATAAATTACTAGAAAGCAAGCAAGTGCATAAATACGTAAAGGATTATTTTAGGAATTAAACATGGCAAATAACAAAGTAGCATTAATCACAGGTATCACCGGGCAAGACGGCGCCTACCTTGCAGAATTCTTACTAGACAAGGGTTATGAAGTGCACGGTATTAAGCGTCGCTCATCATCTTTTAATACGGATCGTATTGATCACCTTTATCAAGATCCTCATGAGACTGATCGTAAGTTTGTACTCCATTATGGCGACCTATCTGATTCAATGAGCTTGGTACGCATTATTCAACAAATCCAACCTGATGAAATCTACAACCTAGGTGCGCAATCCCACGTAGCCGTCTCATTCGAAACCCCAGAATACACAGCTGATACCGTAGGTCTTGGTGCACTACGTATCCTAGAGGCTATTCGTATTTCAGGTCTTGAGAAGAAAACCAAATATTACCAAGCTTCCACTTCAGAACTATACGGCGAAGTGCAAGAGATCCCACAAAAAGAAACCACGCCTTTCTATCCAAGATCTCCTTATGCAGCAGCTAAGCTATATGCTTATTGGATAACAGTTAACTACCGTGAAGCTTATGGTATGTATGCGTGTAATGGCATCTTGTTCAACCACGAATCTCCAGTACGAGGAGAGACCTTTGTAACTCGTAAGATTACAAGGGCGCTAGCTCGCATCTCACTCGGCCTGCAAGACACAGTCTATCTTGGCAATATGGACGCTAAGCGTGACTGGGGTCATGCCAAAGATTATGTAGAAATGCAATGGCTTATGCTACAACAAGACGAGCCAGATGATTTTTGTATTGCGACTGGCGTGCAATTCTCAGTGCGTGATTTTGTTGACTTTGCTTGGGGTCATTTAGGCAAGACGATTCGTTGGGAAGGCGAAGGCATGGATGAAAAAGGCTATGATTCTAAAACAGGCAATTTAATCGTAGCGGTTGATCCGCGTTATTTCCGTCCAACAGAAGTAGAAACTTTATTAGGTGACCCAACTAAAGCCAAAGAGAAGCTAGGCTGGGAGCCAAAGATCACTTTGGAAGAGATGGTGCACGAAATGATGGAAAACGATATTAATATTGCCAAGCGCGATTCTTTAGTCAAAGAGTACGGCTTTAAAGCGCCAGACTTCAACGAGTAATTGATTTAAAAATGAATCTTAACGACAAAATTTATATTGCAGGTCATAGAGGCTTGGTTGGCTCCGCTATTGTTAGGCAACTAGAGTTAAGAGGCTTTACCAATCTTTTAATGCGAACGCATAAAGAGTTAGATCTTACCAATCAAGCACAAGTGCAAAATTTCTTCCAGCAAGAGAATCCAGATTACGTTATCTTAGCCGCAGCAAAGGTAGGCGGTATTCATGCTAACAACACTTATCCTGCAGACTTTATCTATCAAAACATGATGATAGAGGCTAATGTTATTAACTCAGCCTATGAGAATCAAGTTAAACGATTACTGTTTTTAGGTAGTACCTGCATTTACCCTAAAGCAGTTGAGCAGCCAATGCGTGAAGATGCATTATTGACTGACGTACTAGAGCCAACTAATGAGCCTTATGCACTAGCAAAGATTGCAGGTATTAAGCTTTGTGAGTCGTATAACCGTCAACACGGTACAGATTTTCGTTCAGTCATGCCAACTAATCTATACGGTGTTAAGGATAATTTCCACCCAGAGAACTCTCACGTTATCCCTGCACTTATGCAAAGGTTCCATCAGGCTAAGGTCAATAATAATGCTGAAGTGGTAGTGTGGGGCACGGGTAATGCCATGCGTGAGTTTTTGTATGTTGATGATATGGCACAAGCATCCCTCTTTGTTTTGGAATTAGATGAGCAAACTTACCAAGCCAATACAAAATCAATGCTCTCGCATATCAATGTAGGCACAGGAAAAGATGTGACCATTAGAGAAATGGCAGAAACTATGAAAGAGGTAGTTGGTTTTAAGGGGAAATTAGTCTTCAATACAGCCAAGCCAGATGGTGCTCCAAGAAAATTGATTGATGTGACTAGGCTGGAGAATATGGGCTGGAAATACAGTACAGATCTTAAAGACGGCCTTAGTAAAACTTATAAATGGTATTTAGATAAGTAATATGAAAACCCTAGATGCTATATACCACAACGTAACTGTTACCCGGCAGAGGCTTCTTCTCAAAATAGAGAGTCAAAAGGAAGATTGTAAAATTGTCGCCAATCTCTCACACATGCCAGGTGAGGTACAGGCATTTATCAATGCCATAGACACAAACAAAGCAAAAGAATTGGTAAGAGATGATAGAATTAGATAAGTGGATTGAAATGTATCCAAGATTAATGGAGCACTACAGTATTAAAAGAGGTGTCAATGATATATAGATGGTTAAAACATAATGCGTTTTCAGCGAATCAAAGTAGACCTTTCCAGTTAAGGATAATTTTTCCATGGTTAAAGATAATATTTGGTTATTTCGATCTAAGACCAAATCTCAAAAAAGCTAAAATTAAACTTTTTAAAAAAGCAAAAGGGTCAAATTTACCAAAAATAGGGTATATCCATGTACCAAAAACGGGTGGTTCGTATGTAGCTAGTCTTGAAAGCGATTTTCCGCACATAAGTTTTAGTCATGTTGTGGTGCGCACTGATAGGAGTGACAAGTGGTGCCCTATTGGTTTAACACCAATACATCCGAAAAAGATAGAGGGGTATTATATTTTTGCAACAGTAAGAAACCCACTGCTAATGTTAATTTCGTATTATCATCATGTTTTGGGAAATGAAGGTTTTAATAAATCGAAGCATCTATATGATTACGATGTTGCCAATAAAGGATTTGAGCACTTTGTCAACACTATAATAACCAGGGAAGATAAGTGGCCATCAAAAAAATTTCTTTTCCCAAATCTTTTTGATCAAGAAGGTAGAATAGTAGTTGATTGGGTCAACAGAAATGAAACGCTTGATTTGGATTTAAAAAAGTTACTAAACAGATTTGACTTACAACATCAAATAAAAGAAAGAAAAAGAGTGGCTAAGAAGAGAGTCAATAATGAATACTACTCCAAAGAGCTTTTGGAAAAAGTATGTAAAGTATATGCAAGAGAGATGAAAATTTTTGGCTATGATGGTTATAAAATAATCGACCCGTTGGCCGAACTAAAAAACTTCAAATCATCTAATATTAAGTATCTATATAGTGAAGATAAAGTCGAAGGTTTAACGTTGTGATGCTAACTAAAATGGCTGATAGACTTGAAATGCAAGATAATAGCAAACTAACGCTCTCTTGTATATTAACGTTGATACCGGAGTGGACGTAACTATTCGTAAATGGCAGAAACTATAAAACAAGTAGTTGGATTTGAGTGTGAACTGAATTTTGATGTAACCAAACCTGATGGCACACTAAGAAAGCTTGTTAAATGTGACCAGACTTAAAAACATGGGCTGGACTTATGACTTATGTTGTCAATTTAAAAGAAGGGCTTGTAAAAACCTATAAATGGTATTTAGATAAATAACATGAAAACCCCAAACACCACCTACCACAACGCAACCGTCACTCGCCAAAGGCGAGAAAAGTTAAACAATCATAAGTCAGTTGTTATTTGGTTTACAGGCTTATCAGGGGCAGGTAAGTCAACGCTTGCCCATTCAGTGGAAGAAGAGCTACATAAACTTGGTTGCAGGACCTTTGTTTTAGATGGAGACAATGTACGCCACGGGCTATCATCAAACTTAACTTTTAGCGATGATGACCGCAAAGAGAACATTCGAAGAGTTGGCGAAACTGCTAAGCTGATGATGAAGGCCGGCGTTATAGCCATTACTGCGTTTATTAGTCCATTTAGAAAAGATAGAGATAATGTTAGAGGATTATTGCCACAAGAAGATTTTATTGAGGTTTTTTGCAATGCTAGTCTAGAGGTCTGTGAATCAAGAGATGTGAAGGGCTTGTATAAACGTGCACGTACTGGAGAAATTAAAAACTACACAGGCATTGACTCTCCTTATGAGGCACCTATAAATCCAGAACTGGTCATTGATACTGATGGCGAGACACTAGAAGAGTCTGCAATCAAAGTGATTGAGTTTTTAAAATCAAAGAATATTGTTAAATAATAATGCTGGATAAAATTAATATTAAAGATATTGTTGCTATTGCCAAAGAGGCTGGTGATGCCATCATGCAGATATATAGTCAAGATTTTGAAGTTGAATACAAGCAAGATAACTCACCATTAACTCTAGCTGATAAGAAAGCTAATGATATTATTGAAAACAGACTAAACCAGCTCTCAGTTAACCTTCCTATTCTATCTGAAGAGGGAAAAGAGATCCCGTATGAAGAAAGAAAACATTGGGAGTATTTTTGGCTGGTTGACCCTCTAGACGGCACCAAAGAGTTTGTAAAGAAGAATGATGAATTTACCGTCAATATTGCACTCATTCATAAAGATACGCCGGTTCTTGGTGTTGTCTATGCGCCAGCATTAGATATTTGCTACTGGGCAAAACAAGATGAAGGTGCATTTAAAGATGAACAAAGACTTCCTTTAAAAACAGAAAGCCAACGAGAAACTTATAAGATTGTTGCCAGTAGATCGCATATGTCTGATGAGACGCAAGCGTTTATTGACGATATAGATACGGACAAAGAAAAAGAGTTGATATCAATTGGCAGTTCCTTAAAGATTTGTCTAGTTGCAGAAGGTGGAGCTGATATATATCCAAGACTTGGTCCTACCATGGAATGGGATACTGGTGCTGCACATGCAGTGATTAGTGAGTCGGGTAAAAATTTACAAAAATATGAAAATGGAGAGTATTCAAAACACAAATATAATAAAGAAGACTTGTTAAATCAGTGGTTTATAGCAGGAGTCAATTTAAGAAAAACTGATTAACAACACCTTATAATGAATAAATCTGCACCCAAAAAAAAGAGAACTCAGGGCTTGCTGAACATGAGCGGCGCAAAACTGAACTTGAAGTAATTGTAAATCCAAACCATAGGATTATGGAACTAAACAAATAATGTATAAAACTGTAAAAAAACTCTTTACCTTGCTAACCCTTGGTCAACGTAAGCACTTTTATATGTTGCAAGTTTTGGTCGTGATAATGACTTTCATGGAAATTGTTGGCGTTGCATCGATTATCCCCTTTATGTCGTTAGTGGGGGATATGAGTCAGTTACAACAGGATACAATCATTGCTCAAGTTTATCAGGCCAGTGGCATAATTTCAGAATTGCAATTTGTATTCCTGCTGGGTGTTGGGGCGCTATTTGTGTTGTTTATTTCAGCAATATTCTCTATATTTACCTCATGGAAGTTATCTATGTTTGCGACTAAAGTCGGTACAGAAATTTCGGACAGACTTTACATTTATTACCTAAAACAGGACTGGTTATTTCATGCGTCTGGGAGTAGCGCTCAGCTGACAAAAAAAATTGCCATCGAGTCTCAAAGAGTAACAAATGGAATTATAATGCCACTTATGCGGATGAATGCGCGCATCGCACTTACCCTGTTTATGAGTTTTACTATTTTTATATACGACCCAAAAGTCGCCACAATCGGGTTTTCTTTTTTTGCAATCGCATATCTTGTTTTTTTTAAAGCGGTTAGACTGCGTTTAAAGCATAATGGTGAAACTATATCAGAAGTTAACGAGCAACGGTTTCGTTTAATGAACGAAGGTTTTGGTGGTATTAAAGAAGTGTTGTTGCTAGGTAGAGATCATGACTTGATAAAACGCTTTAACCAAGCGGGCCGTTCATTGGCTTGTAGTCAAGGCACTAATCATGCACTAGCTCAAGTGCCTCGATATTTTATGGAGTTTATTGCATTTGGATCAATGATAGCACTTGTTCTTTACTTAATTGTCAGCCATGACAGCAATCTGAGTATTATTCTACCAATAATCTCTGTTTATGCGCTTGTAACTTTTAAACTACTGCCGGCATTTCAACAAATTTATGCTAATATCGCAACAATAAAAGGTAATAACGCAGCGTTTGAATCGATTCAACAAGACTTAATAAACTCAACAAAAGCAAAACTAGAAACACTAAAGTCAGAGAAAAACCATATACACCTAAAACAACAAATATCACTTAAAGATGTCACTTTCACTTACCCTGGCAAAGCAGAGCCAGCGCTAAATCAACTAAATATATCAATACTGGCCAACAGTGTGATCGGTATAGTCGGTCCATCTGGATCAGGTAAATCAACACTCATCGATATTATTCTCGGTCTAATCGAGCCACATCACGGTCAACTAAAAATTGATGGTACAACCATAAATGACCATAATCGCCGTCCCTGGCAAAATTCCATTGGCTTTGTAGCACAAAGCATTTTTCTATCAGAAGGTACCATTGCTGAAAACGTTGCATTCGGAATAGAGAAAGATCAAATTGATCCAGAGAAAGCACAACAAGCACTTAAGATTGCACATCTTACTGAACTACTGCAAAGTCTAGAACAAGGTATTCACACCAGAATTGGTGAGCGGGGAGTACAATTGTCCGGAGGGCAGCGTCAACGAATAGGCATTGCCAGGGCTCTATACCACGAAGCGGAGGTACTCATATTTGACGAAGCAACCAGTTCTCTTGATGGCATCAGCGAAAAAATAATCATGGAGGCCATTCACGACTTCGGAGGTCAAAAAACCATTATCATGATTGCTCACCGACTTAAAACGGTACAAAAGTGTGATCAGATATTCTTTATAGACAGAGGGCAAGTGGCTGATCAAGGTACTTATCAGGAGTTAATCGAAACAAATAAACAATTCCAAGAAATGGCTGTGCACGCATAATAAAAAGCGAGTTGATATGACAAATATTCACCGAAATAAGTTGATGACATCACACAGGACGAAAGTTATACGATTAACTTGGGTGATTTTGTTCTTTATCTATGTAATACAGGGTGTGGTGGTTTATATAAATGAGATGCAGCGTACTGGTATTCAATATAACAACCATGAGTGGATTGATTTATTCAGTGCGTATAGCTTTGCGGTTTTAAGTTCTGTTATATTTGTATTGTTTATATCAATTGGAATGAAAGGATGGATTGATGGGTCAATACTAGATAGCCATAGAAAGAACTATAAGAGTGGGTTTTTTTTTATCACATTGGTAATTGCTTTTTTTGCTATTTGGTCATTGATAATGTTCAAATATAAAATAGGTATAACGATTTTTAAACCCGAAAGTGCCCCATTGCCATTTAAATTGGGAGGATTATTATATTATGGTCGATATTTCATTCAACCATTGATTTTATCGTATCTTATGATTACATTTTCGCACGCAAAATCAGGATTAAAGTTGGCCGTTTCACTGATGTTGATACTGCTATCTGTTTGGGTTTCCTTGACATCTGGCAGTCGATTAATGGCTGTGTTATTTTCCTTTCCTATCTACTTTCTTTTTAAGGGAAGGTTAAAATATGTTGTATTAATTATCTCTGTAATTAATATTTTTGTTGCAAGTGCGAGTAGATATTTTTTCCTGCCAAGCTACTTAGGTCTTTATTATGAGAAAAGGTATGCAAATATTGAAATTCAAACGTCATTTATAAATGGCATTAATACATACATAATGGATTATATTGTTTTACGCCTGATGGGGATAAATGAGTTGATAGCGACATTGAATTACGGTGCTATTACCGAAAGTTTTTCTGATGCATTATCTAAATTTATATCTTATTTTATTCCATTCTATAATTTGGATTATGAAAGTGTAACCATTGGTCAAATATATGGAATGGGTATAGATAGGAAAGGAGTAGCTTTAGATGTCTTTGGTAATTATTGGCATCATTTTGGTGGCTCTATGTTATTGTATGTAGTAGGTATATCGATAATTGGTTGGATGTTTGGAAGAATTTTGCGCATATTTAACTCTATATTAATCAGGCGACAATTGCAAGAGATATTACTATTGATTTTTTTAACGCTTTTTATTGTATTTATTCAAGGAAGAGCTCATTTTTTTATATTTATACTTTTATCTTTATCTCTATATGTGTGGATAGATAGAACAAAATTTGTATGGCATAAAAGTTACCGCACTTATAAGAAACACAATTAATAAACAATAATTCAGAAATTTTATAGTGGAGAAAACATGTTAAAAAACTCATCAATACTCATTACAGGAGGTACTGGATCTTTCGGCCATGCCTTTATTCCAATGACCTTAGAAAAATATAATCCTAAAAAAATTGTAGTTTTTTCTCGAGACGAAATGAAACAATGGGAAATGGCAAAGCTGTTTAAAGATGATCCGCGCGTACGTTTTATGATTGGGGATGTGCGTGATAAAGATCGATTGTATCGCGTATTAGATGGTATTGATTATGTTGTTCATGCTGCGGCTACCAAAATTGTCCCAACTGCAGAATATGATCCGTTTGAATGTGTAAAAACCAACGTAATGGGTGCAATGAATTTGATTGATGTTTGTATTGATAAAGGTGTAAAGCGTATTGTTGCGCTTTCTACAGATAAAGCAAGTGCTCCTTCTAATTTGTATGGCGCTACAAAATTGACTTCTGATAAATTATTTGTATCTGGAAATTCATACACTGGTAGTCACAATACAAGTTTTTCAGTTGTAAGATACGGTAATGTTATGGGTTCGCGCGGATCTGTGATTCCATTCTTTATGTCTATTGTAAAAGAAGGGGTGCTACCAATTACAGATGATCGAATGACTAGATTTATGATTTCTTTAGAAGAGGGTGTTGAATTAGTTTGGCATGCTTTTTATGATATGGTGGGCGGTGAAATATATGTTAAAAAGATCCCTTCTATGAAGGTAACAGATGTTGCGTATGCTGTTAATGACAAAGCCAAGCAAGAAGAAGTCGGTATTAGACCAGGTGAGAAATTACACGAACAAATGATTGGAATAGAGGATGCACTCTACACTTATGAATATCCAGGGCATTTTAAAATTCTACCTTCAATAAATGACTGGTCCAAGGATGAAACTCGAATAGGTAACGGCACTAGAGTGCCAGAAGATTTTGTTTACACTTCTGATAACAATGAAGAGTGGATGGAAATTTCTGAACTTCAGCAATGGATTGAGAAAAATAAAGAAAAGATCGGAAATATCTAGAAATGATTCCTTATGGAAAGCAAAACATTAATCAAGTTGATATTGATTCAGTTGTAAGTGTTTTACAGTCTGACTTTCTAACCCAGGGTCCGCAAGTCCCTTTATTTGAAAAAACAGTTGTATATTATTGTGATGCAGAATATGGAGTGGCAGTTAATAGCGCCACTTCAGCGCTACATGTTGCTTGTTTGGCATTAGGACTTGGAAAGGGTGACTGGCTTTGGACCAGTCCAAATTCCTTTGTCGCCTCTGCTAATTGCGGTTTGTATTGCGGTGCTAAAGTTGATTTTGTTGATATTGATCCACTAACCTATAATTTATCCACAAAAGAGTTAGAAAAAAAATTAATTCAAGCAAAAAAGGATAATAAATTACCTAAGATTGTAATCCCTGTACACTTCGCAGGTCAATCATGTAATATGCAAAAAATCCATTCACTTGGTCAAGAATATGATTTTAAGATTATCGAAGATGCTTCTCATGCGATTGGTGGTAAATATCTAGATCAGCCAATTGGCAGTTGTCAATATTCTGATATTACTGTATTCAGCTTTCACCCAGTTAAGATTATTACAACAGCAGAAGGCGGATTGGCAACAACGAATGATAAAAAGCTCTCAGAACGTATGCAGCTATTCCGTAGCCATGGGGTAACTAGAGATTCTGAATTAATGACCAAAAAAACTGAAGGCGTCTGGTATTACCAGCAAGTTGATTTAGGATTTAATTACCGTATGACTGAATTGCAGGCTGCATTAGGTGTTAGCCAGATGCAAAGGTTGGATGAATTTATTGCTAAGCGTCATAAGCTACAAGAGAGATATGATTTGTTGTTAAAAGATTTGCCAATAATTAAACCTTGTCAAGATAAAGATAGTTACTCTGCATTGCATTTATATCCAATTCAAGTAAATTTAGAAAACACCAGCAAGAGTCGTAAAAAAATTTTCAACGAACTAAGAAAAAGCGATATAGGTGTTAATGTACATTATATCCCTATTCACGCTCAGCCTTATTATCAAAAATTTGGATATCAGAAAGGCGACTTCCCTAATGCAGAAAAATTTTATAGTAGAAGTCTTAGTTTGCCACTATATTTTGATATGACGTACGAACAGCAAGATTTTGTTTTAAAAGTATTAGCAAGAGCCACGTCATAATGAATAGTGTAGTTATTATTCAAGCTAGAACAAATTCAACCCGATTACCAGGGAAGGTGTTACTGCCCATTTCCTCTATCCCTATTGTAGTTCTGGCAGCAAAAAGGGCGGCCAATACCGAAAAAGAAGTAATTGTTGTAACTTCAAATGAAGAAACAGATGATGCTCTATGTTCAGAATTAAAAAAAAATAGAATTAAGTATTTCAGGGGTGACTTAAACAACGTGCTTAGGCGTTTTACATCTTCTTTAAAAGATTTAGATGATGATACAATAGTTTTTAGGCTGACTGCTGATAATACATTTCCAGATGGGAGCTTGCTGGATGAGCTTGAGCAAAAATTTATCCAATATGACGTTGAGTATCTAGTTTGTAATGGTGTGTATTCAGGATTGCCTTATGGAGTAAGTGTAGAGGTAACAAGAGTTAAATATATAAGAGAGGCTGAAGAAAAATCTGAGTTAGACGATGACTTAGAGCACGTAACTCCTTGTATTAGAAGAAAGTATGGAGAAAGGTATTTTAAGGGTTATAAAAATCTAAATTTAGGAAACTACAGGGCAACAATTGATACGTTTGAAGATTACATAGCGATACAAAAAATCTTTAAATGTTTTGATAATCCTATCCAGGTTAGCTGGAAGGAGTTATCAGAAAAGTTGAAAGATATTGATGACTACAGAATAACAAAGACCCCAGTAGCAAAATTTGTGCTTGGAGGTGCTCAGTTTGGACTTTCTTATGGTATTAATAATAAAATTGGAAGGCCACAATTTAAAGATATTTATAAAATTGTAAAAAAAGCTATTTACAATGGCGTTGAATATATTGATACTGCAAGAGAGTACGGTGAAAGTGAATTGGTTTTGGGAAAGGTGTTAAGTACTGATTTAAAATCCAAATCTAAAGTGATTACAAAACTTTCAACGCTTAATGAATTTCAACAAGATGAAAAGCAAATAGTGGTTGAATCCTTTGTGAAAGAAAGTGTTTTTGAGTCGTGTGTTAAACTAAATACGCAAACATTAGATTGCCTGATGCTTCATAGGTTTAATCATCTTTACCAATGGGGTGAAACAGTACTGAAAACCTTGGTATCTTTGAAAAGGCAAGGGTATATAGATAAATTAGGCGTGTCAGTTCAAAGTCCGGAGGAGTTGTCCAAATCCCTTGATTATTGTGAAATTGAATTTATTCAAATGCCGTTTAATATTCTAGACAATCGATGGGATGCGTGTATAGATAAAATTATCAAAACTAAAAAAAGTAGAGATTTAATAGTGCATACAAGAAGTGCTTTATTACAGGGGTTGTTAGTTAGTAAAGATAAAGATTTATGGAAGCGAGCTAATGAAGATGGTTGTGATATTATTGATTGGTTAGAATTGTGTTCTATAAAATATAATAGAAGTTCAGTTGTTGATTTGTGCTTGGCATATGTGCGAACACAGTCATGGATTGATGGTGTGGTTGTTGGAATGGAAACACTAGGTCAACTCGATCAAAATTTAAATTATTTTGATAATCCACTAATGAAAGATAACGAAATTAAAGATGTAATACTTTCAAGGCCAGAAGTTTCAAAAAATACATTAAATCCATCAAACTGGAGGGTATAGGTTGTTTTTATTAGATAATAAAATTATATTAGTTACTGGTGCGACAGGTTATCTTGGTAGGTCGATTTCCGAAGGGCTCGCCAAAATGGGCGCAAAGGTTTATATTAATGGTCGAACTGAGAGTTTGGTTGATAAGACAGTTGATTCTCTTATAAAGAAAGGGTATCAGGCTAAACCAGCCATATTTGATATAACTAATTACAAGCAAGTTGAAATGTTTTTTTCTAATTTTGACGAAGATGTTATTGATGTATTACTTGTAAACGCATATAACGGCAAAGGCGGGACTACAAGCACTTCCACGATACAAGATTTTAGAGATAGTTACGAAGTATCAATGGTATCAACCCATAATTTATTCCAAAATTCTCTTCCATATCTTCAATCTGCTAAAAATAAAAATGGAGATGCGTCTGTAATTAATATTTCATCAATGTATGGAATGGTTAGTCCAGATATAAGCATTTATGATTCTAAAGATGGCTCCAACCCGCCATTTTATGGAGCTGCAAAAGCAGCGTTAATTCAATGGACAAAATATACCGCTTGTGAATTTGCTGAAAAAGGAATTCGAGTTAATTCAATATCTCCTGGGGCCTTTCCTCCGTTGTCAGTTAAAAAGAATCATTCAAATATGTATAAAGCAATTGAAAGTAAAACTCCAATGAAAAGAGTAGGTCTTCCGGAAGAGTTAATTGGCCCGGTTGTTTTCTTGGCATCAGATTCAGCTAGTTTCGTTACTGGTGTAAATTTACCTGTAGATGGCGGCTGGACTGCTTGGTAAGCATGTATGTAGTTTTTAGGGTTGACTCTTCTTTAGTTATGGGCTCTGGCCATGTGATGCGCTGCCTGACCTTGGCACAAGCGCTAAAAGAAAATGGGGCAGATGCGGAGTTTATTTGTCGAAAACATAAGGGAAGCTTAATAGATAAGATTCGTTTAAGTGGATTTAATGTTCATGAGTTAGAGGTGTTTGAGGAGCTTGAAGTCGATAACAAGTTAGCACATTCTCACTGGCTAGGGGCAACTCAACAACAAGACGCTTATGATTGCATTGAGATACTCAAAGCAGAAAAACCCAACTGGATCATTGTTGATCATTACGCCCTAGATGAACAGTGGCAAAAGAGGCTTAAGCCTTATTATAAAAAAATGATGGTAATTGATGACCTAGCAGATCGTAAACACCAGTGCGATATTTTGCTTGACCAAACATTTGGCCGTCAGCAAGAAGACTATTCTGCATTAACACCTAAAAATTGCCAGTTGTTATTAGGTTCTCAATATGCACTACTAAGGCCTGAGTTTTCCAACCGAAGGGAGTATAGCTTAATGCGCCGTACCAAGCCAGAATTTAAGCAATTGTTAGTTAATATGGGTGGTGTTGATATTGATAACATTACTGAAAAAATCGTAAGAGAATTGAAGTTTTGTGTCTTGCCGAATGATATAAAGATTGTTATAGTCATGGGAGGATCGGCGCCTCACCTAGAAGACGTTCGAATTAAGGCAGACTCCTTGCCTTATAAAGTAGAGGTTAAAGTCGATGTTGATAACATGGCTGAAATTATGGCTGACAGCGATATGGCAATAGGGGCTGCCGGTTCAACCACTTGGGAAAGGTGTTGCCTGGGCCTACCAACCATTCAATTGTTGACTGCCGATAATCAAAAGACAGTGTTTAAATTACTTTCTAAAAAAGGTGTTGTTAAAACTTTAAATAGTATAGAAAAGTTGCCGAGATATATTGAAGAGTTTAAGTCTAAGCTAGGGAATGCAAGTCTTTTATCGTCTAAAGTGTGTGATGGTTGTGGTGTAAGTCGTGTTATGCAATATTTAGGAGCAAAGTGAAAGTAATTATTTTGACAGGATATACTTCAGGTTTGGGACGTGCAATTCATGATTGTCTAGTATCTATGAGCCTTAAATATAAGTTTATTTTTATAGGAAGAGAAGGTATTCATTCAGTAATGAATGGTATGAAAATATATTTGAAAGCTGATTTTTCTAATATAGAGGAAGTAGCCTCACTAAAAATAAGTAACCACCTGCAGGATGTACATGAAGTAGTTTTTATAAATAATGCAGGCACAGTGACACCAATATGCCCCGTGAATGAAATTAAATCCAAGGATTTTTTAAGTGCTGTTGCTGTCAATTACACAAGTCCAGTATTACTTATAAACAAATTAAGGAAAAAAGTAGGAGAAATAAAAATTATTAATATCTCTAGTGGGGCAGCATATAGGCCAGTATCTTATTGGTCTACTTATTGCTCAACCAAGTCTGCAATAAGAATGTATTTTGACGTAATTTCACTTGAGAATGGTATTAGTGTGCAGCATTATGATCCAGGTGTCGTTGACACAAAAATGCAAAAGATAATTCGAAAAAAGTCTGAAAAATACGATGAACTTAAAATTTTTGAAGAAATTAAAAGAAATAAAATGCTAAAAAATCCTACACATGTGGCACAAGAGATTTGTGAATTAATTAAATGAAGATAGCAATTATTTCAGACATTCACAGTAATATTGAAGCATTTAAATCCGTATTAAAAGATATAAGCGAAAGGCGGTGTGATGTAATATTGTGTCTAGGAGATTTGGTCGGGTATTATTATTGGCCTGAGGAGGTTGTTAACTTATTAATAAATACTGACAATGTTTATGCAATTAAGGGGAATCATGAAGAGATGTACTTTGAATCTTTATCAAATTTAAAGTACAAAGAGAGTATTAATAAAAAATATGGGTCAGGAATTGATTATGCTTGTGATGAAATTTCCAATAATAGCCTCTCATACTTAAAGGGTTTAAAATCTTCAATGGATTTAACACTTGATGGAAAAAAAATAGGAATGTTTCACGGATCTCCGTTCAGTATTGATCAATATGTATATCCAGATTCGAATCATGAAACATTTTTCAATGTCACAAACAATAAGTTTGATGTGGTTTTATTTGGGCACACTCACCATCAGTTTGTATCTTACTTCAATAAGACTTTAATAATAAATCCAGGCTCTGTAGGACAGGCAAGAGATGTGAGAGGGCTTGCAGCATATGCTATATACGATACAAAATCTAAAGCGGTCCTCCCAATAAGAATTAAATACGATATTAGTAGCCTTGTTGGTGCGATTGTAAAGATAGAAAAAAATCAGAAAAAAATGTTGATTGCAATTAAAGGAATGGAGTAGTGAAAGATTTACGCATATTGGTAACAGGTGTTGCTGGAGATATTGGGTTTGGAATAGGAAAAATTCTAAGACATCATTTTGAAGACTGTTTTTTATTGGGTGTAGATATTGATAGCAACAACCCTGCTTTAGCAATATTTGACATGTTTAAAAAAATTGATCATGCTGATTCAGATACTTATGAAAAAAATATTATCGATCTTGTTAGGTCAATGAATGTCAATCTCATTATTCCAACTAGCGAAGCTGAAATTAGTATTTTTTGGAAGAAAAAATTGGTAGATTTTTTTGAAAAAAATAATATAAAAGTTTTAATTTTGAATTATAGAATCGTTCAAACTTCATTGGACAAATTCAAAACATACGAATTTTTAAAAAATAATGAATTAGAGTGTCCGAATACGTATTTGGCAAATGACTTTAAAAGCCAAGATGAGTTTCCTATGATTTTTAAATTAAGGTCAGGGCAAGGCTCAAAAGGCCTTAAGATTATATATTCACATGGTGATATTAAGGAAAGTGACCTAAGTAGTACAAATATAATTCAGGAGTATTTACCTGATGATGATCAAGAATACACATGTTGCGTGTTTAGTGATGGAAAAATATATAGATCTATAAATATTAAGCGTAAATTAAAGGGGGGATTTACTTACTCTGGAGAGGTTGTTGAAAGTAAGTTGATTGATTCATATATTGAGAAAATATCTAAATTATTAAAATTACAAGGATCTATAAATTTACAATTAAGAATGACAAATAGAGGTCCTGTATTGTTTGAAATCAACCCAAGATTTTCAAGCACAGTGGTATTTAGAGATAAACTTGGATTTAGCGATTTGATATGGTCAATACAAGTAAAATTTGGTTATAAAGTTGAAAAATATATAAAACCCAGGGATGGGACTAAAATTTATCGTGGGATTGATGAGTATATTTTGGAGGGTAAGGTGTAGTGAATGGCATAGAATTTAAGATCAATGAAAGAAAGATAGGTGTCACAAATTCACCTTATATTATTGCAGAAATGTCGGCAAATCATAATGGTGATATTAACAATGCATATAAAATTATTGACATGGCCAAAGCGTCTGGAGCGGATGCGGTGAAATTACAAACTTACCATCCAGATACGATTACCATGGATATGAATACACCAGAATTTATGATTGAAGGAGGCTTGTGGGATGGTCAAAGCTTGTATGAACTCTATAAAGATGCATTTATGCCATGGGAATGGCATCAGCTATTATTCGATTATGCAAAAAAAATTGGCATAACGATATTCAGTTCGCCATTTGACAATACTGCTGTTGACTTACTTGAAGACTTGAATACGCCAGCATACAAGATTGCCTCTTTTGAGGCGGTGGACTTGCCTTTGATAAAATATGTGGCTCAAACTGGAAAGCCTATGATTATCTCAACAGGCATGGCAGACGCACAAGAGATTCAAGAAGCTATAGAAGCTGCACGAGAAGGTGGGTGTAAAGAATTGGCGATACTACATTGTGTAAGTGGGTATCCTGCTCCAGCAGAAGATTACAATTTAAGAACGCTGACTGATATGCAGAAGAGATTTGGGCTGGTTACTGGTTTATCAGACCATACAATTGACAATACAACAGCAATTACTAGTGTGGCATTAGGTGCATCAATTATTGAAAAACATGTAACCCTTGATCGTAATGGTGGTGGTCCTGATGATTCTTTTTCACTTGAATCGGAAGAATTGAGACAGTTGTGTGTAGGGGCTAAAACAGCATGGGAGTCACTTGGACAGGTTGATTATGGCAGAAAATTAAGTGAACAAGCTAACGTAAAGTTTCGTCGTTCATTGTATTTTGTTAAAGACATTAAAGAAGGTGAAGTGATTACTAATGAACATGTTAGAAGTATTCGCCCTGGGTATGGGTTGTTACCAAAATTTTATGAAAAAATAATAGGATGCAGGGTGTTGCTAACAACCTGCAAAGGAAGTCCTGTGAAATTTAACAATATAGAGGGAGAGTGGTAGTGGAAAAAAAAGATATATATAATTTCTGTAAAGAAATATTCCCTATCAATAGAAGTATAACAGGTAAGGGTGTGCGTGATACGTTGAAAATAATTCAGCGCGAAATTCCCAATCTAACAATACATAACATACCAACAGGAGAAAGGTGTTTTGACTGGACAATACCCAAAGAGTGGAATGTTGTTGATGCATATATTGTTACTCCTGACGGAAAAAAAATATGTAAATTTAATAATAATAATTTACATTTGATGGGGTATTCTGTGCCAGTTAACTTAATTGTAGAATTAGAAGATCTTGAAAAACACCTGCACTCATTGCCAAATTTACCAGATGCCATTCCATATATAACATCATATTATCATGAGAATTGGGGCTTTTGCATCTCGCATAATGAGCGAAAATTATTAAAAAAAGGCAAGTATAAGGTTTTTATTGATAGTGCGTTAACTAAAGGACATCTAACATATGGTGAGTTGTTGATCGAAGGTGATACAAAGGAAGAGATATTTTTTTCCACATATGTATGTCATCCAAGTATGGGAAATAACGAAACGTCTGGCCCTGCCGTCACAACCTATTTGGCAAAATATATTCAATCTATGTTATCTCCACGTTACTCGTATAGGATAGTTTTTATTCCAGAAACAATTGGATCAATTGCCTATATAAGTAAAAATTTAGAAAAAATGAAGAAAAATATTATTGCTGGCTTTAACGTTACATGTGTTGGTGATAATAATAATTACTCATATATGCCATCAAGAAACGGAAAAACTTTGTCAGACAAGGTGGCTAAGCATGTTTTAAAAAAGAAGGTTAAGAAGTTTAACGAATATTCTTTTTTGGAAAGGGGGAGTGATGAGAGGCAATATTGCTATCCAGGAGTAGATTTGCCAGTATGTTCTGTAATGAGAACAAAATATGCAGAATATAAGGAATATCATACCTCGCTCGACGATTTAAATTTTATTAGTATTGATGGTTTGAATGGCGCATATGAAATTCATATTGCGATAATTAAAGCGTTAGAGAATAATTATACATATGTAAACGCAATATTATGTGAGCCTCAGCTTGGAAAAAGAGGGATGTATCCAAATATAAGTACCAAGTCATCCAAAGCAACAGTCCAGACGATGATGAATTTTTTGACGTATTGTGATGGAAGTTTAGATTTGATAAGTATAGCTGAATTGATAGATACACCTGTTTTTGATTTATATAATTTGGCTTATAAATTAGCAAATAAGAAAATAATAAAGAGAATGTAATGAGTATTAATTTAAGAAGCGATAAGTATAAATATTTATACAAAGATGCATATTTTCAAAATAGAAATTTAAATGATAAGAATCGACTTAAGAGTTTTGACCAGGAAAAGAAGTTTATTTATAAATATATAAAACAAGGTTTAGTATGTGATGTTGGTTGTAGTACGGGTGAATTTCTTGATTATGTTGACTGGAATGGTGACAAGTATGGAATGGAAATTAGCAAATCAGCTAAAAAAATAGCAAAAACATCAGGAATAAGCTTTAAAAAAGATATCTTAAACCAGACTAACTTTTTTGATATTGTTATCTTTAGAGGCACCATTCAGCATTTAGCAAATCCTTTTTCGTATATTCAGCATGCATATAACTCGTTAAAACCAGGTGGATATATTGTATTTTTGGCCACACCTAATTCGAACAGTTTATTTTATAAAATTTTTAACAATTTGCCAGTTCTTAAATCTGAATACAATTTTTATATACCATCTGATATTACTTTATCCAATATTTTGGTTAATAATGGATTTGAAGTGCTTGAAGTGGAAAAGCCATATCTGAAAAGTCCATATGCAAATTATTTCTCTGATCATTTAAAATTCATAAAAAAATTGATATTCAGAACAAATGATGCTTTTGCATTTTGGAATAGCAGTATGAATGTGATTGCACAAAAAGCAGCCGAAAAATGAATTTAATCAAAAAAGTGTTGGTGAGTTTATTTAATTTTATTAGGTATAACATGCTCGCTATATATTCGATAAGAAATTTATCTATTCTAAAAAGAAATACAAATTTAAAGAATAAGTATAGTGGTAGGGTTTTTATATTGGCAACAGGCTCTAGTGTCGGAGAAATGGATTTAAGTGGGTTAAAAAAAGAACATACAATAGGGGTTAACAGATTTTTTTTACATCCTCAGTATGAAAATCTTGATGTGGATTTTTTTACTTGTATTGTTGACTGGAATTATGATAAGTTGTGGAGTAACTCTTGGATAGTTGAAATGTGTTTTTTAAAAAGTAAGAGGAGTATGAAAACCTTTTTACATTCGTCAGCATTTACTTATATAACTAATGATAAAGTGGATTATGAGTACAGAAATAAAAAATCTTTCTTTAATAAGGATAATATACATTACGTAATTTCAGGCGGATCTTTGTTAAGTGCTGATATTATTCAAAACGATATAGCAAAACCTTGTAATATCATGTCAGGATCTTTATATTTTTCAATAGGATTGGCGATTTACCTTGGTTTTGATGAAGTGTATTTATTAGGGGTGGATAATTCTAAACACCCAATGAGGGTTGGGCATTTCTATGATGGCCTAGATGAAGTTTGGGATAAAGATAGGCTAAATTCAGGACCAAATCCTAATCAGTATAACGATATGTTAGATAAGCAAAAAAAAATCAATAAATTTGCGATTGAAAATAATATAAAAATATTCAATGTTGTTGATAGTGATTACACTAGTCCAATATTTGCAAGTATTGGGCGTGCAGAGTTTATGAGATTGATAAAGTAAATGAAGCTCGTTGTAAAGCTAATGGGTGGGCTTGGCAATCAGATGTTTCAATATGCAGCCGCTAGATCGCTCGCTCTTAGAAATGATGCCGATCTTGTGATTGATTCATGGTCTGGGTTTGTTAGAGATTATCAGTATAAAAGGAGTTATGAACTTAATGCTTTTAGTATAACAGGAAGGTTGTCTACCCCACTGGAGAAAGTTCCATTCTGGACAGAACTCGTTATAAATAAATTGGTTAAATCTAGATCTACTAAAGATATCAGTCTACACTATTATGGAGTATTAATACAGGACTTAAATAATGAGTTTACGGAAAGGGTGTTTAATTATTCAATGGGTAAAAATTGTTGGATGACAGGATATTGGCAGAGTTCAAACTACTTTAATGGAATTGAGTCAATTATTCTTACCGAATTAACACCTCCTACCCCTGTTGACAATCGTTGTATCCAATTGGGTGAGAAAATGAGAAGTGTTAATTCAGTTGCTTTAGGTGTTAGAGTGTATGAGGAAAGTAGCAATCCAAATGTACATGGAAGAGATGGGAAATTAAAATCCATCGCAGAGATAAATGATGCGATATATAGTTTAACAAGCGACCAGAAAGAGGTTTGTTTTTTTATCTTTTGCACTCATAATTTACCTATTTTAGATAAATTAAATTTTCAAGGAAATAACGTAACCTTTGTTACTCAAGATGAGGGCTTTAAGGATGCAACACAAAGTTTGTGGCTAATGACGCAATGCCGACACCATTTGTTTACTAATAGTACTTTTTATTGGTGGGGTGCTTGGCTAAGCCGTAAAAACTATCTACTAGCAGAGCAAGAAATTTATTGTGCTGATAATTTTATTAATAAAGATTCTGTAGAATTGGAATGGAATATTTTTTAATGATTTTTTAGTAAAAAAATCATTAAAAAATCACATGGAAAATTGTCTTATTTTTACCTGTTTTCTGTCCAAAGATTGAGTCCCACCTTAATAAGTTTGTGTGGGATAGTTATATAAGTAAAGATAATTTAAATATAAAGGAGAAAAAATGAAAATAATTGTTCTAGGTGGGGATGGCTTCTGTGGATGGCCTACCGCGTTATACTTATCTAAAAAAGGTCATGATGTTATTATTGTCGATAATCTATCTAGAAGAAGAATTGATATTGAACTTGAGGTTCAGTCGTTAACGCCAATCTCTTATATTGGAGAAAGGCTTTCAGCATGGAAAGAAGTTACAGGGCAGATAATAAAATTTTCACATATTGATGTATCTAAGCAATACACCAAGCTGTTAGATTTAATCAAAAAAGAGATGCCTGACTCAATTATTCATTTTGCAGAGCAAAGGGCAGCTCCATATTCAATGAAAGGATCTTATGGGAAAAGATACACCGTTAACAACAATCTTAATGCTACTAATAATTTATTGGCAGCTATTGTAGAGTCTAAACAGAATATCCATGTTGTTCATCTTGGTACTATGGGAGTGTATGGTTATGGAACAGCTGGAATGAAAATTCCTGAAGGTTATTTAACTGTTAAAATTGAGAAAGATGATGGGTGTAATGTAGAAAAGGAGATATTATATCCTCCCAATCCTGGAAGTATTTATCATATGACCAAAACACAAGACGCTTTAATGTTCTCTTTTTATAATGAGAATGACGGTGTTCGTGTGACTGATTTGCATCAAGGGATTGTATGGGGAACAGAAACAGAAGAAACTATTTTAGATGATAGGCTTATAAATAGATTTGACTATGATGGTGATTATGGAACTGTTTTGAATAGGTTTCTGATGCAGTCAGCTATAAATTACCCATTAACGGTGCATGGAACAGGTGGACAGACTCGTGCATTTATCCATATTAAAGACACTGTTAAATGTATTGAGATAGCACTTTTAAACCCTCCAAAAAATAATGAAAAAGTTAAGATTTTTAACCAAATGACTGAAACACACAAAGTGAGAGATTTGGCTAAAATGGTTTCAGACAAAACAGAGGTTGGTGTGCAGTATATAAACAATCCAAGAAAAGAAGACGCAGAGAATGATCTGCATGTTGAAAATCAATGTTTTTTAGATTTAGGTCTTGTACCAACTACCTTAAACGATGGGCTGTTGAACGAAATACAAAAAATTGCCAATAAATATACGGACAGATGTGATAAGTCAAAAATTATATGTACATCGTATTGGACAGATTCAAATGAGCCAAAAAAATAAAGAGGTATTCTTATGAAAATTTTAATAACTGGCGGCTGTGGATTTATTGGATCTAATCTAATTCGAATTTTAAATAACAATGGGTTTAAAGAGATTTGTGTTGTGGATGATTTATCTAAAGGGGAGCTATCTTATATCGAAGGAAGCATAATATCTGAATTTTATCAACGAGATATTCGCGACTATAATGAGCTAAGTGTTTGCTTTCAGGGTGTTGATATTGTCATTCATCTTGCTGCATATGGATCTGTAGTTGAATCAATAGATGAGCCCCAGCAGAATTTTGATATTAATACAGCCGGCACCTTAAATATCCTTAGGCAGTCGATTGCAAATAACGTAACCAAGGTTATTTTTGCTTCAACTGGTGGAGCGTTGATAGGCAATGCTGACCCTCCTGTTAGTGAATCCAGTGTGCCTAGGCCTATATCACCTTATGGTGCTAGTAAGCTTGCTTGTGAGGGTTATTGTTGTGCATTCTCGCACTCATATAATGTTGATATAACTTCTTTACGATTTGCAAATGTTGTAGGGCCAACTAGTTATCATAAAAAAGGTGCGGTAACAGCTTTTCTTAAGGCTGTAATTAATAAGAACCCCATTGAAATTTATGGTGACGGGACTGCTACAAGAGATTTTCTCCATGTTGATGACTTGTGTAATGGTATTCTTCTTGCTCTAAAGTCAAAAAAACATGGGTATAGTGTTTATCATCTTGCTAGTGGTCAACAGACGAGTGTGATTGAATTGGCTTCTGAAGTTATAAAGGTTACAGGAGGTAAACATCAGGAAATTATTTATCATAAAAAAAGGGTGGGAGAAGTCGAAAAAAATTTTGCTACATATGATTTGGCTAAAACTGAACTTGGCTTTAAGCCAAAATACTCTCTTCAAGATGCAATTTTAGATACTTATGGTTCGTTTTTACAATGGAAAAAATAAAGAGAGGTCAGCTACCATTAGTTAGTATTATTATGTCAACTTATAATGGATCTGAAACAATACTGAAGTCTATTGAGAGTATTTTAAAACAAACATATAGAAATATAGAGTTGATTATTGTAAACGATAAATCTACTGACAATACCAAAGATAATATAAGTAATTTTGTTAATGATTCAAGACTTTATGTTTGCAATAATTCAATTAATATAGGGCTTGCAAAATCTTTAAATAAGGCAATTAAAAAATCTAAAGGATTTTATATTGCTCGAATGGATGATGATGATATTTCACATCCAGATCGCATACAGAGGCAGGTTGAATTTTTGCAAACCAATATAGATGTGGATGTGCTTGGCACATCAGCAAGACTTATGGATTCTGATATGAATTTTATAAAAAATCATTTCCCCCCAGAAAATGACAAAGATATTAGAAAGGCTCTATGTTACTCAAATCCAATTATTCATCCATCAGTAATGGTTACTAAGGATTTTTTTGCTAAATCTAGTGGATATAATGAAAGCCTAAGAAGAAAGGAGGATCTTGATCTTTGGGGAAAAATGGCACAAACAGTAAAATTTTACAACCTTCAGGAGTGTCTTATTGACTACAGAGTTAAACCATCCAAAACCCTTTCGGCAGTACCTGTTGGAATATACATTAGAATTAAAAACGGCCTAAGATTAGGTTGTTTTTTTAAAGCGACAATATGGGCTATTTTATATGCACTTATAGAGGTGTTTCGACATATTGGTTATACTCAAAGACACCATAGAAAGAGATAGAGTGTTATGATATTTACATTAGTTACAAATTTATAAAAGGAAAAAATGAACTGGTTGATAACAGGTGGATGTGGATTTATTGGAACAAGCTTAATAAAGGCTTTGATAAGTGAAAATAATCACAACATCAGAGTATTGGATAATTTAACAACAGGCACTAGAAAGGATTTACTAGAAGCATGTAAATATGCTGAAGTGGGTGTGGACGACATAGGTGAGTTCAATGGAGTAGAGTTGATAGTTGGTGATATTCTAGATGAGGAGTTGGCTATTAAGGTTGCAAAAAATGCTGATGTTATTATCCATTTAGCCGCAAATACAGGGGTTGGTCCCTCAGTGGAAAATCCAAGAGCAGACTGTATGGCAAATGTAATCGGCACTTTTAATTATTTAGAAGCGGCCAGAATTAACAACGTTCCAAGATTTGTCTTTGCCTCAAGTGGCGCACCTGCAGGTGAGGTGGAGCCACCAATTCATGAAGAATTACCTCCACACCCGGTATCACCTTATGGTGCCAGTAAGTTAGCAGGAGAGGGGTATTGTTCAGCATATTACAAAACATTCAATATTCAAACAGTAATGTTACGATTTGGAAATGTATATGGCCCCGGTTCTTTACATAAAAGTAGTATTGTTGCCAAATTTATCAGGCAAGCTCTAAATAAAGAAACATTAGAAATTTATGGAGATGGTGCGCAAACAAGGGATTTTATTTATATAGATGATTTAATTAGCGCGCTAAGGCTTGCAGTAACGACAGATGATATAGGCGGAGAAGCGTTTCAAATTGCCAGCAATCAAGAGACAACTGTAGGTGAGATAACTGATAAGATGGTTAAAATATTAAACAAAAATAGCGTTAATGATATCAATGTGATTAATGGAGAGACTAGATTGGGCGATGTTAAGCGTAACTATTCTGACACCAGTAAAGCTAAAAATAGATTGGGTTGGCAACCAAAGATGAGCCAAGATGAAGGCCTGAAAAAAACAGTAGAGTATTTTGTAAAATGAAAAATTTTAATGGAAAAAGTATATTTGTAACAGGTTCATGTGGAACGATTGGTGCAGAGTTAATCGATCAATTATTAAACAATCCGAAATACAATCCAAAAGAGGTAATAGGTATAGACAATAACGAAAGCTCGCTATTTTTTCAAGATCAACAATTTTTAAATGATTCTAGAGCCAGTTTTTTTGTTACTGATATTAGAGATAAGAGCGAACTATCTAACAGAATGAGGGGGGTGGATATTGTTATTCATGCGGCGGCATTAAAGCACGTAATTTTATGTGAAAGATCCCCAGAGCAAGCGGTACAAACCAACATAAATGGCGTGCAAAATGTTATTGCAGCAGCTGATATAAATAATGTTGAGGTGGTAATTTTTACTAGTTCAGATAAGGCTGTAAATCCAACTAATGTAATGGGAACGACCAAACTTATGGGTGAAAGATTAATGACCGCTGCAAATAGTAGCAAGCGTGAGAATGGACCAAAATTTGCGTCAACAAGATTTGGAAATGTGCTCGGCTCTAATGGATCAGTTATTCCAATCTTTCGCAATCAAATCTCAAATGGCGGCCCAGTAACATTAACAGATAAAAACATGACCCGCTTTGTGATGAGTGTGGAAGAAGCTGTCGAACTGGTTTTAAATTCAGTGATAGAAGCAAAAGGTGGCGAAGTGTTTGTTACAAAAATGCCAGTAATGAAAATTGAAGATTTAGCTACAGCGATGATTGAAGAACTTGCACCGAATGAAATAGAGGTTACGGAAATTGGCAGTAAGCCGGGTGAGAAGTTATATGAAGAGCTAATGAGCGATGAAGAGACTAGACGCACTATTGAGCTGGATCAATTTTTCAGCGTTTTACCCGCTTTTAGAGGTATATATAGCGACATAGATTATAATTATTCTGCAATAGTATCTAAGCTTGTTGAGGAACCGTATGTCTCGGAACAGCAAACTTCTTTAACGCTTGAAGAGGTTAAAGGTTTCTTGCGTAATAACAAACTCCTATTTGAAGATGGTGTCAATGAACAGGATGCAAGATACTGGCCAGGAGATAAAGAGGAAAAATCATGAGCCATGTATTAATCCTTGGTGGTGATGGGTATTTAGGTTGGCCAACAGCCATGCACTTCTCAGCACGAGGGTACCAAGTTACTGTGGTTGATAATTACTTTAGACGCCATGTATGCGATGAAATTAATGTAGGTATGCTCTACCCGATACCTACATTGGTTGAGCGTGCTGAAATATGGCATGAAAAGACGGGTTATGAAATTAAAGTGATTATTGGAGATTTGTCTGATCCAGAAATAATGAGATCCTTGTTTACGGGTAAAGATTTAACTTATCAGTGGTGTATAGATAAAAAATTTACCGGCGCACCAAAAACTGTTGTGCATTATGCAGAGCAGCCATCTGCACCTTATTCATTAATGAATTATAAAACTGCGAACTTCACATTGAGTAACAATTTACTCGTTACCAACAACTTAATGTTTGCGGTCAAGGATCTGTCAAAAGATACTCATATTATCAAGCTAGGTACAATGGGCGAGTACGGAACACCAAATATTGATATTGAAGAAGGCTGGATAGATATAAAACATAAAGGCAGAGAAGATAGGTTTCTTTACCCGAGACAAGCTGGGTCAATGTACCATACAAGTAAAATTATGGATACAGACCTAATGTGGTTTGGTTGTAGAATGTGGGGAATAAAAGTAACTGATCTGATGCAAGGACCTGTATACGGGATAGAGACAGAAGAATCTGTCATCGACTCAAGACTGAGAACAATCTTCAATTACGATGAACTGTTTGGCACTATTGTCAATCGCTTCATTGCCCAGGCAGTTATAGGCTATCCACTCACAGTCTACGGAAAAGGTGGGCAAACAAGAGGCTACCTCAATATCAAAGATACTCTGCAATGTGTACACAAAGCAGAACAGAACCCGGCTAAAATTGGGCAACTCAATATCTATAACCAAATAATGGAAACCTTCAGCGTCAATCAGCTTGCGGAACTGACTCAACAAGCAGGAACCGAGATGGGTTTCGATATAAAAATAAAGAACATAGAAAACCCAAGAGTAGAGTTGGAAGAGCACTACTACAATCCAGCCTACCAAGGACTGAAAGAGCTAGGGGTAAAACCGAACTATTTAACTAAGCAAAGCATGAAAGAGATGTTTGTGATAGTAGCACAGCATAAAGATCAGATAAGGAAAGAAGTTATATTTCGAGGGGTTAAATGGTAAAAAACGTTACGAAGTAGGGGTGGGCGTAAAGCAGCGATGGGTTTAATGAAAAAAAATGCCAAAAATAGCTAACATCATAGAAGATGCCCGCTTAGGTGGGCCGCAGGTACGTATAGCAGAAGTAGCCAAAAGACTTAAAGGTGGTGAGTACGAAACCACGGTCATTATTCCAAAAAAAGACAATAAAAGATTTAAAACGAGACTAGAAGAGTATAGGGTGAAATACAAAGAGCTTTCGCTACACCGTCTGACAAAAGAGCCAAAGCACTTGATTTTGTTTGTACTTTTGTTTTTTTATGAACTGTTTGTACTTTATAAGTACTTAAAAAAAGAGAATTTTGATGTGCTCCATGTTAGCGGAGGCAGTTGGCAGTGGAAAGGGGTGCTGGCAGGAAAGCTTGCGAGATGTAAAGTGCTGTGGCATCTCAACGATACGAAAATGCCTTCATATATCAAGCTCATTTTCAAGCCACTGGCCAAATGCTGTGCCGATGGTTTTATAGTGGCAGGCAGCAGAGTTAAAAACTACTATTTAGATGAGTTGAAAATAAACAAAGAGATTGTTCAAGAGATCCAAGCTCCCGTGGACTGCGCAGTATTTGATCCACAAAAAGTACAGAGCGATCCAAAGATGGACAGTTATGATGGGATTAAGGTAGTTACGGTTGCTAATGTCAACCCTATAAAAGGATTGGAGACTTTTATAAGAATGATAAATAAAATAAATAAACAGGCCGAACAAAAAGTATCTTTTGTAATAGTAGGGTCCACAAATAACAATCAAAAGATCCATTATGATTGTTTAAACAGTTTAAAAGAAAAATACCATATTGAGAACCTTTACTTTTATGGAGTAAGTAATAATGTTAAATCAATATTAAAATCAACTGATATTTATGTTTGTAGTTCTATTGCTGAAGCCTCCCCTGTATCTGTTTGGGAGGCAATGGCTATGAAAAAAGCGGTAGTCAGTACAGATGTGGGTGATGTGTCAAGATTTATTTCCGATGGAAAAAATGGATATATTGTAAATGTTGGTGATTATGAGCAACTTGCTAATCAAATTGGTGTTTTGATAGAAAATATAAATATTAGAGAGAGGTATGGAAAAGAAGCAAGAAAAGTAGTGAGAAATAATTTGGATATTGCTACAGTTTCGGAACAACATCAAATAATATATAAAGGGGTAGAGAAAGTATGAAAACAATAGATTTTAAAAATAAAGCAAATAATAGTACTAGATAAGATGTATATATTAGGATTAAACGCTTACCATGGTGATAGTTCAGCATGTATTTTTAAAAATGAAGTGCTGGTTGCAGCGATTGAAGAGGAAAGAATTAGAAGGATTAAGCATTGGGCCGGGTTTCCAAGCGAGTCAATTAAATTTTGTTTGAAAGAATGTGGCATTAGCATTCAGGATGTCGATCATATAACTATTTCAAGAGATCCTTCTGCTAATATTTATAAGAAAATTACTCATAGTTTTAAGCATACTGTAAGTTTTAAAGTGCTTAAAGATAGATTGAAAAATACTAGAAAAGTAAGTTCTATCAAGCAAGAGCTATCCAATATATTTTCTATTGATGAAGCTGAAATTAAGGCGGAAGTTCATAATGTTGAGCATCATAGGTCTCATATGGCAAGTGCATTTTTTGCAAGTCCATTTGAAGAGTCGGCAATTTTATCAATTGATGGATTTGGGGATTTTACATCCACAATGATAGGGACTGGAAATGGCAAGAAAATAGAGGTGCTTGACAGTGTTATTTATCCACATTCGATTGGAGTGTTTTATACTGCATTTACTCAGTTTTTAGGCTTCGAGCATTATGGTGATGAGTATAAAGTTATGGGCTTGAGTCCATATGGCAAGCCTACATTAGTTGAAAAAGTAAAAGATGTGCTTCTTTTTAAGAATAACGGGCTGTTTGAAATAAATAAAAAATATTTTAAACACCCAAAAGAAGGTGTGTCAATGAGTTGGGAGAATGGCAATCCATTTATTGAGAATATTTTCTCTGATTATATGGTTGAAGTATTCGGGAAGGCGCGATTAAAGGATGAAGAAATAGCTCAATTTCATAAAGACTTGGCCTCTTCTATTCAAAAGGTTACGGAAGAATTGATATTTCATATATTGAATCATCTTCAAAGAAGAACAGGGCTAAAGAATATATGCATTGCAGGTGGTGTCGCCCAAAATTCAGTAGCTAATGGAAAAATTTTAGATAACACTACTTTTGAAAATATGTACATACCACCTGCTGGGCACGATGCGGGTACAGCAATAGGTAGTGCACTATGGTTGTATAACCATATCCAAGGTAATGATAGAATTGATCCCATGCAGCACAGCTTCTTTGGTAGTCAGTTTTCTGATGATGAAATTGAGAAGTTTCTAAGTTCGAAGAACATAGAGTTCAAAAGATATAGTGACGAGGAGCTAAATGACAAAGTCAGCGATTGCTTGATTAATGCAGGTGTTGTCGGCTGGTTTCAAGGTAGAGCTGAGTTTGGTCCAAGGGCATTAGGGCATAGAAGTATTATTGCCGACCCTACAAGGGATGACGCTAAAGAGATTTTAAATTTAAAGATTAAAAGAAGAGAAGCATTTCGACCATTCGCCCCATCTATTTTAAGAGAGTATGTGGCAGAGTATTTTGAAAAAGTTGATAATGTGCCTTTTATGGAAAAAGTTTTTCAAATTAAAGAGAGTAAAAGAGAGCTTCTTTCAGCGGTAACACATGTAGATGGAAGTGGAAGATTGCAAACGGTTGATAAGGATATTGAGCCAAAATACTATGATTTAATACATGCTTTCTATCAGAAGTCTGGTGTGCCAATCCTTCTCAATACTTCGTTTAATGAAAATGAGCCCATTGTAAACACGCCTGCTGAAGCATACGCTTGTTTTGCTAGAACAAAAATGGATATGGTGGTTATGGGTAATATCGTAGTTGAAAGGTAGCTTATGAAAGTGTCTATTATTGTATCGGTCTTGAACAATAAGAGCACCATAGCCTCCGCAATCAATTCTATCATTTCACAAGATTATGACGATATTGAATGTATTATTATCGATGCTGGTTCAACAGATGGAACTATAGATATTATCAAAGGATTTAGTGATAGAATTGATGCTTTTATTTCCGAGCCTGATAAAGGTATTTATGATGGATTAAATAAGGGTGTTTCGTTAGCAACTGGTAATGTAATAGCTTTTTTGCATTCCGATGATGTATATGCAAATGAAACTGTAATTTCTGATATTGTAAATTGTTTTGATAATGGCACTCAAGGTGTATACGGTGATTTAGTTTATACAGATAAAGCAGATGTGAATAAAGTTTTTAGATATTGGAAGAGTTGTGATTTTTCACCTTCTCTTTTAAGCAAAGGTTGGATGCCGCCTCATCCAACTTTATTTTTACGTCGTGAAGTGTATCAAAAATATGGTGATTTTGATACAAGCTTTAAAATTGCTGGCGATTATGATTTTATGTTGAGAATTTTAAAAGATAATATAGTTGTTAAGTGCCTTCCTCAAGTGATTTATAAGATGAGAATTGGGGGGGAGAGTAATCGTAGTGTAAAAAACATACTGGATAAATCTAAGGAAGATTTGCGCGCAATGAGGAATAATAAAATAAATAATCCTTTTTTTGCATTATTTTATAAAAATGTGTCAAAAATAATGCAACTGGTAAGGCGTTAAACAATTGAAAATCTAGATTGTCCAAATTCCCTATAACATGCCCATCTTTAATTTAATTCTACTACCGTTATTAACTAGCTTGATCATTGGCTGGCTAATGATACATTTTGCAGATAAGATTGATTGGTTGATACACAAGGGTGATTTGCAGGGTGTGCAGAAGTTTCATGTTGACCACACTCCTAGTATTGGCGGTATTCCGGTTTTTTTAGGGTTTGCTGTTGGCTTGTGGTTGCTTGATGGGCAAGCTTCTGGGTTGTGGCTATTGTGGCTAGCTTCGCTTCCGGTGTTTGCTGGTGGTGTTTATGAGGATTTGACTGCGCGCGTATCGCCCTTGTTAAGATTGTTATTTGCATTTGTTTCTATTTTTATATTGGCTGTTTTTATGAATCTGGGTGTTTTCTCTTTAGGGTTTGAGTGGATTGATGGCCTTCTGTCTGGCTATTGGCTAATAGGGTTGTTGTTTACATTATTGGTTGTGGGTGGGGCGATAAACTCGCTTAATATTATTGATGGCTTTAATGGGCTAATGGCTGGATATGCAATATTAGCTTCATTGGCTTTAGTATTTGTCGCTTATACGCTTGGTGATGATCTGATTCTGCAGTTGAGTCTGTTGCTATCTTCCTCTCTGTTTGGGTTTTTTATTCTAAACTTTCCATTCGGCAAGATATTTATGGGCGATGGTGGGGCGTATTTTGTTGGGTTTATATTGGCTGGTATTGGCTTGTGGTTGGTAGATCGCCATGAAGCGCTATCCAATTGGTTTGTGTTGTTAATTTTTATCTACCCAATGTACGAGGTTCTGTTTAGTATTTATCGAAGAAAGATTATTCATAAAACTGATGCGAGTCAGCCAGATGCTAACCATCTACACTCTTTGATTTATAGAAGGGTTGTTTCTTGTGATCGATTTAAACATAATAAAACCATATGCAATAGTATGACATCACCATTTCTATGGGCACTCTCTTTGATCGGTATTATTCCGGCCGTTATTTGGTATGATGATCAGACAATGCTGATTATATGGGCGTTTGTATTCATGGCAATTTATACGATTATTTATAAGTATATTTCATCTGGTAGGTTTAAATTTAATCATTAGCAAGTTGCGATTGAATCTGGCGTTGAGACTTTTGTATTAATCTCTACTGATAAAGCCGTGCGTCCGACGAATACTATGGGCGCCACTAAGCGTAGTGCTGAGTTGGTATTGCAAGCGTTAGCTGCTAAGCAGAAACAATTAAGGGGACACGATACTTAATTATTAAAGTTTCCATATTCATTGGGCGCAAATGAGTAATTAAGTATCGTGTCCCTTTAATTTGTACCATGGTGCGATTTGGCAATGTGCTGGGTTCTAGTGGTTCGGTGATTCCACTGTTTAAACAACAGATTAAAGACGGCGGGCCGGTAACGGTAACCGATGAGAATATGATTCGTTATTTTATGACCATACCTGAGGCGGTGGAGTTGGTGATTCAAGCGGGTGCTATGGGGCTAGGTGGTGATGTTTTTGTATTGGACATGGGTAAGCCAGTGCGTATTGATGATT
>Ga0209992_10001004_pt1 | contig 32990 bp, 26 predicted proteins | sample 2SBtaG_2_FD_182564 | JGI IMG/M metagenome (GOLD analysis project Ga0209992, IMG submission 182564) | Deep subsurface microbial communities from Kolumbo volcano to uncover new lineages of life (NeLLi) - 2SBTROV12_ACTIVE470 metaG (SPAdes)... | ecosystem: Environmental > Aquatic > Marine >...
ATCTCCGTCTCTCTAATAAAACCGCAAGTTACTCGCTTGAATACCCATTTAAATACCACTATTGGATACTCCACGCCGCCTTGCCGACATATTTTCTTTCGAGTCGGGCAAAGTCACGGATTCAGGTTTAATTTCGACACCCCATGCAATGTGATTGCATTGTCTGAAGGAAGGTTTAAACGGGGCCGCCGGAGTTTACAATTTTTGGACATGGACGGTCGAATTATTCAAAAAATATCCCTCACTGATTCAAGCAATCATATTGCATTTATGAACTTCATAAATCGGTTCGGAAGGAAATTTCAGAATGAGTCGATAGCGAAGAATGAAGCTATTGACCGCGGGAACGAGCAATCTGATGGCGTGGATGTAAATGTGCTGCGCAGGGATTGGGTCGGCATGAATGAAGCTGCTGATTTAGATTTTCTGCTGCAACGACATGGGTTATCGCGATTATTAAGTTTTAAATTGATCGGCAAAATTTGGGCAGCGCCAGTATCTCTAGAGATCTTTAATAGTCTAATCGCGATTATGGCGCAATTGGGATTGTCCTGTAGTTACGGTGTGGATACCGGAATAGGGCTGCACACGTATTTAGCTAAGGTTGAGCGATTTTCCCTGAACTTTAGGAAATTGGAACTTGTCGGTGGCGGTGTCAAGTATTGTGTGGATGAGGATGGCATCGGTTCGATTTGGGTGGTCAATATTCCTCGTGGCGAAGGCTTAACCGTACTGGAGTTGTTTGACAGAAATGGTGGTCGGGTTGGTCAAATAAAAAGTGATAACGATTCAAACACTCAAAAAGTCTGGCAGGACATTGTCGGAACCTTTCCTATTACTGCGTAGGTCACTAATACTGGTCGTTCAGGTGCGGGCAGAATTATAGCTGCCTTGAGGCTTCCCTGCCTGACAGCTTTCACCATTCCGTTATTGGTGCATTGGATCTCTGACTGTATGCTTGTAGTAAATTTTGGTTTACTATATCCCCTTTTTGGTCGAAACGTTTAAACACTTCTGTTCTAACGATGTTTGATGTTGGTGAGAGAAATTGGTGTTTGTCTGCGTCTGGTATTCAATCTAAAGACCGATACTGGATGAACTTTCGGCTGTTCTACAATTCTAGACACTAAGGAGACGATGAATGAGCGTTTTAGTTGGTAAACCAGCCCCTGATTTCACAGTTGCGGCAGTACTGGGTGACGGACAGATCGTTGATGAGTTTACTTTTTCTGAGGCTACTAAAGGTAAATACGCTGTAATCGTTTTCTATCCGCTGGATTTCACTTTTGTATGCCCTACGGAATTGATAGCGCTAGATCATAGACTTGAAGAATTCACACGCCGTGGGGTTGAAGTAGTTGCTGTTTCTGTAGATTCGCAATTCACCCATAATGCGTGGCGCAATACGGCTGCAGAGAACGGTGGTATTGGTCCTGTGAGGTATACCATGGCGGCCGATGTGGGCCACACGATTGTACGCGATTACGATGTTGAAGTTGACGGTGGCGCTGTGGCATATCGTGGAAGCTTTCTAATCGATAAAAGCGGTACGGTTAGGCATCAAGTTGTTAACGATTTGCCTCTAGGTCGTAACATGGACGAATTGATTCGTATGGTCGATGCGCTGCAGTTTTTCGAAGAACATGGCGAAGTGTGTCCTGCGGGTTGGAACAAAGGCGATTCAGGAATGGATGCTAGTCCAAATGGTGTAGCTTCTTATTTGGATCAAAATGCGGCGAATTTATAAATCCTAAATTTTGTTTAAGCTGTTGTTATGCGTGAACTGCGGTTTGAATTAATCCCGATTTAACTAAGGCTCGATTAACAATTGAATTGCCGATGGCTTAATTGTAAATGATCACTTAGATCTTAAAAAGTTTGTAAATTTCTGCGGTCGGTTTGGTTGCCGGCAAAAATCGCGTCGGGGAGAAGTTGGTCTACCCGGCGCTTTTTTTTGCGCGCGGTCTGCGGGTTTGAATGCAAGTTTTATTGTGACTATTGTTATTAGTCGGGCAGGTGTTGAATGGAGATTTGGCGATTTGGGTCATATATTCCGTGATCCGCCTATACAAGCTTTCCTAGATTGACTTTTTGGAATACTTTATACTTCATGTGTAGATTTGTTTTTTAAAAGATTTTTCGATTTTTTTACTTGAGGATTAGCCTATGGCGAGAGTTACCGTTGAAGATTGCCTTAAAAATGTAGATAACCGTTTTGAATTGGTCTTGTTGGCAACCAGGCGTGCTAGAGACCTAGAGCGTGGGGCCGACGCATTTGTCAAATGGGAGAACGATAAACCAACCGTGGTTGCCTTGCGTGAAATAGCCGAGGGAATATTAAAACAAGGCTATTACGATTCCCTACCCACTGCGGAACAGGAGCTTGCCGATGATGTTGAAGGTATTTCTGCCGCAGCGGATACGGAGCAATCTGATAAGTAGACCATGTTTTTTATCGGTTTCGAATTAATCGTTTTGGTGTTATGTATAGCGTTGACACGCGAGCGTTTCACCAATTCGATCGATAAGAATTGAATGTGGGCTTTACTAAGTCTGTGTCATGAATGAACTTGCCGCCAATATTGATACGGAATTACTGCAAGAGAAGCTTATCCGGCAGCTGACATCTAGCGTCAGCAAATATCTAGATGCAGACCAAGTCGCAGACGTTAGGCGGGCATACCGCTTTGGCGCTAAGGCCCATGAAGGTCAATTTCGTTTGAGCGGTGAAGCCTATATTTGTCATCCGTTATCCGTTGCGATAATTCTGGCAGATATGAGGATGGACGCCAATGGCATCATGGCGGCAATTCTCCATGACGTAATTGAAGATACCGAAATTAGTAAATTAGCCCTGATCGACGAATTCGACGAAGCTGTGGCAGAATTGGTCGACGGGGTCAGCAAGCTTACACAACTGGACTGTAAATCGCGTGCAGAGGCTCAAGCTGAGAACGTCAGGAAGATGTTTCTTGCCATGGCCCGCGACCTTCGAGTGATTATGGTTAAATTGGCCGATCGCGTACACAACATGCGTACGTTGGGCGTGATGCCGGCTAACAAAAAAAGGCGGATTGCTAGGGAGACGCTGGAAATATATGCGCCGTTGGCAAGTCGTTTGGGTATGAACCAAATTCGGATTGAGTTGGAGAATCATGGTTTTTCAGCCATGTATCCGATGCGCTATCGTATATTGGAAGAGGCGGTAAGAAAAGCGCGAGGTAATAGAAAAGAGATTATCGCGACCACTGAAGCGGCGATCAAAAAGCGGTTGATTGATGCGTTGATCAGTTGTGATGTGACGGGTAGAGAGAAGCATACCTATAGTATTTACAATAAAATGCTGAATAAGGGGGTTTCGTTTTCGGAAGTATTCGATGTCTATGGATTTAGAATCATCGCCGAAGAACCCGACGATTGTTATCGGGTATTGGGTGTAATGCATACCTTATACAAACCGGTTCCAGGTCGGTTCAAAGATTATATTGCCCTACCCAAAGCCAACGGCTACCAATCATTGCATACCGTATTGATTGGCCCTTATGGGTTGCTGCTCGAAATTCAAATACGAACAGGGGAAATGCACCGAATGGCGGAGTCGGGAATCGCTGCGCATTGGCTATACAAAGGTGACGATGATAGCGATACGACAAATACCCAGGTGCACGCAAATGAATGGCTGCGGGATTTGTTGGAGATTCAGAAAACAGCCGGTGACTCTCTGGAATTTATAGATAATCTGAAGGTTGATCTTTTTCCGCAACAAGTTTACGTGTTTACGCCCAAGGGAAGCATTGTTAAGTTGCCTCGGGGCGCCGCGATCGTCGATTTCGCTTACGCCGTCCATACCGATATCGGCAATTCTTGTGTATCGGCGCGAGTTGACAAATGTCTTGCCCCGCTGCAGACGAAACTTGAAAATGGTCAGGCCGTAGAAATCATCACTGCGGAATGGGCTAGACCTAACCCGGTGTGGTTGAAATTTGTTGTCACTGCTAAAGCGCGGGCGGCGATTAGAGCCTACTTGCGCAATTTTAAGCGTAAAGAGGCGATTGGTTTGGGTCACAGGTTACTCGACAAAGAGCTAGGGGCGAAAGGGTTGAGGTTGGATGATATTCCACAGGAACGTATTTTCAACGCATTGGAAATTATGGAATATTCGTCTTTGGACGAGCTATGCGAAAGTATCGGTTTGGGTAACCGCATGCCGTTTTTGGTTGCGAAACGTTTGTACGATGATGGTGCCTCTGATTCTACCGATAGTGAGCGGGCTTCGTTTTCACCGCTAGTAATTAAGGGTACCGAGGATATGGTGGTGAATCTTGCCAAATGTTGTCGCCCTTTGCCCGGAGATCCTATTATAGGTTTTTTTAACCCTGGCAAAGGCATTGTAATTCATCTCAGTGAGTGCAAGAACGGTCGGTTAAATGGCCGGAAAAATACCAGTTGGTTGGATGTTGAATGGGATGAGAATGTGGCCGGTGAATTTTCTGTGGAAGTTCGCTTAGAGGTTAAAAATCAGCGTGGCACCTTGGCTACCGTTGCTTCTACAATATCCGGATTGGATTCGAACATCGAAACGGTCTCGATACGAGAGCAAGATGACCAAATATCATTAGATTTTATTACGTTTACGGTTAAGAATCGGGTGCACTTAGCCAACATCATGCGTGAATTGCGTAAATTGTCGACTGTATTGAAGCTTTCTCGGGTTAGAGCTTAGAAACGTATACATTTATTTCAGGTGGAGTCGATCCATCCGAATTCGGTATTTTGTCTTCGAACAGAGTCTGCAGAGTTTTCATTAAATTGATATCCCAATTTTATAGATGGCGATTATCCTTTACCGGGGTTGAAGTTAAATTGCACGCAGTCGAAATTCGGTCGAGAAAATCGTGGAACTAATTGATATCGAGAGTGACTCATGAAAAAAGAAATAATATCTACCGCTGCGGCGCCGCAAGCGATTGGCACATATTCTCAAGCGGTTAAAGTTGGTAAAACAGTTTATTTGTCTGGACAGATTCCACTAGAACCACAAACGATGACTATCGTTGCTGGAAGTATCGATCAACATATACGCCGCGTGTTTGATAATTTAGCTGCTGTGGCAAACGCTGCAGGCGGGTCACTTGCTGATATCGCTAAACTCAATGTATATTTAAAAGACTTGTCAGATTTTCCAGTGGTCAACGAAATCATGGGTGAATATTTTGATCAACCCTATCCTGCACGTGCTGCAGTGGGTGTAGCCGCATTGCCAAAAGATGCGGATGTGGAAATGGATGCAATAATGGAATTGGATGCAATAATGGAATTGGATCCGTAATAACTCATAGATCCGATTTTTAGTTGTTGAATCTTACCGACCAAGATCTAGAAACAGTACCAGTTGAATCCCTCAAAGGAGTTGGGGCTCAAACCGCTACGCGTCTGCAACGGTTAGGTGTGAGATCAATTGCTGACCTATTATTTCATTTGCCAATTCGTTACGAAGATAAGACTAAAGTCTATCCTATAGGACGGTTACAGCCCGGTCATCGAGCATTGGTGCAGGGTCGCATTGACGCGGTAGATATATTGCAGCGAAATCGGCGGTCGTTGTATTGTCGGATAAGCGATGGAAGTGGTGTGTTGACGGTAAGGTTGTTCCATTTCAATGCTATGCAACGTAATAACCTTCGCGTTGGTGAATTTTTGAGGTGTTTCGGTGAAGTGCGGATTGGTTATGATGGTAGGGAGATGATTCACCCCGAATACCAGATTGTGCGGGGGGCGGAAGATGGAGGTATGGAGACGTCTTTGACCCCAGTCTATCGTTTGACGGAAGGTATTCGACAAAGTGCAATTCGCCGCCTTATTAGACAGGTACTTGAAGGCAATGGTGGTAATCAGTTGTCTTTGACATTGCGCGATTGGATTCCGTTGTCGGTATTGGAAAAATTCGGATTACCCAGCTTGGGTGAAGCGCTAATTATGTTGCATGCCCCTTCGCCGGAAGTCGACGATAGTTTTTTCGATTGGAGTCACCCGGCACAGAAGCGCTTAGCTTTGGAAGAACTTGTTGCGCATCATCTTAGCCTTTGCCAGAACAGGGTTAGAATCCGCCAACAGAAAGCGCCAATATTTTATCAGCAAAACGCGAGCATCGATGCATTTCTATCGGCTTTACCTTTCGAATTGACCCAGGCGCAACAGCGTGTTGTTAGTGAGATTCATAAGGATATTGCGCGCGATAGCCCAATGATGAGATTGATTCACGGAGACGTGGGGTCGGGTAAAACTGCGGTCGCTGCTTGTTGTTCCTTAGCCGTGTTGAATGCTGGTTTTCAGGTTGCATTGATGGTGCCGACAGAATTGCTTGCAGAGCAACATTATCGTACTTTTAGTGATTGGTTTTCTCCGATGAATATCCAAACAGTTTGTTTGGTCGGAAATTTAAGCGAAGCAAGGCGCAGGGAGATAAATGCTGAAATAGTGACTGGGCAGGTTGGCGTTGTGATTGGTACACACTCGTTGTACCAAGATGCAGTCGATTTTCATCATCTGGGATTGGTTATTATTGACGAGCAACACCGGTTTGGGGTTCACCAGCGCATGGCATTGCGCGAAAAAGGACGTAAAGACGGTTTGTACCCGCACCAATTAATCATGACAGCGACGCCGATACCCAGAACGTTGGCGATGCTTAGATTTGCTGATCTTGATATTTCTGTTATCGATGAACTGCCGGTTGGTAGAATTCCGGTCGTGACATCTGTAATTCCGGCTGTCCGCCGACAAGAGGTGGTCGATCGCATTGCCAAATGGATCGCGAATGGTCGCCAGGCTTATTGGGTTTGCACGTTGATTGCGGAGTCAGAGCAGCTGCAGTATGAGGCGGTCGAGGAGACCCATTTATTTCTGACTGAGGCCTTGGGAAATGTTCGCATTGGTTTGATTCACGGCAGATTGAGACAAGAACTGAAAGACAAGGTAATGATGGAATTTGTTGAGAAGGAAATCGATGTGTTGGTTGCAACAACGGTAATAGAAGTCGGTGTAGACGTGCCTAACGCGGGTCTAATGATTATCGAAAATCCGGAACGGTTGGGGTTGGCGCAATTGCACCAGCTGCGTGGTCGGGTTGGCCGAGGTGAGGGGCAAAGTTTTTGTGTATTGATGTACCAAACGCCTCTGTCTAGGATTGCGCGTGAACGATTGGCTGTTTTGCGGGAAACCAATGATGGTTTTAAGATCGCAGAGAAAGATCTTGAATTAAGAGGTTCTGGTGAGGTCATGGGAATTCGCCAAACGGGTCAAATCCAATTCCGAATTGCTGATTTAGCCCGCGATAAGGATTTGTTGCCGTGGGTGGTGAGCACTGCGGAATGTATTCGGCGAGAATCACCAACCCATATTCAACCCCTTATCTACCGCTGGGTTGGCGATGCAACACAATATGCGGAAGTGTAAGGCAATTCGGTTTATCTAACAAAAATGGTGGAGGGCACGTTAGCGCCTGCAAAATAGCGTAATTTTCGATGTGTTTCGTCGAGATGACCGGTAACTTGATCGTTTCGGGGTATTTGTGGTTGATATTATCAGTTCCAGGGCAGCCCATTCGCTGTTGTCCACTATTGCTAATTGAGTGCGTTTTTTTATCTTTAGTGATTAGCTTTGTAGTTTTGATAGGGAAGATTACAGAGTATGAACGAGTCGTAGAAAACTTCTCTTATTCGATTTAGGGGGGATAAATTTGCAAAAGCGCAGTGTTTTATTTAATCGTCAGCTTCGTTGGTTGCAAAACCATAAGATGGTTCCCCGGGGAATTCCTAATGAGGCCAAGTTGTGGATTTTTGAAGATTTCTCCTTAACCCAGCGGATTAAACAGAAATGTGCTAATGAATTCGAGGTAAAGGTTTTGCGCCAGCGGCGGAATAAACCGTTTCCGGATGAAGCAAGAGTTTTGAATATCGCGAGATATCAGCATGCTCTTGTTAGAGAGGTTGTGCTTCACTGCGGTGAATTGCCGTTGATTGCTGCGCGCACAATCTTACCGCGGGCTACCTTGCAGGGCGCGCAACGTCGATTGTCTTGTTTGGGTAGTCGTCCTTTGGGGGAAGTGATTTTTGCGGATCCTGAATTAAAAAGACTAAACTTAGAAATTGCCAAGGTCGAACTGAAGGATTGGTGTGAATTTTGGGTCGAAAACTGGAATATTAGGGATCCAGTCTGGGGTAGAAGGACCGTTTATTCCATTGCGGGGGGTAATTTATTGGTTTGTGAGATATTTTTACCCTCGGTTTTATCATTGAAGTAGAGTCGCCGTGCAAGATAATTTACGTTTTAGCGAGTTCATATACGATCGTATATACCAGTATTGGCATTTGATGCGGTTTGATCGTCCGATTGGTATATTTCTGTTACTTTGGCCCGCATTGTGGGCATTATGGATCGCTGGAAAGGGGGCCCCGGATCTATTAATTATTTTAGTCATAGTTAGTGGTGTAGTAGTTATGAGGGGTGCCGGGTGCGTCATAAACGATTACGCTGATCGCGGATTTGATCCTTTGGTGTCCCGTACGCGTCATCGCCCAATCGCGGCAGGTCGGGTCACGGCCAGCGAAGCACTAATTTTGTTCTCAGTATTGGTAGGTAGTGCGTTTAGTCTAGTTTTTTTGTTGAATTGGATGACTATTAAATTATCGTTTGTCGGGGCATTTCTGGCGACATCGTATCCGTTTATGAAACGATACACCTATTTTCCCCAGGTTTATCTGGGAGTTGCGTTTGGTTGGGCGGTGCCCATGGTCTTTGCGGCGCAAACAGAATCGGTACCGAAAACTGCGTGGTTACTCTATATTGCGACGATACTTTGGGCGCTGGCCTACGATACGATGTACGCGATGGTCGATCGTGATGACGACCTTAAAATAGGAGTTAAATCTACCGCGATTTTATTTGGTGATCTGGATCGAATGTTTGTCGGGATAATACAGGTATTGGTATTGTTGACGTTGTTTGCTGTTGGAAAGCAAGAAACATTAGGCCTCCCATTTAATCTGGCATTGTTGATTGCTGCGCTATTGGTAGTTTACCAGCAGAGACTGATCTTTGATCGTAGTCAGGAAGGATGTTTCAAAGCTTTTTTGAATAACAGTTGGTTTGGGGCCGTGATATTCGGTGGGGTAGCTGCACACTATTGGTTGAATTAATGTGCTAATTGATCTGAACGTCTATCGTTTGACCGATAGATTCTTAGACCAATTTTCGGACGCTCATTCTAGTAGGGGTAGCGAAAGGTTGACAATATTTGGTCAAAAAATCCGAGTATTACGCTTGAGCTTGTTGTCATATAGGCATAATAGAAGAGTTCTGTCTGTGAAATTTTACTGTGTGAATCAGTAAATCTTCGATTGATAAACAACAATCTGTATTCTATTCTTTATTTATGCCTGTTCGGTGATAGATTTAGCATTAGATCTAACGAAATCTGGTTGATAATGGATATTCATATAGGGAGCGTGTAATTCGGTTAACTCGATTTGCTTGGATCTTTTGGCATAGATGTGGATACATAATACAGCGAAGCGATTCGAAAGCGAATATGAAAAGATCAAAGCAAATCAGTCAACTTTTGTCGGAAGTGCCGGGGATTACTCAACTAAAAAATGTATCCGCGTGGGAGCGATTGGCGCCGGATAATGACCGTTGGTTTTTGAATAGGGCAACCGCGTTATTTCACCTTTGTGCAGTGTGTGTTTTTTTTGTTCTGAGTGCTTGTATACCAACAGCGCATCCACCCGGTAGTGCGGTGATTTCAGCACAGCTTGAGCAAAACGCTTTCTTTGCCGAAGATGGTACTAGATTGTCGGTACGTAGTTGGTTTCCGGAAAAACAACCCCTAAAAGCTGTGGTAATCGCATTGCATGGTTTTAACGATTACAGCAAATTCTTTGATGCGCCTGGTGAATATCTGAGCACTTTGGGTATTGGCAGCTATGCCTTCGATCAACGTGGGTTTGGTGAATCGCCAAATCCGGGATTATGGCCTGGTATTTCTGCGTACATTGACGATTTAGTACAGTTCACCCACGAGGTAAAGCATCGTCATCCCTCCGTGCCGGTTTATTTGCTTGGTGAAAGCATGGGCGGGGCGGTTGTAATAGTGACCATGGAAAAAACACGATTGCCGGAGGTGGATGGTGTAATCTTGTCTGCTCCTGCGATATGGGGGCGCGAAGTTATGCCTTGGTACCAACGCAGTTTACTATGGTTGACCGCGCATACGGTTCCGTGGATGACCTTTACCGGGGAATCTTTGAAAATTATGCCCTCGGACAATATTGAAATGTTGAGAGGACTGAGTCTTGATCCATTAGTGATCAAAGAAACGAGAGTGGAAACCATTTATGGCTTGGTTGATTTGATGGACGAAGCACTGGATAAATCGGCGTTGTTGGGTGAGAACGCGTTGTTGTTGTACGGTGAAAAGGACGAAGTGATACCCAAGGCGCCAACCTTTGCCATGCTAAAAACCTTGCCTAGACTGCATCCCATGGGCCGCAGTGCGGCGCGGGTTGCCTTCTACGAAAACGGATATCACATGTTGTTGCGGGATCTTCAGGCTAATCTAATATTGAACGATATCGCAGCTTGGATTGAATCACCCAAAGAACCGCTCCCATCGGGTGCTGATACCAGAGCAGTAATGGCGTTAAACCATATAGATCTCGCCCAACTTTAGCGATTTTAAGTTTTGATTTTCTACTGGAATAATTCTAGAAATAACGAAAATTTCAATGGACGATCGGATAAATAAGGGGCCGCTATTTCAATCGTTTTGTTGGCGAATACGTTGATTAACATTTAGCACGGAAAGTCACAGTCGGTATTACAAGTCCAAGAGCTACTGGTTAATCCCTATATTGATAATCAGTTCATTCGGCAGGGCTTACAATTGCTAGATACTAGATATTGCTATAGTGGATCGGCCTTTTTATACGTTAAAATTCCCTCCGAATGCTTCTATACAAATGCTGTTGAACCCGGTGCGATTACGTGACGAAGGAATTCGCAGCGGTTGGTCAACCAAATTTAGTTATCTATTTGGTCGGGGTGAGAGGATTTGAACCTCGGGCCCCTGCCTCCCGAATCCAAATGTCTTTTTTAACGTATTTATTTATCAATAACTTATACGCATCCCGCGCGCATTTCGTGACCTAAAGTGCCTTGTTTGAGGCTGGAATGACTAGAGTGTGTCACGATTTGGTCACGTTAAATATTTACACAATTCGATGAATTGAAGTGTCTATTACATAAGGGCGCGATCTGTTCAAAAGGTTTTGACGACGTACAGTAAAGAAGAGCGCTGGCAAAACAAAAAGTATGGTTTAGTGTTGATTGTTATTGCCTTACTATGATGTAAGGGGTATAATTATTGGTAAGTTACCCGAGGATACGTTATGCCGGCAGCAACTATTACCAGTAAAGGTCAGATCACCATTCCGAAGGACATTAGAGTGTTGCTTGACCTGCAAGCAGGAGACAAAATTAATTTTATTATAGATGATGAAGGCGGAGTTAATTTTGTGCCCGTTACCCAAAAAATAACCACACTGAAGGGAATAGTCGATAGGCCGAGTAAGCCGGTTTCAATTGATGAAATGAACGCGACTGTCAAAACTAGGCGGGGCCGAATTTGAGAGGATTGGACACAAATGTATTGGTCCGTTATCTCGTGCAAGATGACACCCAGCAGGCTTTGCTGGCTACGAAATTTATAGAAACTCAATGCACTGACGAATCCCCATGTTTTATAGGGCAAATAGTGTTGTGTGAACTCGCGTGGGTATTGGAAAGCAATTATCACCAGAGCCGAGAACAAATTGCCTCAATCATTGAGCAGTTGTTACAGGTAGGATCGTTAGAAGTAATGGAGCCAGAAGTCGTATGGAGGGCATTAGATGATTATAAAAAATCTAATGCCGACTTCCCTGACCATCTTCTGGCTAGAATAAATCAGTCGCGAGGGTGTGAAGCTACTATAACTTTCGATAAGAAGGCGGCAAAGCAGCCTGCCTTCGAAATGCTTAAATAGGGGCCACAACATAGAACCACAAAAAACTTGCGCCCATCCATACAAACCATTGCAGATTAACGTTCTCTAGAATCCGGACGTCGTTTTTAACGTCTTTATTTATCAATAACCTATGTGCATCCCCTCGCGCATTTCGTGACTTGATTGAGGCCAGAATGACTGGAGTGTGTCACGATTTTCGTCACGTTGATTATTTACTGAAGCGTATCTTCAATAAGAAATAAGGGCACGAATTGTCCAAAACGATTTGACGACGTACAGTTTAAAATTCGGTTTGCAATTGAAAAAGGGATCGCGAAGCCCCCCTAAATACTACTCGAAAGATTTTACATATTTCATTCGTTGCTCGTCTAAATGATCCGCAACATCCCGTATATCTGCAACACGATTCTTTCCCAACTTAAATGTTCGTACCGGACACTTCCATGCTGAAATCGCATTCAGCAGAACCCTGGTATTTGGATAGTGCAACACTTCGCATAACGGTTTGGTGTTGAGGGTTAAACTACCGTATTTTTCATACAACAATGTTGCTGTCTCTGATAGGTTCATAACAAGTTTCCCAGTCATGACACAAGACAACGCTGTTTGAGTTGCCCAGCTTGAGAATCGACGCACAGTATCCGTTAACGGATTATGCGTGTCATAGACAGTTCTGTTCTCCCCAGGTTGACCATAAATGAGATTCTCAACACTTTAACTTTTAAAGTTATAGTGTGTTGTTCTCATACAGGAACACTTAGTATACCGTAATGGATTAGCAAACTGTCGAGGGCAACCATCGCCAAAGCGGAAGGATTTGCGTGGGGTGGCGGCCATGAGTTGACGCCAGCATGTGAATGCGACTCGCGGCGCGATGTGAAAGAAGTTCATGCAGATGGAAGTCGGAATGGGAATGTTACCCTGCGGTGGTGGTGCAGCAAAAATGGGCCTAATCCCATAAAGCTACCAAATGTTCTGTAGCACTTTACTTAAGCATTTAATCGTAATGAAAAATCGTTGGTTTTTTGGACTCCCAAAAACAAGGGCGATTTTAGGTCTTAAAGTTGGGGGGTAAAAAAGTAGAAAAATTGTTTATTATTAATATCCTAGGCGATTTCCTGCGGAACATTTGGTATCTTTATGTAGTTCAACCCGATTGGCTAATACTCTTCAGCTAAGAATTTTTCGGGACCGTTAATTGGCAATAATTCAATCCTGATTGAAATCTGCATAGCCGAGACCGATCAAGAAGTCGCGTTGGAATTTGATACCCGTTTGATTGTCAAATGCAGAACCAGTCCTTGGTATAGGTACTACGCATGTCTGAAGACGTCTGTTTAAACAAGATTGACTCCATGGGCACCGCGACTATTTTGCTTAACAGACCAGATTATCATAACGCGTTGGATGAAAATATGGTTCACCTGCTACAGAAACATTTCCAAGCGAATGAAGAGAATCATTCAGTACGCGTTGTGATTCTTAGGGGGCGCGGCGAAAGTTTTTGCTCTGGGATTGATCTTCATTGGATGAAAGTTCGTAGACACGACGATTCGTCCGGTAACAATACTGCTGCAGATGAACTGGCTAAATTACTCTGGGTTATGCATCATTTAAATAAACCGATTGTTGCGATTGTGAATGGACCTGTATTCGGTGGTGGTATCGGATTGATTGCGTGTTGCGATATTGTGCTCGGAACTCGGTCCGCGAGATTTTGTTTCTCTGAGGTTCGGTTGGGCCTGATTCCCGGCGTAATTAGCCCTTACGTGATCAATGCGATTGGTCCGCGAGTTGCTTTGCGATACTTTCTGACTGCTGAATGTTTTGATGCGGTTGAAGCGCATCGTATCGGTCTTATTCATGAAGTACTCTCTGGCCAGTCAATGGGTCGCCATACCGGAGAAATTACCAAGGCGCTGGTTGCCGGCGGCCCAGGTGCATTGACTAGGACAAAACAGCTTGTTGATCGAGTCGCCAATCAACCGTTAAACAACTTATTGGTTGATACCACCATTGAGTGGATGTCAGAAGTTCGTATAACTGCTGAGGCGCAAGAAGGTGTGAATGCTTTCTTTGATAAGCGTCCGGCATCGTGGACAGCGCCAGGATGAGGAGAGCGATTGAGCATCAGTCCGATTCATCATCGAAATTTTCTTGAATCACTATCCGTACCGCAGCAAGTAAAAATTGTCGAGGTTGGTCCACGTGATGGGCTACAGAATTATCCCGAATGCCTTTCTGTGGAACTCAAAGTGAAGTTGGTCAATCGCCTGTCAAAGTGTGGTTTTTCGGCAATTGAGGTCGGCAGCCTAGTGTCACCGAAAGCCGTTCCACAGATGGCGGACAGTGAAAAAGTTTTTCGACGAATCGTCAAAAATCCCGGGACAGATTACATCTTGTTGGTGGCAAACAATATTGGTTTGCAGCGAGCTCTTAACTGTGAAGTCAAGCATATAGCGGTTTTCTGCTCAGCGAGCGATGCTTTTTCTCAAAAAAACGTTAGGGCTTCTGTTGATGAAAGTTTGAATCGAATCCAAATGATCTGTCGGCGAGCTATTTCTGAAGGTCTAGTCGTTCGCGGCTATGTTTCCTGTGTTCTCGGATGTCCATACCAGGGGGTGGTACCGCTGGCTCAGGTTGTCCGGGTCGCATCCTTTCTCTACGAGTTTGGGTGTAGCGAAGTTTCCTTGGGCGACACCACTGGTGGCGGTACAGCGGGAATGGTACAGGAGCTCATCGGCGCTGTTTCAGAGCAAGTCCCTTTAAGTCGACTTGCAGTTCACTTCCACGATACCTATGGTCAAGCGCTGGCGAATACCATCGTTGCACTGCAATCTGGTATCCGGGTCATTGACAGTTCGTTAGGGGGCCTAGGGGGATGCCCGTTCGCACCTGGCGCGAAAGGCAACTTAGCGAGTGAAGATGTGCTTTTTATGCTCAATGGCATCGGTATCAATAGCGGTGTCGGATTACCGGAGCTACTGGACACCTATCGATTTCTTGAGGATAGATTGAACTACAAATTACCCACCCGAGCCTCGCGAGCATCCGGAGTTTTTTCGGATTAACGATCTCGGCAAAGCCTCCCATCGATGGCGGCACGCGTATGACCGTACGTACAATACGAAGACGCGACAAACTATTACGGTCGACGAGTTTGATCGACTCAACAATAAGCAACAAGAAACCGACTCATGGCCTCCCCTTACGACTGAGCAGTTTCAGCCTCTCATGGGAACGGCCGTGGAACTGGACGGAGAGCAATCGCACCTTCTCAGGAGAGACGGTGGTTGACGTTAACTCTGCTTGGCGTCGTTCTGGTAGCTGTCTTAGGCGCATAACATACTATCTCATAACATCAGTATGACCACTGCCTGTCAATAAAAAAAACAAATTTTTAATTTGAATAACCAAGTTTTTGAATGATTCTGGTTGTAACGATTGCGTACCGGAAAAACGCAAACAAATGGCGATACTAATGCGTGTGTGTCTGATTGACGATCCTCAACACGGTAGAGGGTGTGGAAGAGATCGCAATCTCATACGGGGAAACCGAAGAGCAACTAAAGGAATGGAAGCAAGACCCAAAGCACATTGCCGCACAAAAGTGCGCTCGTTTGATGCAGGTCGGCAGGTAGCGTGTGTCTTTTGAAAATTTGAGTCCCTTAGAAAAATGTTACTGCTGCTTGCCCATGGATTGTCTGAATTATTGCCGACCGATTCTGTCGAATTATTATTCGCCACGACAGGCAAAAGATATGCATACAGTGAGATCATCCAAGATTGTTTCTTTCACTGAAAGTAGCGCTACGAATAGTATTTTTGGCCAAGCCGACGGGCTCGGAGGCGTCGATCTCCATTTCAGAAGTGACCCTCGTTTGGGTTTGAGGGCCATTATCGCGATTCACAATACCAGATTGGGCCGGGCATTGGGTGGAACGCGCTGCCGTCGATACCTGAGTGAAATACAAGCGATCGATGATGTAATGCGCTTGGCACAAGGAATGAGCTACAAAAGCGCTTTCGCAAGTTTGCCCTATGGTGGAGGCAAAGCGGTATTGATTCGTCCGGAGACGCTAGCCGATCGCGAGGCCTATTTTGAAGGTTTTGGCGAATTTGTTGACAGTCTGAATGGGCATTTTGTTACCGCTGTCGATGTGGGTACTGACGTATCCGATATGGATGTAATCGCCCGTAAGACTGAGTTTGTTATGAGTACGTCCGCGAATTCCGGTGACCCTTCATTGCATACCGCCCAAGGAGTGTTGAACGGTATTTTGGCGGCTGTATACGTTCGTTTAAAACGGCATGATTTAGAGTCGGTTTCAGTCGCAATTCAGGGGCTTGGAAAAGTAGGACTGTCTTTGGCCCGCTTATTACACAAAAGAGGTGCGAATCTTTTAGTTAACGATCTCGACAGAAATCTTATGCAGCGGTGCGTTGATGAATTCGGTGCGACTCCCGTTGCTACCAATGAAATCATTACTAAAAATTGTGATGTTCTTGCACCGTGTGCCCTCGGCGGGATAATCGATAACCGTTCACTAACCTCTATTCGTGCAAAAATCATCTGCGGTTCGGCCAATAACCAATTGGCGCAGGAACAACATGGCGATTGGTTGTTCTCGAAAAATATTTATTATGTTCCCGACTACGTTGTGAATGCAGGAGGACTCATTCATCTTTGCTTCGGTTCAAGCACTGAAACGGAAAAGCGGATTGCGGCAATTTACGATTCGGTTGCTGATTTATTTGAGCGGTCGCAAGCATGCCACCGACCAAGCCACCGGATCGCGAATGAACTCGCTGAACAGCGGCTTAGCAATTCAGGATCCGCTCATGTCACCGCGTAGAAAATTTTCTATCTTTAGAAAGTAAAAATTGTCTGAAGAAAAGGAGGCAGTTTTATGGCTTCTCAAGCAATCGACATCAAAAATAAAAAGGATTCGCAGTCCGTAGCGCGATCGCCCGATATGGTCGCCAATTTTGAAATCAATTTTTATCAATATCTTAATGCAGAAGGAAAAATTGTCGCGCCTATACCGGTCGTTATACAAGATCCAGAAAAACTGCAGCATTTCTACAAAGCAATTACCCAAACGCGCATGTTTGACAAGAAGGCGGTTTCGCTGCAGCGCCGTGGTCAGCTGGGTACTTACGCCTCCTGTTTAGGCCAGGAAGCTATTGGTGTGGCGGTCGGTAGCGCGATGCAAAAACAAGATGTTTTGCTGCCTGCCTATCGTGAATACGGTGCACAATTCCTGCGCGGCGTGACCATGGCTGAAATTTTGTTGTATTGGGGTGGTAACGAAGTGGGAATGAATTTTCAACAAGCCCGCAAAGATTTTCCAATATGCGTACCGATAGCAAGTCAAGTGCCTCATGCCGTGGGTGTCGCTTTTGCAATGAAACTCCGCGGCGAAAAGCGTGTTGCGGTTTGTGTACTTGGCGACGGCGCAACCTCCAAGGGTGATTTTTATGAAGCCATCAACGCCGCGGGGACCTGGTCGTTACCTGTTATTTTTATTGTCAATAATAACGGTTGGGCAATCTCACAACCGCGGCACCAACAAAGCCGGGCAACAACATTGGCACAAAAAGCGATTGCGGCTGGATTTGCTGGAGAGCAAGTGGATGGTAACGATGTTTTAGCGCTCTATGATCGCATTACACAGGCGCTCAATAAAGCACGGGATGGGGGCGGGCCCACGTTAATTGAGGCTTTAACGTATCGACTTTGTGATCACACAACTGCCGATGACGCCACCCGATATCGCAGCGATGACGAATTAAAACTGCAGTGGAACAACGAACCTTTGCGACGTTTGCAAAACTATCTTATCGATCGGGGCTATTGGTCGGAACAGGACCAAACACGGATGTTGGACGAGTGCCGCGAACGAATCGAGAATGCCGTCGGTGAATATCTTAGTACACCGTCGCAAGGGGCGGGAAGCATGTTTGATTATTTGTATCATTCCCTCCCGGAAAGTCTCCAAGAACAGCGGCGGGACGCGATCAAGGGGAGTCATAAACATGACTGATATCACACTCATTGATGCGGTCAATATGGGACTTGCCACGGAAATGGCGACGGATCCCAGTATCGTTGTTCTAGGCGAAGACGTTGGAGTTAACGGCGGTGTTTTTAGGGCGACCGCTGGGTTACAGAAACGATTCGGTCAGCACCGAGTCGTTGATACACCATTGTCGGAAACACTGATTGCCGGAATGTCGATTGGAATGGCGGCAGAAGGTCTGAAACCGGTCGCGGAAATTCAATTTATGGGATTTATTTATTCAGTCATCGAGCAAATTCTTAACCATGCTACGCGGTTGCGTAACAGAACCCGTGGCAGGCTTAGCTGCCCGATGGTTCTGCGGGCACCATTCGGCGGTGGTATTCACGCACCAGAGCACCACTCTGAGAGTACTGAAGCGCTTTTCGCCCATATCCCCGGGTTACGCCTGGTGATTCCGTCATCGCCGAGCCGCGCTTATGGCTTACTCCTGGCATCAATCCGCGATCCAGATCCAGTTATCTTTTTGGAACCCAAACGGGTCTACCGGTTGATTAAACAGGACGTCCAGGATAACGGCGAAGCCCTGCCGCTCGATGTCTGTTTTGTGCTTCGCGAGGGCACTGATATAACGCTAGTTTCTTGGGGGGCGATGATTCATGAAACCCTATTGGCCGCCGAGTTGCTTGCTAAATCCGGTGTCATTGCCGAAGTGATTGATGTGGCGACTCTTAAACCATTGGATATCGACACTATTCTTGAATCTGTTTCTAAAACCGGGCGTTGCGTAATCATTCATGAAGCAGCAAGAACCTGTGGTATCGGTGCGGAAATCGCCGCGCAGATCGCCGAAAAAGGATTGCTCAACCTGTTGGCTCCATTAGAGCGGGTTACTGGATACGATACCATCATGCCGCTGTTTAAGTTGGAAAACCATTATCTGCCAGACGTCGATCGAATTGTTGCGGCGGCTAACAGAACTTTGGAGTCCTGATGAGTTTTTTCAACCTCCCGGATCTTGGCGAAGGTTTGCATGAGATTGAAATTATCAAATGGCATATCTCCGTCAATGATCCTGTCGAACAGGATCAAGTCCTGGCTTCCGTGGAAACTGCCAAAGCAATTGTCGAGATCCAGAGTCCGCAAACGGGAACGATCCGGCAGCTTTTTGGCGTGCCTGGCGATACGATTCAAGTCGGCGAACCGTTTGTTGAGTTCACGAACGAGGGCGACAATCATTCTGAACCGGATCAGGGATCCGTTGTTGGCAAGATCGAAGTCGGCGATATCGTCGTTGCGGAAACTCCGCTCGCGGTTACCCACCCAAATGCCATGGGTTCCAAGGCAACGCCCGCTGTTCGTGCAATGGCCAGAACGCTCAATGTTGACTTGGCGCTTGTGAAACCCAGTGGAAAAAATAACGCGGTGACGGCCGGAGATGTTCAGCGCGTGGCCAACCTTATTCGTGAAGCTGGAGAAATGATACCGTTAAAAGGCGCGCGCAGAACAATGGCGATTGCGATGAGCCAGGCGAATAGCGAAGTCGTGCCGGTGACCATCTGCGATGACGCAGATATCCAGGGATGGCGAGAAACCGAAGATACCACGACGCGACTAATTCGAGCGATCGCCCAAAGTTGTAAGGCGGAACCGGCACTCAATGCATGGTTTGATAATCATGCCATTGCGCGAATATTGCATGACAAAGTGGATCTCGGAATTGCGGTGGATAGCGAGCATGGTTTATTCGTTCCGGTTTTGCGCAATGTCGAAAAAAGGGATGTGAAGGATTTAAGAAGGGGGCTGAAGGCAATAAAGGAGGCGGTTAGAGGACGCTCAATCCCGGTGGAGAGTATGCGCGGCTATACAATTACCTTATCCAACTTTGGCATGTTCGCTGGCCGTTACGCCGATCCGATCGTAATCCCTCCGTCGGTCGCTATCGTTGGCGCCGGAAAGATTAGAAACGAGGTGGTCGCGGCAAACGGCCAATTCGAATCCCACGCGACATTGCCGTTGTCGTTGACCTTTGATCATCGGGCAGCAACCGGCGGTGAAGCGGCCAGATTTATGGCCGCATTGATTGCCGATCTCGAAGGTGCGGAATAATCAGGGCGATGCAGAAGGACGTCGACCAAAGTGAGTGCTTCCAGCGATATATGTTCGGTGATGTCTGTTTTGGCTGCGGGCAAGATAATCCCCTAGGGCTCAAGATACGCAGTTATTGGGAAAATGATGAAAGTGTCTGCACTTGGACAGCTGATGAGCCTCATCAAGGCTGGCCCGGTATAACATGCGGTGGAATTATAGCCACATTGATCGATTGCCATTGTATGGCGACAGCGATGGCGACCGCTGTAAAAATGAGCATCGCGAGTTGGGTTCGGAGCCACTTTACCGCTTCGCTACTGGGAGTTTGCGGATCAAATATTTGAAGCCGACACCAACGGCTATGCCGATAACGCTCAAAGCCCGAGTTACCAATATTAAAGATCAACGTATTTATTCACTCAGTTGTCATGTTTGGGTTCTGGACGAAGTTACCGCGCAAGCCGAGGTCGTCGCATTTTTAGTCTATAGAAGCGATCAGGTCGCGGGTAATCATCTGGCATTTCATAGCGATTGATGTTTGGCTTCGACGAAAATACCTTCCGTGCGGGGTTCCGTCTCACATTCGAAAAACCCCGAAACGACTTTCCGCTACGGGTTCGTGCATTGCGGCCGACAAACTTAAGCCAATATAATTTCTAGTGTCGGCAGGGTCGATTATGCCGTCGTCCCATATCCGAGCACTCGCGTAGTACGGGTGTCCCTCTGTTTCGTATAGTTCGCGTATCGGTCTCATGCAATTTTCTTCCGCTTCGGCTGCCCAGTTAGCACCTTGAACTTCAATCTTTTCACGCTTAATTTGTGTCAAAACGGTCGCGGCTTGCTCTCCACCCATGATACCGATTCTGGCATTGGGCCAAGTCCATAAAAACCTAGGTGAATAAGCGCGCCCACACATCGCATAGTTGCCGGCGCCAAAACTGCCACCAATGATAATGGTTATTTTCGGGACGTTGGCACAGGCCACCGCCATCACCATTTTGGCGCCGTGCTTAGCAATTCCGCCGATTTCGACCTGGCTGCCCACCATAAAGCCGGTAATGTTTTGAAAAAATACCAGTGGAATTTTGCGTTGACAGCATAGTTCAATGAAATGTGTTCCTTTGAGGGCTGATTCTGAATATAACACCCCATTATTTCCCACAATACCGATTGTACGCCCAAAAATTCGCGCAAATCCGCACACCAGAGTTACACCAAATTGCTGTTTGAATTCGTCGAATTCACTACCATCGGTAATCCGAGCGATCACTTCGCGGAAATCGTAAGGATGCCGAAAATCGGGAGGTACGATGCCGTAGATTTCGTCTGAGGGATAGAGTGGCGTGGCAACTTCCGACTGATTCAGGGTTGATTGATGACTTTCATGCGGCAACCCGGTGACAATTCGTCTGGCGACGCTCAGTGCTTGCTGATCGTTTTCGGCAACGTGGTCGACCAGGCCGGAAAATTTTGCGTGTATTTCCGCCCCTCCTAAGGCTTCTGCGTCCACTCGTTCTCCAGTTGCGGCTTTAACTAAAGGCGGGCCAGCTAGAAAAATCGTTCCTTGGTTTTTGACGATGATCGTCTCGTCGCTCATCGCGGGAATGTAGGCACCTCCAGCAGTACATGATCCCATGACCACCGCAATCTGCGGGATCCCTTTTGCTGACATCTGCGCCTGGTTAAAAAAAATTCGGCCAAAATGATTTTTGTCTGGAAAAACTTTTGCTTGTTCGGGGAGGAACGCACCCCCAGAATCGACTAGAAAAATACAGGGTAGGTGATTCTGTTCTGCAATTTCCTGGGCGCGTAAATGTTTTTTTACGGTGAGCGGATAATAGGCGCCGCCTTTAACCGTGGCATCATTGGCGACGACGACACATTCACGTTTCTCAATGCGTCCAATTCCGGTGATTATCCCCGCCGAGGGTACGTCGTCGTCATAGACCCGGTAACCGGCAAACTGCGAAAATTCCAAAAACGTTGAATCATTATCCAGTAGATGTGTAATCCGGTCTCTGACGAAGAGTTTGCCACGTTCGGTGTGCTTTTTTCGAGCTTGTGCAGAACCACCATGCAAGATAGTCTCAAGTTTATCGCGCCAGTCGTCCACCAAACTCTGCATCGCCGCAACATTGCTGGCGAATGTTTCGCTGCCAGTATCGATATGGGATTCGATGACCGTCATCGTTCTAGTATGAGCGCGGTTGCCTCGCCGCCAGCGATGCAAATTGCAGCCAACCCCCGATGTAAATCGTAGCGCTGGAGGGCTGCCAATAAGGTGACAATGATGCGCGCGCCTGAGGCGCCAATAGGGTGACCCAGAGCGCAGGCGCCACCATGAATATTTACTTTATTCATATTGAGATTTAATCGCCGGACGGCTGCTAATACCACCACGGCAAACGCTTCATTGATCTCAAACAAATCGATATCGGTAACTTTTAGCGATAATCTCTCCAGTAGCTTCTCGATCGCGAAAATTGGCGAAGTCGTGAACCAAGCAGGATGTTGTGCAAAAGTTTGCTGGGCGATTATTTTCGCTAACGGTTTGACCTGAACATTGATGGCTTCCGATTCGGACATTAATACCAGCGCAGCCGCACCGTCGGATATACAACTGGAATTCGCGGCGGTTACAGTGCCTGCCGGTTTAAATACCGGTTTAAGATCGACGATTTTATTGGCATCCACCGTCAATGGATGTTCATCCTGTTTTATGGTGGCCAACCGACCATTGCACTGACCTGGAACGGGTTCTATTTCATTGTCAAAATATCCTTTTCGTATCGCAGTTTGCGCTCGAAGTAGGGATTGCCTTGCGAATTCATCTTGCTGCTTCCTGGTAATCTCGTAACGCTCAGCACAATTTTCGGCATAACACCCCATCAACTTTTCTTCAATCGGGTCTTGTAATCCGTCAAAAAGCGTGTGATCGGTCAACTGTCGATGCCCGGGTTGCAAACCTTCATGGATTTTCGGTAACAAATATGGCGTGTTACTCATACTTTCCATGCCTCCCGCAACGATTGTTTTCGCTTGCTGCGCCTTGATCGCGTCGTTTGCCAACATGATCGCTTTCATTCCGGAACCGCACATCTTATTGATCGTTGTGCAGCCGATCGGGAGCGGTAGTCCGCTTATGAACGCAGCTTGTCTGGCAGGAGCCTGACCTAAGCCGGCACTCAATACACAACCCATCAGCACCTCATCGACTAGGGTTGGGTCGACGCCTGAGCGGCGCACTGCGGCTTCGATAGCGATTGCGCCTAGCTCCGTTGCCGAATGCATTTTGAGGCTACCTTGAAAATGCCCTAACGGTGTACGGGCAAACCCAGTAATAACCACCGTATTGTGTTGCTCTGACATCGTTTTTTATGATTTGTGAAAATAATTTAAGTCGTCGATTGATGATTCTATTCGACCATTGGTTTTGACTAATCTCTTTTGCTAGGAGTTCCAGAGATAATCTCTAAGTTAGGAACTCAAGGGGTTTAAAAGGTTCTAATTTATAATCATTCAGAGTATTCGAATCTGTATTCAGGTCGCTTTAATGATCGCGAGAACAAGGCTATAGATCGAAGTAAATGCGACCAAATGAATACTTTATAAGAGAGTTATAGAGTAATTTCAAAATGACCTAGATTGAGTATTCGATTTTTTGGGGTAGGGTAACTAGCGGGGTTAACTCGATGGTAAAACCAGCCTTAGTCAGTAATTATTTCGGGGTACAAGAAGTAGAACCGATAAAACGACTACGTTTTGTTACCGCGACCAGCCTCTTCGATGGCCATGACGCGACAATCAACATCATACGCAGAATCCTGCAAAGTCACGGCGGGGAAGTTATTCATTTAGGGCACAATCGCTCGGTCTCGGAAATTGTCAGCGCTGCCATTCAAGAAGACGTCGACGGTATCGCAGTAAGTTCCTATCAAGGTGGCCATATTGAGTATTATCAATATCTTATCGATCAGCTTAGGGCGCGGAACAATGATTCGATTCTCGTGTTCGGCGGTGGCGGCGGTGTTATCCAGGCAGATGAAATCGATTATCTGCAAAAATACGGCGTTGCACGAATCTACTCGCCGCACGATGGGCAAAAGATTGGGATCGCGGGAATGGTCGAGGAGATGATGGGGTTGTGCTTAGAGCAGCGAAAAAAAAGGGTTAAGACAGATAATAATTTGGATTTTCGCTTACAGGGCTCGGCAAGTCTGGCACGGATATTGTCGTTGATTGAGCATGGGAAGTTAACTCCAAGGCAGCGTCGTCAAATCGTCAGCAAAGCAAATTCGTTGCGCAGTACCGTCGCTATTCTCGGCGTAACAGGACCGGGTGGTTCGGGTAAATCCTCATTATGCGATGAATTAATCGGGCGCTTTCGGGAGTATTATTCAGACCAACTTAAGATAGGTGTTATCGCCGTTGACCCTTCCCGGCAAAAGACCGCCGGTGCATTGCTTGGTGATCGGATCCGTATGAACGCGATCGATTCAGATCGGATCTTTGTGCGGTCTATGGCGACCCATGAAGCGCAAACTGAAATTCCGGAAAATTTGCCGGATTGTATCGATGCGATGATCTCCTTCGGTTTTGATTTGATCCTTGTGGAAACGCCAGGAATTGGTCAGGGAAATACGGGTATAGTTGAATTTGTTGATGTCGTGCTTTATGTCATGACTTCCGAGTTCGGTGCCGCCAGTCAACTCGAAAAAATCAGTATTCTGGATTACGCCGATATCGTCGCGATCAACAAGTTCGATCGTCACGGTAGCGAGGATGCTTTACGGGATGTGCAAAAACAAATGCAGCGAAACCATGAAGAATTCGATGTGCCGTGCGCTGAATTTCCTGTGTTCGGTACGATCGCGTCACGCATGAACGATGCCGGAGTCAGCGCGCTTTATCAACGGTTACTGTGCGAACTGGCAAAGGATGAATTTCCGCTTCCCACGCGAGAAAAGGGCTTCACGACCAAGGCTGCAAGCAACAATCACCCAATTATTCCTGATCAACGATCGCGCTATCTGCAGGAAATTGCCGAAACCGTCAGAATGTATCATCGCCTTATTGACGTCCAATGCCGGCATATTCGCGAGCTCAATCAGTTTTGCAACACCCAAGAAAAGTTACCAGTCGAGCATAAAGCATGTTTGGATGATCTAATCGCGGAAAGAAAGCAAAAACTCGATCCCCGCTGTACCCAGCTATTGGACGATTGGCCATCCAAAGTTAACTTATACAAAGCCGAAGTCGTTCGGTTATCAGATCACGAAATGGCGACTCTTTCGTACACCAAATCAAGATCGGGATTAAATATCCCCAAAGTTTGTCTGCCGAATTTTACAGAACCGGGTGATCTGCTCAAATGGTTGATGTTGGAAAATCTGCCGGGCGAGTTTCCTTACACTGCTGGTGTATTTTTGTTCAAACGAAGCGACGAAGAACCGACCCGAATGTTTGCTGGAGAAGGCGATCCTTCTCGTACCAACCTCCGTTTTAAATACTTGACGAGCCATTCACAAGTCAATCGATTATCGACGGCGTTTGATTCGGTAACCCTATACGGTTTTGATCCAGACGAGCGTCCCGATATTTATGGGAAAATCGGTAATTCGGGAGTTTCCGTTGCAACATTGGATGATATGAAAGCATTATTTGAAGGTTTCAATTTATGTGACCCGAGAACATCGGTATCCATGACGATTAATGGCCCGGCACCAGCCATTCTGGCGATGTTTTTCAATACCGCGATCGATCAGCAGGTTGCGAGATTTACCAGCGAAAATAGTCGCTCTCCCCAACCGGACGAGTATGCCAACATTAAATCCCGTACATTGGCTTGTGTTCGCGGTACCTTACAGGCAGATATATTAAAAGAAGACCAAGGACAGAATACCTGTATTTTTTCCATCGGCTTCAGTCTTAGATTGATGGGGGATATCCAGGAATATTTTGCGGCGCAGAAAATTGCTCATTTTTATTCGGTATCCGTATCCGGCTATCATATCGCTGAAGCTGGTGCGAATCCCATTACTCAATTGGCATTTACGTTAGCCAATGGTTTCACTTATGTCGAAGCATTTCTTGCCAGAGGTCTCGACATTGATGATTTCGGCCATCGTTTGTCCTTCTTTTTTTCCAACGGCATGGATCCTGAATATACCGTGATCGGTCGTGTGGCACGGAGAATCTGGGCGATCGCACTCAGGGAGCGCTACGGCGCCGGCGCACGCAGTCAAAAACTTAAATATCATGTGCAGACATCCGGCCGGTCTCTTCATGCTCAGACTTTAGATTACAATGAGATACGCACGACCCTGCAAGCCTTGATCGCTCTCTATGATAATTGCAACAGCTTGCACACCAATGCCAAAGATGAAGCGCAAACAACACCAACCGAAGACACGGTGCGCCGGGCCCTGGCGATTCAGATGATCATCGACAAAGAATGGGGCTTAGCGAAAAATGAAAATACAAATCAAGGTTCGTTCATCATTGAGTATCTAACGGATTTAGTGGAACGGGCGGTACTCACTGAATTCGAGAAATTGTCAGAACGCGGCGGGGTCCTGGGTGCCATGGAAACCGGTTACCAGCGCAGTCGCATTCAACAAGAAAGCATGGTCTATGAAGCCGGGAAGCAAGACGGCAGCGTGCCAATCGTCGGGGTCAATGTAGCACACACTGAAACGCGACAAAACGAACCGAATGTCAAATTCGCGAAATCGACTGAGATTGAACGGAATAACCAGATTGAACGTTTACGTCGATTCAAACAACAACATAAAAAACGTGCGGTTGGAGCGCTAAACCGTTTAAAAAAAGCAGCGCTTGGTGATGAAAATCTCTTTTGTGAGTTAATGGAGACGGTTCGGGTTTGTTCGCTTAAGCAGATTACGGATGCTCTGTTTGAAGTTGGTGGTAAATACCGGCGGAATATGTAGCCGATTCGATCTAGATGCTATGCAAATATTGGATCATTGCTTCTTCGTTACGGGTGGTAGCTCGGGCCTTGGAAGGGCAGTGGTTAAAGCACTGGTTGCAGCGGGAGCCTATGTCGTCATTGCAGATCAGGATAGCGAGAAGGGTGATTCGTTGAGTAAAGATTTAAACCAACAGGCATTGTTTATTACCACCGATGTAAGCGAGGAAACAAGTATCGTGCAGGCACTTAGATTGACGCTTGCAAACTTCAAAAAACTGCATGGCGTTATCAATTGTGCAGGGGTTTTGGTTGCGGAACGGCTGCTGAAGAAGGATGGTAACCTGTTTAATTTGGCTGGTTTTCGCCGTTGCATTGACGTGAATCTGATTGGAACATTCAATGTGATGCGTCTGGCCTGTCCGATCATGGCGGTTAACCAACCCGAGAAAAATGGGGAACGCGGATTGATACTCAATACCGCGTCGATTGCTGCCTATGATGGACAAATTGGTCAGGCCGCGTATGCCGCATCGAAAGCCGGCATTATCGGCATGACGTTACCGATTGCCCGGGAACTGGGAAAGTCGGGCATTCGAGTCATGGCCATTGCTCCCGGTGTTTTTGAAACACCGTTATTCACTCAAATTGGCGAAGACAAGCGGACCGAAATTGAACAAAATATCCCATTTCCACGTCGCTTAGGCAAACCATCGGAGTTTGCGGCACTAGCGCTACATATTATTGATAATCCGATGCTCAATGGTGAAGTCATCCGGTTGGACGGAGCTTTACGCTTGTGATTCGCCGGTGCGGATTCCCCGATACTAGGAGAATTGGATGAATCAAACAGAATATAGGCATTTCAAAGAAATCTTCGATGATGCCCACCGGCAACCGGTTTCGTCTCCCTATTCACCGCTATTGTTGGGGCTGGTTAACCATGAAGAAATATCGAATTGCCTGAAACATTGGCATGCAGAAACCGGAAAAAAAGATCCATTACTAGAGTCGATCGATCCGTGGTTATGCGATGAAGTTGATCCGGAAAAGATCGAAAAGGATGCCAAAGTTCCCGAAGTCTATTTACACCGATTGCGCTCGCTTGGTTGCATGCGCGCTCGAATTCCCCGTAAATATGGCGGATTGGGCTTATCGCAATGCCGGTTTTCACGACTATTAGAAAAATTAAGTAGCTGGAGCGAGGTGCTGGCTCTAATCGTCTCCGTGCAGCAATTGGGTGTCGCACAGGGTTTGTTATCGTTAAAGAAACTCGAATCCCAAAATGGTGGTTTAAGTCCCGCCAGCGAAGAATTATGCAGTCACTACCTGCGCCGCCTGTCCGAGGATGCAACCGGCGCATTTTGCCTGACTACGGCCGAAACAGGTTCTGATCCAAGCCGTCTGCAAACGATCGCGATGCTTTCCGGTCAGCACGACTATTATGTGCTCAGCGGTAACTGGGAAAAGGGTGGTAAATTATTCACGACCTTGGGCACGATTGCCGATATTTATATCATGCTCGCCGTCGTACTCTATCCCGGTGAGCAATTGGATCGCATTAACCCTCGTAATCGAATCACAGCGTTCATTGTTGATCGGGAAACACCGGGTATTGAAATCAAATCATTGCGGTTCTGCGGCTGGCATGGGCTGCCGAACGCGGCAATTAAGCTAGATGGTGTTCGTATCCCAAAACGCAACCAGGTCGGTGAAATAGGTCATGGGCTAAAAATCGCGTTTATGAATCTGGGATCGGGGCGTATCAATGTTGCCGCAATTGCGCTCGGTATGATGAAACAATTGGAACGGGTGGCGCGATGGTGGAGTGTTGAGCGAGTGCAAGGTGGTAAACCGATTGGCGAGCATGCGTTGAATACTAAGCAATTGGTAGAAATGAATGCCACCGTTTATGCTACCGAAGCCTTTTTACAATTTGTATCAGCATACGCGGATCAATCGAATGCGGATTATCGTCTTGAAGCCGCAATGCTCAAATTATTCAGTTCGCACGCCCTGGTGGATATTGCCGATGAAACTTTGCAACTAAGAGGTGGCAGAGGCTACGAAACCTATGCTTCGCAAAAGCTTCGCGGCGAAACACCGATACCTGTAGAACGCTTGTTTAGAAGTGCAAGAATGATGAAAATTGGGGAAGGTGGCTCCAATATACTCAAACTTTATATTATGCGCTGTCTATTTGATGAGCTGTTGCAATATTCCCAACAATCGACCAACAAAGCTTCACTTAGGGAAAATCTGTATCGATCCGTCAACATCAGCAAAATCTTTCTAAGATCGTTAATGAAGTCAGATTCGAGTCGACAGAATTGTGATTGCCCTCCAGAAATACGTCGACACCTGAAATTTATCGATAAAAAAACAAGGTATTTTAAGTATCTGCTGGTGCGGATAATTTTAGGCGAGTACATCCGCTATTATTACCGGGTTTTCACGAAGAGCAGCCGAGCCGAAACGCCCCTCAAACCAGAACAACAGCTAGAAGGACAGCAAGTTTTGCTTGGCTATTGCGCTCAAATTGCGACATTATTGTCGGTGATGACCGCAACCTGTCGTCGCGCGATTGAGGACGCTGATCAGAGCGGAATTATTTTGGCAGATGAGTATTGTCTGCTGGCGGGCGCACAGATTTCTACGCTATTCCAACAGCTAAAAATGAACACAGCAAAACGTCAACGAGTCTTGACCAGACGTGGCAGACAGATCATGCTAGGGAAATTCGCAGGACACGTTGAAAAAAATATCGTCCCTTTTGATCTGCCCCGCGTCAAAACCAAAAACAACGGCTAAAAATGTCCGTTCTAACCATATTTTGAATATACAAACCGTTCCGAACGGGACTATTTCAAACCCTGATGACTGCAAGCGATCAATCTAGCGGACTACGCGGCCAATCCGCCGGTCAAACGGCGCTGTGTTCTGTAGGTCACGATAAAGTCGGTTTATCGTATCGGGGTTATGACATTGCCGAATTAGCTGAACAGGCAACCTTTGAAGAAGTGGCATTCCTGCTATTGCAGGGCAAACTCCCGAGCGCGAGCGAACTGGATCACTTCACAGCTCAATTAATCAGACAACGAAATCTACCCCAAATACTCAAAGAAACAATAGAACGTATTCCGGCGGACTCGAATCCAATGGACGTACTACGAACCGGGTGTTCAATGCTTGGAATCTTAGAGCCTGAAACAAGTTTCGAACAGCAATTCAACATTGCCAATCGCTTATTAGCAGCATTGCCATCTATGATGGTTTATTGGTATCGATACAGTCATGATGGAGTCAGAATTGAAACCCAAACCGACGACAATTCCATTGCAGGACATTTATTGCATCTGTTACATGACACAACGCCCGATTCTTTATCACAACGAGCGATGGACGTTTCGTTAATTCTGTATTCCGAACATGAATTTAACGCGTCTACTTTTACCGCTCGGGTTTGTGCTTCGACTTTGTCCGATTTTTACTCAGCTGTTTGCGGTGCCATTGGCAGTTTGCGCGGCCCATTACACGGTGGAGCAAATGAAGCTGCCATGGCTTTAATTAGCCAATATGCGACTCCAGCGGAAGCGACCAAAGGGATCATGGGAAAGTTACAACACCGACAAAAAATTATGGGTTTTGGGCATGCTGTTTATAAGACATCGGATCCTCGTAATCCAATCATCAAACAATGGTCAAAAAAGCTATCTTCCCAGGCATCCAATGAGAAAATTTTTGCTATATCAGAAGCCATCGAACAACTGATGTGGAGTGAGAAAAAACTATTTGCCAACCTCGATTTTTATAGTGCTTCAACCTATCACTTTTTGGACATACCAACTTGTTTGTTTACGCCGATTTTTGTCTGTTCTCGAATGGCCGGCTGGGCAGGGCATATTTTCGAGCAGCGGGAAAACAATACTCTTATTCGACCTACCGCCGATTATATCGGTCCAGGCCATAGGCATTTTGAGCCAATTGCGCAGCGCAGTTGAAACATTTATCCGCGTCGATGGCGATTTCCAACTCAACGGATAATAGGTATCCAAAGGCGGACGCTTTACTTGAAGATATCGCCGACTATGTTATTGACTATAAGGCCGAAACCCCTAACGCGCGCGAAACTGCTAGGTATTGTCTGATGGACTCTTTGGGCTGTGCTGTACTGGCATTGTCGTATCCCGCCTGTACTAAAATACTAGGCCCGACTGTACCTGGAGCAACATTAACGGACGGCGCACGAGTTCCAGGCACAGCATTTCAACTCGACCCGGTGCAAGCGGCATTTAATATCGGCAGCATGATACGCTGGCTGGATTTTAATGATACCTGGCTGGCTGCAGAATGGGGTCATCCTTCTGATAATTTGGGAGGCATTCTGGCCATCGCCGATTATTTAAGCCGCAGAAAAATTAGCAATGGAAAAAGTTCGCTAATGATCGGTGATGTTATTACCGCGATGATCAAAGCTTATGAGATTCAAGGGATTCTTGCTCTGGAAAATAGTTTTAATCGGGTTGGTCTGGACCATGTTTTGTTGGTTCGAGTGGCAACGGCCGCTGTGGTTACTAGAATACTTGGCGGCAGCCGCGAGCAAATTATCAATGCCGTCTCAAATGCCTGGATTGACGGCGGCGCTCTACGGACTTATCGGCATACACCCAATACTGGTTCTCGAAAAAGTTGGGCGGCGGGTGATGCAACCAGTCGTGGCGTTCGTCTGGCCTTATTGACGATGCAGGGCGAAATGGGCTACCCAACAGCCCTAACTGCAAAAAATTGGGGTTTTTATGATGTCTTGTTTAATCGCAAGGATTTTAAACTGAACCAAGGGTTTGATAGTTATGTGATGGAAAATATTTTGTTCAAAATTGCCTTTCCCGCAGAATTCCATGCCCAAACCGCGGTAGAAGCAGCGTTGCAACTCTTCCCTCAAATCAAAAATCGTTGGGATGCAATTGCAAAAATCGTGCTTCAAACCCAACAACCAGCGATGCGAATTATTGATAAAAAAGGTATATTGAACAATCCGGCAGACCGAGATCACTGCATTCAATATATGGTTGCGATTCCGTTAATATTCGGGCGACTCACCGCGGATGATTATGAAGATCGAGTCGCTCTGGATCCACGTGTTGATGCATTGCGGAACAAGATAGAAATTCAGGAAAACAAGCAATTTAGTTTAGACTATAGCGACCCGGAAAAGCGTTCAATTGCGAATTCGATACAGGTTTTTTTCAAAGACGGAAATCATACTGAAAACGTAACTGTGCAATATCCTCTAGGCCACAGACGACGGAGGCAAGAAGGACTTCCTTTTCTTAAACAAAAATTTGCGAAAAATTTAAGGTCAGGGATATCGGAACAAAACTGTATCAAAATTCGTACAGTTTTTGCTAACCAAAAAGTGCTGGAATCAACTTCTTTAAACGAGCTTATGGATTTATTGTTTGTTCCTGAATTTGTAGATTAAGCCTAAAACTCCAATTATATTTTCTGGGTATTGATATCGAGATATTCAGGGTAGGTATGAATGCACAAAGAAACCGCGTGTCGTTTTTGAAAAATCACGCAGCCATTTTCACCGTCGGTTCCAGTTTTTCCGCTTTGTTCTCAATCTTAAACCCTGGTTGCTAGTCTTCCAAAAGGTGTTTAATTTTCTCGTTTCTCGGTAAGCGTCCGTCCGTACCATCTATAGAAATAGTTGTGAACTGATATTCTCCGTGGTTTTTGAATTGGAGAAAAGGAAATGTTGTCAAAAGAAAAGCAGGCGCATGTGAAGGCTTGGCAGCAAAGTGGTCTGACGAAAACAGGGTATTGCGGTCAGCAGGGATTGAATCTGAAGACCTTTAGCCGTTGGTGCGGGCAGATGCGA